>Ga0181410_1001110_pt1 | contig 11527 bp, 15 predicted proteins | sample 33SPOviralmetaG_FD_130112 | JGI IMG/M metagenome (GOLD analysis project Ga0181410, IMG submission 130112) | Marine viral communities from the oligotrophic San Pedro Time Series (SPOT) site, San Pedro Channel, CA, USA - 33 SPOT_SRF_2012-06-20 | ecosystem: Environmental > Aquatic > Marine > Strait... | reverse complement strand
AGGTGACGATATGGCTGTAATGAATTTTGTAAACATGACATATTCTGTTTCAGATGTTGAATACAAAAATCATGTGAGGCATGTAAATACAGTGGTTAGTAGTTGCTATAAAAGGTAACAAAAATTACAAACTTATATAAAGCGAAGATTTATTTCTTCGCTTTTTTATTGACCAAAAGACCATAAATAGCTATAACAAGGAGATTTGTTATGGCAGGACCCAGAGACCCAAATAAATTAATTAAGAAACTTAGTGTAGGCAATAACTACGGAAAAAGTGCCTCAGAGTACGTAGGCGGTAAAGATGATATATGGTTTGATGATAGTAATCTTACTGTCATTAGACGAGGAGATGGTACTACACCAGGTGGACATATAATTGGTGGAAATAGTGGTACACCAGGACCAGCAGGACCAGCAGGCGTTATGGGACCAACTGGTGCCGCAGGTGCAGACGGAGCAGATGGTGCAATAGGACCCGCAGGACCACAAGGAGCAGAAGGCCCACAAGGGCCAGTAGGACCCGAAGGACCAACAGGACCACAAGGACCAGCAGGTGCAGATGGAGGCAATCAAGGACCACAGGGTGTAACGGGACCAGCAGGCCCAGCAGGTGCAGACGGAGCTCAAGGACCAACAGGACCACAAGGCTTAACAGGGCCAGCAGGACCTCAAGGACCAGCGGGTGCTGATGGAGCAGATGGTGCAGTAGTTTCACAACTAGAAGACGACTTAGATATAAATGGTAAAACATTAAAATATCAATTCAATATAACTAACGATAGTACTGACCACTATGTGTTTACTGATCCAGGTAGTATTTGGTTTCCTACATCTGAAAATGATCCTACTTTGTATCTCCGTAGAGGCGAACAGTATTTGTTTAATAATACCTCAGGATCACATCCATTTAGGATACAATCCACAACTGGTACAAGTGGCACACCATACAACACTGGTGTAACAAACAATGGAGGTACAGGTCAAGTAATTTTTAAAGTGCCTATGAGTGCTCCTGCAACACTGTACTATCAATGCACATCGCACACAAATATGAACGGCACAATAAACGTTGTATAGGATGAAAAAATTATAACTCATTGAAAAACTACAAAACTTTTTTGCATTTTTTTTACTTATTTGGTTGACAAATGCACCAAGATGTCTTATATTATAAGTATAGTTAGAAACAAGGAGATATAAGATGACTTGGACATGACAAAGGTAACGGTAGAGATTGGTGAAGGACTGTTATGAGAAGCCAATTGGGATTTACAGGTGTGTTACTACCCAGGGAATCTAAGACCGAAATGTAAAACGTAACCAACCTAGCCATTGGGGGCATTGCTCGGTTAGGTTGATGATTTGAGAAGCCCCCAAAATTATATAAGGTCAAAATATGTCTGAAGAAAATAAATTTAACACAGAGCTTGAGATAGGCAACTATCTCATGCTGACGCCAAAATCACGTCACGGTAAAACTATAGTAAGTCGTTTAGGCGAGTATTGGATTATTGAGGATATGGCAGAGATAGAAGAAGTTGACAGTTTTGTTCTTGCTAGGTGTGTTATAGAACAGGATTTTAGAGGTGGTCCAGAACGTTTGGTAATTGATTCAGCAAACGGAATCACCGTATATATAGAAGACGATAATAACTTTGATTTTGAACAAGTAATATACGAGGCAGAATAATGAGCTACATCTCTGTGAAGGGTGGTACTAAAAAGCAACGTGAGCTTGTTGAAAGCATGGCTTACTATTGTGTAGATATGCTAGGTATGAGTAAGTTACGTACCTTAGACATTGAAGTTAAATTAACAAAATTAACTAGTGCTATTGGTTATTGCTTGTCTTATGATACACGTAATTTTGAACTTGAGATAGCAAAACAATCAAGCCTTAGACGTATGCTAGAAACTGTTGCACACGAAATGGTGCATGTAAAGCAATATGCACGTAAAGAACTTGTTGACCAAGATATGGACGGTGTATGCTTCCTAGGTAAGAAAATTAATCCTGATGTTGAATATTGGGACAAACCTTACGAAATAGAAGCACATGGTCGAGAAGTTGGATTGTTTATTCGTTGGGCACAGGACAACGGATATGCTGATAAAGATTGGGCACAAGACCCACTTTAATCGCTTAGTTTTTTAAGAAAATATTCCCATTCTGTATAGTAATGATCCATAACCCATTTGTGTTTTGGTTCAACATTAGTATACACTCTCACATGCCAGTAGTGTTTTAACCATACCAATTTACCACTTGTAACACGTTTTGGTATCCAAGCAAATATTTCGTTCGCTTCTGGCTGTTCACTGTGACGCATTTTAGTTAAACCCCAATTACGTATCATTTAAATGTTGTGTCACCTGGAAACAATGGCATTTTAGTACCCGGTGCTCTTTTTGGTATTTTACTATCAGCACTACTTACACAACTGTTTGTTGAACAAGGCATAGGAGCATCAAACAGTTTAAATCCTGTTTCAATATTTCCTAAAGGCTGATCGTGACAAGAGTAACTACGTTTGATACTTCCGTCAGGCTCTCGAATAATAATTGAACGGTATCCTGAGCTACATTCCCATCCATTAAACTTATTAAAACTGAATGCATTAAATCTCTCCGCTTGATCCATGTACCAAGGATTGCCCTCGCTATCTCTAAATTCAATTTGCATGTGCCAAGGCACATCTGCACTTTGTTTTCTAAACTTGTCGTCTTTGTCAATTGCAAAGTTTGGTTTAGGACGAGTAACAAATTGTCGTTGTTGTGCTTTTGCTTCGGTGTATGCTCGTTGAGGCATACCATTCCATAATCTTTGTTTCATATCATCTGTGTACCCATCTACAATTTTACTTGCAGTAGGATCTGATTGGGGTTTTAGTGTAACATTAATTCCTTGATTATGGAAGAATAGTGCATTATCCCAATCTCGTTCAAACCACTCAGGAACCATAACTTGATTGATTGTAACCTGTACATCATGCTCTTGACAGAATATTAGTTTGTCTGCAAACTGTTGCATTTTCTCAGGTGAGTTAACATGCTCTGTATGCAAACTTGCAGTAATACTTGCTCTATGAAATTTTGCCGCATGTTCAACATATGTTTCAAACCATTTCATTGGTCTACTACAATTGCTTGTCATATGTACGCTGGTATAATTTGTGTTGGTTACATCATTTGCAAGATGTTCCATAATGTCCAAATATCCAGGGTGGAATGTTGGCTCGCCTCCACTGAGTGAAAAGTGATAACTATTGAATCCACGCTCTCTAGCCTGTCGTTTAATTTCGTCAACAGTTTTGAGACAAAGTTCTGTTGGTCTATGATCTTTTCTGTCGCTTCTGGCATAAGGCCAACAATAGCTACAACGATAGTTACAGAAGCGACCAAGTAGCCAACTAACAGTAAACATATCACGATACAACATAGTACGCTGACCCACTCTAACCAAATCTTCGTACGGGGTTTTAGTGAAATCATATTCACTCCATTTCAAATCTTTTTCGTTACTCATTGTTGTCCTTTAATTTACAAAAATAACTTAATGCATACTTTGGATTGGGTGCATGAAGTTTTGTAAAATCATTACTACTATGTAGTTGGTTGCAATCAAATACTAAAACGTCACCAATCTTCCATTCTAGTACTGTACATATATTTAACCCATGTAAGTTTGTATAAGGTACATGTGTCATATATTTAATATAATCTCCAATATCAAAGTCTTTGTTAGTATAGCCTTCAAGTAAAGAATAGTCAACGAGTTTATGATTATAATCTGGCTTGGCATTTAAAAACATGGGACCCTTCCAAAACATAACTGCCTCTCCATACCAACGTTGATCATATATCACTGTATAACAAGGATGATCTGGTGTACTGTTTGTTAGCGGTACAACCACATTTTTGTATGGCACAAAATTATGATCTATTGCTGTGTCTGTGTGTACAAAGAAAGGTATGTTAGTTTTGAAAAAGTTCCCACCATGCATTTCAAAATCTTCTTTTAAGAACATTTGAAACTTTTCTTCCAACCAGCCATAAAACTCAGGCTGATTACTGTAGCGCCAGTTTTTTACTGCGCCCTGTTTATCTACTTGCTCGTAAGATTCCTTGACGCTCATGATATAAGCAATATCATCTTCAGTAAAAAAGTTTACTATTTTAAAAGGTTTCTGTTTGATATCTTTTAATTTGTTGATTCTTTTATCATCAAACAATATGTCTTTTGGATCTGATTCATGCATTACTAAGTTCTCTATATGCTAATGATATATCAGGATTTTGATTATTCAATTTGCATGCTTGTTCAAACATTGCTAAACATTGTTGTTGTAACTGACTATCATTTTTGTCCATGTTGTGTTTGCAATAATCTGCTACATGTGTTAGCTCACTGATATTTTTGTATGCTTCTACAACATTTTCTTTTATTTTATTACATGTGTATTTAACATCGTAGAATGTTGGATTGCTTAAAATCCTAAAATACATTTTGTTTTTGTATTCATCTTGTGCAATATTATGCCACCATTGAACTATTTCATGTAATTGTAAAATGTTGCCAAATTGCACCACACCATGAGGTGTTGTATGCAAAAACTTATCTGGGTTTTGTTTATGTAAGTCTATTAACTGTTGTACGTTTTCGTTTACTTGTTCCCATGTACTACCTGCTCTAATTACACCACACAATTCATCTGTTGCATCAATACTACTAAAGATGTTAATACGCTTGAATTCATTTAGTATACGTATTTTTTCATTGTCCAACCTAATAGTATTGTTTGTTACCATTATTACACTGATATTTTTACTCAGTCCTTGTTGAATAAATTTTTCTAACAAATACCAGTAACTTTTTGTGTAAAAAGTTTCTCCACCTGTTGCTTTTAAAAATTGTAGATTGCTTAAAACACTAAAATCAATTTTGTCTATGTCTGCTTTAGTGTAACCTCTTGCTTTAGCCTCTATATTATTCCAGTGTGGATATTTCTTAGTACGCATACTATCTGCAGGTTCACACATTATACATTCAATATTACATGTATTTCCTGTGTTAAATTCTAAATATGTTATTTTATCTGTTGTAGTATCAAAATCTTGTATTTCGTTGATACGTGTACGCATACTAGGATAGCCTACATCTTCGTGTTTCCAACAAGTGCTACAACTTTCGTATTTGATATCTTCTTTTAAACTTTGCAATGCTTCTATTCTTTGCGGAGTAGCAAAAGTGTTTTGCACTATGTTTAAGTCTAACTTTTCTATACCTTTGTAACGAAAATGACAACATGGTTTAGACTGAAAAGTTTTATCAACTTCAGGATATAAAAATAAACCATTGCTTAGTAGTTTACACTCCATCAAACAAATACCTATTGTCTGGAAATATTTCTGCAAAATTATAACCATATTTTGCATCATAATCGTCTATCCATTTTTTGGTGTTACGAATATGATCAATGTTTGGCTCGAGGTTAGTAAAACTACTTGCCATTTTTGTAATATGCTCTTTATACTGTGGTTGTCCTAAGAAGTCTTGTTTGTTTATTATGTCTATTGCATCATTTAATTTACTGCCCCAATGTCTCATATAAAACATATCAGGCTTAACAATATAATTGTAATGAGGTTGTATGTTACTGTATCCAATATCTGCTAGATACTGTACAATTTCATCACAGTAAACTAAGTTAAGAATATTAAGTGCAATATTAGCTCTAATCTTTTTAATACCCTTTGTATCTGGATTAAACTTTTCCAAGAAACTTAGCATGTTGTTTTCAAACTGTTGCCATTTTAAATTGGTACGTTGATAAGTTTGTTTATTACCTATTCCATCTAAACTAATACGTGGGAATACTGTGTGTCCACGTTCTAATACTTTTGTTAGTGTGCTTTCAAAACGATTTCTATACGCTTCAGGATAGAATGTATTGGTGCTAAATGTTAATTCTTTACTACCATATTTGTCTGGATCTTTGCTGAGAAAAATATCTGCAACTTGATAAAATTGTTTTTGAATAGCAGGCTCACCACCTAAGAACATAATACTTTCTACTTTGTCAAAGTTTGTGTCAATCCAATCTAAAATTGTATTTGATAAAAAATCACTGCTAACTTTTTGATTGGCTGTAATTTCAGCAGGAATAGGAACTTCATGTTCCCAAAGACTACTACAAAAATTAGCACAAAATACACATTTTAAATTACAAAGATTACTAAATTTAAGTTCAATTACTTTTGGTGCTTCTAATATAGTTTGATGTGCGTTCTCTACTTCTCTATCTTTTTTCAATGCTTTTCTATAACTCATACCGCCTTTGTCTTCTGCTGTATAGCAGTCAACGCAAGAGCTGTTCCTGCGACCATTGTATAAGTCATCTCTAATTTTAACTATCTCAGGCACGTTAAAAAAGTCACTTGCTTCTTCTTCTGTTTGAAACCATTTATATGAACTACGTGGGCATGTGCGCCACATACCGTAGTCGACGTTAAAACTTACCCAAGTCCATGGGTATTCACAAATTGTTTTAGAATTATTCATAACTATATTTATTGTTGAATTGGGTCAATACTAAGCTCGTTTATATGAACACCATCTGGTTGATTGAGAAGCCATATTACATAATTGCTTACATCGTCAAAATTTAATGTAAGTCTACCAGGATTGTCATCTGCTCTATTTTCTAATGTACCAAAACTAAAATGTGTTACAAGTGGGGCTTTGCTCCATACTCCTACTTGTGATAATCCTGTTGAAAGTTCTTTGAGTGCTTTCTTTTCATAATGATAAAGATTATTTTTTGCACGAACTACTCTGTCTGTAGTACTTCCTACATTTATAATACGTCTTGTTGTGTATTTCTTTTCTTCCCAATCTTTAAAAATATAGTAGGTTAGCAAACTTGCATTAAATCTCCAGTTTGCAAACATATTAATAAAGACATCAAACTCATCAGCCTTCTTAACTATTGGTTTAATGCAATCCCATTCACCAAGATTCCAACCTGTTGTTCTACTAAGTGTTTCCACATAGTAGCCATTTTCTAATAATTTTTCTACTGTAGGTTTACATAAATCCTTTTCAGCATTTCCAGTAATAAGAATTTTTTTCATTATATTTCCTGTTCTAGTTGATCAAACAACTTTTCATCTCTTTGATTAGTAAGATTTTCAATTTCATTTAGTATGTTTTCTTTAAATTCATCATCGTTCATTTGTATCATACTGAATACATCTGCACCTTGTGGTAGTACAAAGAAACCTCCTTTGTCTATTATAACATTTGCTTCAGTAATATCAGTCTCAAAATATTGATTTGATCTTTTAAACGCACGAATGCAATATGCGTATGCTTTACTAAGATTGAATTTATCCCATTCAATAAAAGTATCTTGTGTTACTACAAAAAGGCAATCACCTTTTATTGTGTGGTTAATAACAGGGTATACTGATTTTACAATTGGAACAATCTCATCAAAGTCATCATACTCATGCTTAATGAACATGTAAATTCTTAAACCATTACCTGTAAATATAATATCTTTTTTTAAAATTTGTTGTTCCATATCTCAATAAATTCTTGTAGGTCAACATAAGGTTTTAACCACTGCATTCTTCTATAGTATTCTTGTGGTGAAAGATCAGTATAGTCATTGTCAAATATTTGATCAAGATCTATAATATGAATTTTATCACCAACAATAATATTGCCACTGCAAAAGTCATTCATAATATATGGCTTTGCTTTTTCAATAAAGTTTAAACATTCATTTAGTATTTGTATTGCATGCTCTTTATCTTTGATAGTACCAAAAACCATAGGATGATTCCCTTCGTATCTTTGCATAAAAAGTTTTACAGTATTGTCTTCCTGTATCTCATACTCTTTTATAAAGCCAGGTACAATGCTGTTTACACGCTGTACTGATTGTGCAACATCTTCTGTAACTATACGCTTGTGTTTTACAACTGTATCTTCATCTAAAATATATACCATACCCCTATTAACAGAAAATCCTTGTTCTAATATTAAATTAGCAAGTTCAATTGGATTGTTATTAGGATGTTGATTAATACAATCAATCAAATTCATATTAATGCCTTTAGCCTAGCAGGCAGATCTTTATCTATTTTGTTTAACCAATGTTGGTAACTGTGCAGTTCCATCTCCATGCCTGCAGGACGTTCTTTTGCCCATTTAAAATCAAAAGCAATAACCTGATCCCATTCATTATTATAACTTAAATTGCTAAGGCTGTTGTTACGTTTGAACACATTATGTTTTTTAAAAAACTCATGCATCTCTACAATTTGATCTGCTAGATTTGGAATACGTGTATGTAAATCTGTATGCAAATAATCCAATAAACATGGACCATAATATCTTTGTGTAATTGTTTGTGTAGTATCATCAAACTTTACTAATTCAGGTAGCCATTTGCTATCTAGTTTGTTTAGCCAGTAAACTTCATTATGGTAAAAATCTTTTACCTGCTGTTGTGTATATTCATGTGTTTGCCCACTTACTGTAATACTACCTTCTTTGAATATACGCTTTATAAGCATATCTTGCTTGTTTAGATATACATCAACAATAGTACCAATACCATCATGTGTAGTTACGTGCTTTTCCCATGTCATGCAAAAAATCCAGTTAGGCTTCGTCTGCTATTTTCACCGGCTGATAAATCTACTCTTTCTACTTTATGAGTAGTCTCGCCTGTGGTTATCATTAGTCTATTTGGCACAGGTGCAAAGTAACGACCATGCCCTGGTGTAAGTGTATCTTTAGATTCAGTACTTAAATCCCAAGTTCTGGATCGGAAACCATAATCTCTTCCAATCATGTCTTCTAAACTTGTACCGTCCAGAGGTCCATGATATTGTACTTTTGTTTCACTATCAGCAACCATTAAATTACCACCCCAAGTATGCTTCCATTCGTTGTGAACATAAAAACTATATGCTCCTCCGCCAAGCGCACCATCTCTGTGCCAACTTAATTCTGCACCAGACATATAAACATGTAGCATGCAAGTGATTTTATCAAATTGTGCTTGTGGTAAACAAGTGCTACCATCTGAAATAAATTCAATTAACTTTTCCATAAATGGTTGAAAGTTATTATTCCACGGCATTTTGTTTGACCAATACTTGTGTTCACTTTTATAAATTAAACCACTGTTGAACTTGTAGACTTTATCGTCTCCTAGTTCTACTTTTTGCATTTTAAGGGTTTCTGTTTGGTCTCTTACGAGTTTAAGTGTTTCTTCATTTAAGAAGTTATCAACTATTGTGATGTGTTCGTCTTGATATGTTACGTTCAATTTTTCCTCCATTAAGGAAAGTAGACTGTGTGGGAAACACAGTCTACTTGTATCTTATTAGCTTACTGTCCAACCTGGTTGAATGTTTGGTGATGTATAGCCGGATTTCCATGCATCATATGCATCTTTTGTTTCCCATACCTGCATATACATGATTTCGTCTACACCAAGTTTTGTAACTTGGTATGTTAGAAGGCCTGTTGCGGCATTATAAGTGTTTGTTGCTTCGTCATCAACATCGTGTGATTCTTTGAACATAGCGAAAATTTCATCGCCTGTTAGTTCTGCTGGATTGACTGCAGAACCACTGTATTTAATTGTCACTGACTTTGTGTAGTTAGCCATTTTATTTACTCCTAATATTGCAATATTTTAGAAATGCATACCCTGTTAGTAATTCCATTTCTGGAAAAGTTTGACCATTTAACATCATTGCTAAGACCAAACAACAAAGTATTACTTTTTTGCAAGCCTAGTTCTGTACAAACATCACTATGCCTACTTACATATTTATCATATATAAATCCCATATTAAAGGCTTTTAGAAGTTCACTATGCAGTACCATACTATGATGGTTAAGATAGTGCCATTCATCCAACTGTACTATAGGCGATTGTATATTACTTTTGTAAAAAAGTAAACCTATTTTATTCATGCCTGTACAAAACACCTTACTCAAACTAGTAGCAACTGCTGATATGCAATCATACGATATATCAACATTACCAATAGAACTTATGTTTAAATAAGCACAATCAAGTAATACAGTGATATTTCTAATATCACATACTTGCATAATCTTCTTGTAATCTTCGTGTACGTTACCTGTTGCACTAAACGGCAAGCTCAGTATCAAAAATTTATTTTCAGGTATAGCGTATACATCATCTACTTGGTTACATCCATTACGTTCATGAAATGGATACTCACCTTTAAACACATATATGTTGCTAATACCATACAAAGAATACCAGTCTAAAAACGCACCTGTTACACCGTCTGTAACATACGTGTTGCTGTATTGCTCTAATCCAACTAGCTGACTGTGCTTGTAGGCGCTTATATGCGCTTTATACAGCGTTTTAAACGCCTCTTTATCAGTAAACGTCATAATTTTTGTAGGTTCATTCCAACACTCAGATGCATGCTTTTTGACAAATTCATATAGTTCTTTGTCAAAAATAGGCCTTGCACCTTTGTCGTATAAGTTTGTTTTGTCTGTCATTTTCTACTATATATAGTCATTTAAACGCCTTTTAATTAATAATTGGAACTACATATTGTGTCAGTATTCTAATCTGGTGTACTAGTAGCTTATAATCATTTATAAATGTGTTTAATGAACCTTAAATTTTATACGTCCTGTTTCCATATATTCGTGATATGCATCCATTGCACTCTGTGGATATATGCTTGTATCAAAGAAGTCTGGATTAAGCTCTTTTAAACTTGTATTGTGTGCTTTATCAAGCCATGCCATTTTACGCATAAATTTTGCGTATGTTTCTTCGCAATATTCAAATTCATCAGCGTAGTAATTTATTCCATATTTTTGTCTTAGCGTTGGATGTACTACAACATAACTATCTTCTGGCTCGTTGTGGCATACGCTTAAATGATCTACCCATTCTGGATCATTAAGTTTTACACCATCAAATAATCCCATAATCATTCTTTCGTCATTATCCATACAATGCGCATTTAATGCTTGAGCAACGTAGTTGAATAACCACTCTGTATCAGGTGCCACTTTTTTAGTGTAATCTACTACTTCTGCAAGTCTATTCCAACTTGCTCCTGGTCTAATGTATTCATACACATGCCCACCACCATCAATACTAAACTCCATTGTAAACTGTTTGAAGTGTTTACTTGCGTCAAGCCATGCGTCTTTTATTTTAACACTACCATTTGTAGTAATGTGTAATGCAATATTTTTACAATGTCCTGTTTCTAACAAGTGTTCAATAATTTGATAATTCTTTTTACTAAGTAAACTTTCACCGCCACTGAATACTATGTTTCTCAGATGTGTAGTGAACACTTTATCTTTTAGAATTTCCATCTCATTATCTGTTGGTTCATCTAATTGATATGCATCACTATGAAATTCTTCACTAGGACTACTTCTCACAACTTTTTGCCAAAACGTACTTAAACTAGGTTCACACATTCT
>Ga0181410_1001108_pt1 | contig 11532 bp, 6 predicted proteins | sample 33SPOviralmetaG_FD_130112 | JGI IMG/M metagenome (GOLD analysis project Ga0181410, IMG submission 130112) | Marine viral communities from the oligotrophic San Pedro Time Series (SPOT) site, San Pedro Channel, CA, USA - 33 SPOT_SRF_2012-06-20 | ecosystem: Environmental > Aquatic > Marine > Strait... | reverse complement strand
TGTCCAAGATGTTGAAATAGCCGCTGTTGAAGCCGCTGTAATTCTACCTTGTGCATCTACAGTAATAACTGGAATAGCAGTTGAACTACCATATGCCGCGGCTGTTACAGCCGTGTCATCTAGTGATACAGTTAAACTGTTTCCACTACCTACAGTACTAAGACCTGTGCCACCAGCAATAGTAAGTTTCTCACTATCTAAATCAATAGCAAGATCACCACCACTGTCACCAGCGAAGTCTAAGTCTTGTGCAGTTACTTGTGCATCAACGTATGCTTTAACTGATTGCTGTGTAGGAACTTTAGTTGCAGAGTCTGAAGCCATATTGTCTTCATCTACAAATGTAATACCTGAAATAGTACCATCACTAAATGATGTACCTTCTACAGCACCAAATTTAACAGCACCTGCGGCACCAGTAATTACTGATGAGTTGTCTGTTGCATCTGGAATATATGTAAATACGCCTGTACCTTCGTCCATACCAAAGAAACCAGTTTTTGCTGATCCGTCGTTATGTAGATAAGTAACACCTCTGTCTAAGTTATCGTTAGTATTTGAACCTACTTGGAAAAGTGGGTCTGCAATAGTAACAACTGTAGAATCAGTAGTTGTTTGCGTACCTGTAACTGTTAAGTTACCGTTAATTGTAACTGTAGCCGCTGTAATATCATCTGATAAGAAACTACCAGTAACACTTAGGTTATTACCAACTGTTACGTCATTAGGTAAACCAATTTGAATTTGGTTATTGCTAACTGTTGTTTCTATTTCATTACTTGTACCTACAAAATTAAGTGTATCTGTACCAACTGTTACTGTATCATCAGAACCACTATCGGCTCCAATTGTTAATACACTTGAAGTTGCCGCAGTACTAACTGCTGTGACTCTACCTTTTGCGTCTACTGTTATAACTGGAATAGCACTTGAACTACCATAACTACCAGCACTAACGCCTGAAGCGGCTAATGTTGTAGATATAGTTGCAGTATTTCCTGCGCCTGTGAATGTTGCACTACCTGTTGCATCACCGGATAAACCAACTGTTACTGCTGAAGTAAACTCAGTTGCTTGACTGGCTATACCAGTTAAATTACCTGTGAAACCTGTAGTGGCTTGAATTGTTGTTCCTACTATAGTACTTGCACTATTGGCACCAATTGCTGTACCATCAATGGCACCGCCATCAATGTTAATTGCGTTTGAAGCCTGAGTGGCAATGTTACCAAGTCCTAAGTTAGTTCTAGCATCACTGGCACCAGTTGCACCTGTACCACCATTTGCTACTGGTAAAGCACCAGTTACATCTGCTGTTAGGTCAATTGATCCAGCGGACATAGTACCGCTTGAAACTTTAATAACACCTGAACTACTAGAGAAATCTTGACCGGTACCACCGTATTGCGTTCCGATTGCTGTTGCCGTCCAAGCACCTGAAGTAATACTACCGAGTCTTAAATCCTCGAGTGTACTTCCATCAGATTGTGTTAGGTCAAATCTTCCGTTACCAGAATCGTACTTTAGACGACCCCCGGATTTACCCATTTGGACATCAGCCGCTATACCTTTGATACCAAAGTTTTTAATATCAGCCATTTGTATCTCCTAATACTTTGTGTTCTAATTCGTTATCGATAACGTTTGCTTTCGCTGAACGTTACAAGTATTTATCTATTTTTAAGTTTTTGAAGGACTTACATTTAGATGTAAGTTAGTTTGATTGTGACGTTACCTTGTGATGCACCATAGTGATTACAACGTACTCTAATTAACTGTTCTTGTGTTTCAGTAGAAGGATATGTATATTCAGGATTACTAATATACATTTCTGCAGATGTACAATCGTTGCTTACTTCGTCTACATATATGTCAGGATCTGCAACTGTACCTACTTCTATGTTAGGCAATATATTACCTGAATAACCTGTAAATGCAGTAGTAACATCAACACTAACACTTTGTATTTTTCTTCCTGGAGAAATGTTACCAAGATTGTTTGTTGAGCTATTACCAAATCCTCCAATAGGCATTGAGAATGTTGTTTGCATAGTTTTAGCATCAACTGTTGCACTATCTTCGTTACTAATTTCTACCCAGCCACTGCCGTCGTATAAAAATAATGCCCACTCTCCGTCGCCGGCATTAGTAACGTATGCTTGATCGCCTGCCATTGCGGCTAGGGAATTTCTTGCATTTACATCAGCAACAAGTGTTGTACCGCCTGTTCTAATACCTTGTTCAATGTTCATTGCTAGTGGATACATTCCTGTATGTCCACTTGCTATACCTACAAAGGTTCTAAATTCTTCAGGATTTTCGTATATGTCTATTGGGCCACCATCTGCTCTTGTTAGCACCATCTTTTGAGCACCAGTAGAATTTGTTGTTGCGTTTAGTCCTGATATATTACTACCACCTACAAATGGGTTACCATTAGCATCGTTAGTAACATTTACTATATTAATAGCATTACCTTTTGACTCTGTAAGAGTTAAGACTGTTGCAGTTGATGTAGCAGTAAGATTTGGTATGTTCGCCGCATTAATATCTATAACCATATCTTCTGGCGTTGATACACCTGCATACTGTGAACCGTTAGTAGTAAAATTAACTGTTGTATTTCCACTTCCTGAATTGAATGTTGCACTAAATGGAGTATATCCACCTACTAGTCCGTAAATTGTATTTGCACCGTCTGATACTACAGTTGTTTCTACAGCAACACTTGATGCTACTACATTTGTATTTGCAACTGCATTTATTTGTCCTACAGCCGTTGCTAATGTGACATTGCTTCCACCACCATTAAATGTAACAGTTTTTCCATTTAGTTTTATACTATGGTTGTGACTTAATTCTGGATTAGAACCAGTGCCTGTTAGGACTGTGGGTATAGCATCTTGTAATTTTAAAAATGCAATTTTTCCAGTATCGGTAGTAGTTAATGCTCCTGTACTGCTTACATAAACATAGTCGCCTTGATTACCTGGAATAGTAGGATCGAAATCTATAATTTGGTTGTTAGGTAATATCATAAACTGATTTGGACCAGGTCCTGCCTCAGTTACAACACCTATCATTCTAGCCATTGTAGATGTATTTGCCTTTGAAAACCCTGTACCACTTACCGCAATAACATCACCTTTGTTAAATCCATGTGTTGTTTGTTCTAATACATAGTTTGTTTGAGGGTTTAAATATTCAAATCTACTTGCTAAAGTAGGATAAAATTTTTCTGTTGACGTACTTGGTAAAGGGTCTAACATTGGTATTCCCTTTTCGTTAAGAGAGAACACAACACCAGCACCTGTACTAGGTGAGCCATTACCATTACTTGCTCTAAATGTGTTATACCTTAACCAGTCCTCTACAACACATGTTACCGAGGTTGCACTTTTAGAAGATATAGATATAATTTTCCAACAGTCTCCACTAGTTGCTTCTGCTAACCAATCTCCAACAACAACGTCTAAGCCATTAAATTTAAAATCATCTCTGGTTAAATGAGAACCGTGTAATTGTTCTGTTACTGAGAATGTAACTTCCCATCTATAATATTTTTTAGTACCAACACCAGAATACCATAGGTCTCCAGAACCATTAGCATGGTCCCAAAACTCACTTCCACTTATAGAACTAATACTTGTTTCAAGTACTTTATTTGGTATATTAAGTTCAATGTGTGAGGACTTGTAGTTACTTGATGCCATAACTTATCCTTAATCGTACATTACAAATTGTATCCAAGCATGTGTAGTTGTACCAAAACCGCCGCCACTTGCACCTGTTTCTGTTTGGCTTAATCTCAATTTTAATGATATTTGAGAAGCACCAGCAAATAATGTAGGGGAACCTGAGGAACCTCCTCCTGCTATTTGTCTAAGTCCATTTGTAGTTTCTAATGGTACCATTAAATAATTATTGTTAGAATAGTCATAACCATAACACATCATACTTGTTGGTGGGAAATTAAACCCTGCATCAAATACAATAGTTACATCACCAGCACTTGCACTATCAATTGTAACACCTGATATACCTGCTGTTAAGTCTGATGTTGAAGCAAGTTGTCCGCCGGCTGTATAGGATACTTTAAATCTATGTACTGTGGCTCCACCGCCACCGCCTCCGCCTCCGGAGTTATTATCTGCCGCTGGTGCCCAGGCACTACCATTCCATTTTAGAACTTGTCCACTACTTGGACTTGATGCTGAAACATCTGTTAAGCCGTTTAATGTTGTGGCTCCACCGCCACTACCTGCTAACAATGTTGTTAAGTCTACATTACCTGATTGTCCTGTTAAACTTATAACATTACCTGATAAACTTAAAGTTTGGCCATCAGTATCGGTATCTGTTGTTTTTGCTGTCCAGGTATAATCACTTCCGTTCCAAGTTAGTACTTGGCCTGAACTTGCACCACTTGAATTTAAGTGATCGTCTATGTCGCCTTGAACTTGGGTTTCAAGGTTATAAAATTTAAATTTGCCATCGCCTGCAACATACTTTAATATATCGCCTTCTGCTAATGTATCTGTACTATCTACATCTACTAAATGCTGAATATTAGGATATACAAAATCAAGAGCTGAACCATTCCAACTTAAGAGTTGATACTGTGTCGCACTACCGGTACCTAAAATACCTTTAACTGCACCATCAAAATTAGTAAATTCAAATCGTGAATTATTATTATTGTATTTTAGCATGTCGCCGTCTGATAACGTATCTGTGCTATCTACATCAGTTAAGTGTTGTATATATGGATAAGAGTTAACCCATGCATTTCCGTTCCAAGTTAAAGATTGGTACTGCGTTGGATTACTTATAGTTGTATCACTAGCACCTGTTACTGTGGCTTGTGGTCCTACATTACCTTGTGGTCCTTGAACACCTTGAGCACCTTGAACACCTTGTGGACCACTGGGTCCTGTTGGACCTGCTACTGTACTATCAGCACCATCGGCTCCGTCGGCACCCGCTGGTCCCATTGGACCTCTTATATTACCTAAATTTTGTACTGAAGTATTTGAATATGTTAAAATAAGGTCATTACTGGTGACTGTTGCGTTGGTAATTCCTATACCTGTTGCACCAGTCGATCCAGTATTTCCTTGAGGACCCTGAGGTCCTGTTGCGCCTACTCCTGATAGATCAATAGTTGTTCCATCGTATGTTAGGTCACTCCCCGATAAAGTTATTGTTGGTCTTGTTTGCAAGTCACTGTATGTTCCAGTAAATGCAACCGTACTTAATTCTGTATTGCTGTTTGCTAATGCATTGGCTACTTCGCCTAAACTATCTAAGTTTACATTAGCACCGCCTATTAATGTATTGACTTCTGCGTCAACATAGGCTTTCATATTTGTATTTGCTGTTGCTACATCTGTTGCCGTTGGTATTTTATTCCAACTACCACTGTGTGCAAAGTACATGGCTCCGTCTGCATGTGAGTGTGCAATAGCACCATGGTATGTTGATGCACTAGGGAAATCATTTTGGTTTGCATACAAGAACTGTGTTTTACCTAAATCTACAGTACTTGCACTTCCGCTGATTGTTAATATATTTGCACTAACACTTAATGTTTGTTCGAGTGCTGATAAATCAACATTATTACCACCACTTACTCCTAATGTAGAAGTACCTGCATTCCAAGAAAGTGTTTGTGCATCAGCATCGTTGACCCAAGCAAAATCACTTCCATTCCAACTTAGTACCTGATTATTACCAGCACTACTTGTATTAAGATGAGTATTTACATCTGCATCAGTATATCCTGCATTACTTACCCAAGCATAGTCACTTCCATTCCAACTTAATACTTGTCCTGAACTTGCACCACTTGTATTTAAATGAGTATCTACTCCGGCAGTATTAATACCGCCACTTGCTAATAAACTTGTTAAGTCAACATTACCGCTCTGGCCTGTTAGACTTATTACATTTCCGCTTATTGTTAAATCTTGTGAATCTGTATTATATGTCGCAAGTAAAGATGTTAAATCTACATTGCCTGATTGTCCACTTAGACTTATTACATTTCCGCTAAGTGTTAAATCTTGTGAATCAGTATCTGTTTTACTGTATGGTGCCAACATTGCAGTTAGGTCTACTGTATCATTGTTGCCACTAATTGTAATTACATTACCACTTATACTAAGTGTTTGGTCTGCGGCTCCACCGCCACCACTTGTATCTGCTGGTGTAAATGTAAATACACCTGAATTATTATATGTTAAACTACCATTACCACTTGGTGTTGCTGTTGTTACACTAAAGTCTGTTAGTCCAACATTACTTCCGCCACCGCCTGAGCCTGTTTGGTCTCCTGCTTCAAACTTGTTTGTACTACTATTCCAAACTAAAACTTGTCCGTTTGTTATACCATCTGCATCTACATCTTTAAAGTCTGCAATATCCATTGCCGCCGCGGCTGTTGTTGGATTAATTCCAAATGTTATTGTATCTGCGTTTGCATCTGTTGTAAGTACTGTTCCAGTACCTGAAGCAAAAGTAAGATCGTCTTCTAACTTGTCAGCACCTATAGTAGTTTGTCCTGAAACTAAAATATTTGCAAAGCCTAAACTTGCATTTCCTGAACCACTACCACCTGCAACTGCTACAGCATCAACGGAACTTATTCTACCATAAGAATCAACTGTTATACGTGGAGCATGAGTTGTATTACCATACACACCTGCTGTTACGCCTGTTGCTACTAAATTTAGTGTTGCTGTGGATTTGTTGCCTGTGCCACCAGTAACAGTAATTTGTCCTGATGTACCTGCCACTTTTTCAACATAGTCTGCTGTTAAACTTGAAGCCGCTGTTAATGTTATTTCTGTGGCCGTAACTGCTGTAATTTGTCCTTTACTATTAACTGTTATTGCTGGAACGTATGTAGCATTACCATATGACCCTGCTGTTACGCCAGAATCTGTAATGTATATACCGTTTGTATTAGATGTTAGTCCGCCACCTGAACCTGCAACAACATTAATTACCTGTCCGGAACCACCAAAGTTAATACCGTTACCAGCACTATATGGATTATTATCTTGTGCTATCCATTTAGAAGAACCGCCTGACCAAGTTAATACTTGTCCAGTACCTGGCCCAGGTAAATTAGTGTCGTTAAGATCTGTAAGGTTTATAACATTTAAAATTACATTACCTTCGTTACCGTCGACCTGAAGGTACTTACCGGCGTCACCGGTATAGTTTGAGGGGGTATCTGTAAGTTCTAAAAATGTTGCCATCAAGTCTTCCTAAATAGTGTATATAACACTATTTATCAACTCTAGGCAGAAAGAATTACTCTGTTTATTTGACCATATGAAGCATCATACGTTTCGCCGTCTCCAACATGCTCTCTGTCCATGTAAACTCTTATAAATGTAAAGTTTCCTTGGAAGGAATATGCTTCTGCTGTTACGGCAGGTGCGTTACTGTTGAACTGAATATACCCTGCTGAATTAAATTCTGTTCCAGTAGAAGTAGGAATTATATCAAACCAATCAGCAGTATCAGGGGTAAGGTCCAATGTAGCCTGTATTCTAAGTCTACCTACAAACTGATTGTATATAACTTGAATAGTATGAAAGCCATCAGTGTACCCATAATAGGAATCACCTTTTACTTCAGTGCTATATTTGTTCATTGTAGTACCAGTGCTTGCCAGCATATTGATACTTCTTCTGTTTATTGGCATATTAAATCTCTCTATCTATCATACTATTTATCAGTTGGATAGATCACAGCACTATTTATTTTTTCTACAACCTCACTATATAGCATAGATATCCAAGGCTGTATCTCACTAAGATCATCGCTTTTGAGATATAGATAGTTATTAGCCCAATATTTAGAATCGTTATCTAAATATAATACATAATCAAAAGATTGCTGTTTGATAAAGTCTACAAAATCATTTGCAGGTTTTTCTAAATCTGCAGAACTAGAATTGCTCCATGAATATATATCTCTACTTCTGATATCTATTTTAACATCATACTTATTATACCAATATTTTTCTCTGTATACATGTTGAAATACATTATCCGCAAAAGGATTAGAAATATATTCTGCATGTGCCTTATCTATAGGACCAAACACTTTTTTTACAAGATGTGGCATATCTTGTAATATTTCATTAAATTTATCTATGGATTGAAAGTAAACTACTCTGTGCTTGTTAGTATAGGTTGATTGTGAGTAAGACCAATCATATCCTCTATATAAGAGATTATCAAGTTTTTCATGCTCTTTAATATCTCTGTGAATTATATTTCCTTTAAAATTTATTTTATATGGAAATTCACCGTAATAAATCTTTTCAGAAGGATAAACTTTAAACCCATAGTGATCAAACCCTAGGGGAATAATTTTATCCGATGACATACTCGCCGTCTCTATAATCTATATGTACTCTTATATTTTTAAGATCATCAAATAATATTTTTCTACTAAGTGGCTTTTTAACTTTTTCCTCAAAGACTCTTTTTAATGGTCTTGCTCCCATAGTAGGCTCGTAACCATCGTCTGCTAATTGTTGTCTAGCCATATCTGATATGCTTACTTTTACAGTAGAGTCGTTTGATAATAATAATTCATTTGTTTCTTTAACAAGTCTATCTACAATTTTTAACATTAACTCTGGTGCAAGTTTATTAAACTTAACTACAGCATCAAGTCTATTTCTAAACTCTGGAGTAAAGAATTTCTCTACTGCTTTATCTACAGCACTTGATTTGGTTTGATCTCCAAAACCTATCTTTTTGCTTTCTGCATCTTGAGCACCTAGATTAGATGTCATAAGTATTGTTACATTTGTAAAGTCAACTGCCTTACCTGTTGCACCTGTAAGCCTTCCATCGTCCATTACTTGTAATAATAATTGCAATACTTCTGGTGCCGCTTTCTCAACTTCGTCTAATAGTAATACACAATTTGGATTTGATTCTACTTCAGCAAGTAACATACCTTGCCCCATCTTGCCTTCAGCATGTCCTACATATCCTGGAGGAGCACCAATTAATTTACTTACACTATGACGCTCTTGATACTCTGACATATCAAACTTAACTAGGTTTGTATCTAATTGCTTGGCTAAAGTCTTTGCGGTTTCTGTTTTACCTGTTCCTGTAGGACCCACAAATAAGAAACTACCAACTGGCTTATTTGGTTCTCTAAGTCCGGATTTAGTAACTAGGATTGCTTCTACTATTTTATCAATAGCCTCGTCTTGGCCATATACTGTTTGCTTTATTCTGTAGTCTAGTGTTTTAAATGTATCAACACTTTCCGTATCAATAACATCAGAACCTATTTTAGAAACTTTAGATACTACACTTATAATATCTTCTATAGTTACTGTATGATCTTCTCTGAGCTTCACAGTAGCACCTGCGGCATCTACAATGTCCAATGCTTTGTCTGGGAAACATTTGTTTTTAATATATCTATCACATAAATCTACAGACTTATCAAGTAAATCGTTGTTATAAGTAACTCCATGAAACTCCTCATAGTAAGGCTTCAGTCCTTTTAAAATCTCTTTTGTACTTTCTACATCTGTTTCTTCTACATCAAGTCTAGCAAATCTACGCATTAATGCTTTATCTTTTTCAAAACTATCTGCAAATTCGTCTGGTGTTGTTGCACCAATAGTTAGAAGTCTACCACTTCCTAATACAGGTTTTAATATGTTAGCAACATCTACACTACCGTTACCTGTACTACCGGCACCCATTATCATATGTATTTTATCTATAAATAATACTGAATTAGGAGACTTTTCTAATGACTTTAATAATTGCTTAATACGTTCCTCAAAGTCTCCTCTGTACCTAGTGCCTGCAAGTAAGTCACTAACATTCAAACTATATACAACTTTATTTAATAATGCTTTAGGTACATCACCATCAACAATACGTTTAGCGAATCCTTCTGCTATAGCAGTTTTACCTGTACCAGGTTCGCCTACTAACACACAATTATTCTTTTTACGTCTTGCTAAGATATGTACTAGGTCACTTACTTCCTCATGTCTTCCAATTAAAGGATCAATCTTTTTATCTAATGCTTCTTGATTTAAATTTCTAGTAAACTCTTTTAATAATTCTTGTGATTTACTAGCATAGTCTCTGCTTTCTAAATGTCCTAAAATACTTTCTTTATCTAAACCATTAAGTTGACAATAATACCTTGCATAGGAAGTTTCCTCTGCAATAATACTTAATAATAAATCTATAGGCTCTATTACATCTCTGCCACTGAATACAGCATTGGCTAGTCCTCTTTGTATTACTCTTTCAACACTTATAGTTTTCTTAGGGGCACCTTTGGCACCGTTCTGACTTTTAAGATTATCCTCATCTCCCTCTAAATAATTTTCTAGGTCAGTTGTTAATGTTGCAATGTCAACATCAACTTCTTCACACAATTTAATAATAGGCTTAGACATTACTAATTGCAATAAGATATGTTCTAGTGTGACATACTCATGGTCTCGCTCAGATGCGTTGTCCATTGCTTTCTGTAATATGTTTTCTACTGACTTATAATCCATTTTGTTCCTTTATTTTATTTACTAGTTTTAGTGCATCTTCACTTAAATTATCCGGCACAACAAGGTTACATATGATATACAAGTTACCTATAAGTCCTCTAGAAGGATCTTGCATACCGTAATTTCTAACTCTCAACTTCTGCCCATTTTGTATACCTTTTGGTATAGTAATTTTAATTTTTCTATTATCTATAAATGTAAAATCTAATTCCGTTCCTGTTAGTGCATCTAATACATTTACATTTTGTCTATAAAAAATATCAACACCATCAGTTCCCCAATCCTCAGGTATATCAACATGCAGTCTAACAATTAAGTTACCTGGGGGTAAATCCTTATAACGTTGAGGACCTTTGCCTGTCAGTCTAAGTTTGGTACCATTAGTAACACCTTTTGGTATGGTTAGGTTAAAAGAACCTTGTTGTGTATTAATAACAATATCAGCACCCTGATATGCTTGTAAAAAAGACACTCTAACATCAACTATACCGTCTGGGTTTCTTCCTTGCCTTTGATAAGCATTCTTCCTTTGTGTGCCAAATATATCTCCAAATATATCAGCAAACGGACTGCCTTGTCCAAAGGGATCTCCGCCCTGGCCAAACTGTTCAAAAGGATTTGGATTATCATATTGAGCCTTCTTGTCTGGATCACTAAGTGTCTCGTATGCTCCTTGAATCCTTTTGAACTGTTCTTGATCACCACCTTTATCAGGATGATGCTTACTCGCAAGTTTGCGGTATGCTTTTTTAATATCCTGTTGACTGGCGTCTTTGCTTACGCCAAGTGTTTCGTAGTGATCCATAGTCTTATTATACTGTCTATTTAAATAGAAGTCAAGAAAAAGGGCATCAAAAGACACCCTTTATTCTGTTCTTGGTATCGTTTAGAAAACGTATTTAAGTCCAAGTTGTAAACGGTAAGTACTTCTATAGTAATTGGTAACTTGGTTATCA
>Ga0181410_1001104_pt1 | contig 11543 bp, 11 predicted proteins | sample 33SPOviralmetaG_FD_130112 | JGI IMG/M metagenome (GOLD analysis project Ga0181410, IMG submission 130112) | Marine viral communities from the oligotrophic San Pedro Time Series (SPOT) site, San Pedro Channel, CA, USA - 33 SPOT_SRF_2012-06-20 | ecosystem: Environmental > Aquatic > Marine > Strait... | reverse complement strand
TTTAAAAGAATATTGTTTAACTTCTTTCCCTAACTATAATTTTACTTTTGTAGATATTGATGACTTTGATACCCCTAACTCAGGACCGGGTGCTACCGCATTAAAATGTAAATCATACCTCCAAAGACCTTTTTATTTCACCACAGCTGATTGTATTATTGATTCACCAATCCCTCACCTAGATGGAAATTGGTTAGGAGTATACCCAACCAGTTACCCTGAAAAGTATTCTACAGTACAAACAGATTTAAAAGGTAATATTACTAAATTCGCGAACAAAGATACTCAGGGTTATGATCAAGCTTTTATAGGGTTAGCAAGTATTTGGGATTATAATACTTTTTGGTCACAACTTGAAAACAACTCTGAAAAGGGGGAAATAGTTTCAGCTTTTTTTAATCCAAATGCTTATTCATCCTTTAAAACCAAACAACTTAAATGGTTAGACACGGGAAATTTAGATGATTTAAATAAAACTAAATTATACTTTAACGATAATCCTTTATCTCTATATAAGGAGACAGATGAAATTACCTATAAAGAGAATAAATTTATTAAATTTAACCCATCTAGTTCTTTTATATCCAACAAAGCTTCTAGAGCATCTGCTCTTAGTAATTTAATTCCCTCGGGATTTAAGGCAGGTAATAAATTTATCAGTTATGATTGGGAACCTGGTAATACCGTATACAATTATGATTCTTTAGAAATATATTTGAATTTTCTTAAATTCTTTGATAAAGTAATCAAATCATCTGAAATATATAAGGGACCAAATAATATATTTGATAAATTTTATAGTGAAAAAACCAATAACAGAAAACAAAAATTTTTAAATAAATTTGGGAACAAATATTGGGACCAAAAATTTACTATTAACGGTACTGCTTATCCTTCTTTATCTGAAACATTTAATAAAATAGATATAAAAACATTCTACCAAAATCCCTTATATACCAAATTCCATGGTGATTTACAGTTTGATAATATTTTATATAATGAAGAAACTAATAAATTTACTTATATAGATTGGAGAGAATCTTTTGGTGAAAATACAAAAGGTGGAGATATATATTATGACTTAGCCAAATTGTATGGGGGATGTATAATTCCTTATAATATTATGAAACAGGAAAATTCAATTAGGCTAAGTGAAGGAGATACTGTTATAAATTATTCTTATGACAACTTAAAAGCCTTATCTAAATTTAAATCTGTTTATGAAGACTGGATTATATCTAATAATTATGATTTAAATAAAGTTAAAACCATTACAGCGCTTATATTTTTAAATATGTCTCCCTTACATGACGAAAAATTTGGAAAGATGCTATGGTTTAAGTGTATAGAAATTTTATCTAATGTTGATTAATAAAGACACTAGCATATATTGTTCATTTTCTCAAACCCCAGGAAATAATGGGTGTAAGTTTTTTAACTCTAAATTTAAAGAAAACAATATAAACGCTATATATAAGTCGTTTTATTCTGATAATATAGAGAATTCTATTAACGCTGTTAAAACCTTAGGAATTAAAGGATTTGCTGTTAGTATGCCTTTTAAAACTACAGTATTAAACTATGTGGATGAAAAGACCCCCGAAGTAAAAGCCATAGGTGCTACAAACACCATTGTAAACCAAAATAACCATTTAAAAGCATATAATACAGATTGGATAGGGGTTTATTATTATCTATTAAAAAATCTACCTAATGGATTAGGTAAAGCTACTTTATATATTTTAGGTAATGGAGGATTTAGTAAAGCAACCCAATACGCTTGTGATAAACTTAACTTTAAATATAAGATAATAACAAGAGAAAATTGGGATTTGGTCCCCCACTTAAAAGGTATTACAATAAACTGTACACCTGTAAAAGTCACAATAGATAGAGGGATGTTAATAGATGGAAGACCCACCTCTGATACTGGAAAAATAATAGCACAATTACAGGCTCTAGAACAATATAAAATTTATACTAATGAAACCTAAGTATTATATAGGCCCCATGTCTAAAAACATAGTAGATTCAATTATTGAATTTTGTGATGAAACCAACCATAAAATAGGATTAATACCTTCTAGACGACAAGTAGAATGGGACGGAGGTTATGTTAATAATTGGACAACTAAAGACTTTAAAGAATATGCAAACACATTAACTCTTAAAAGAGACCATTCAGGACCTGGGCAGGGGTATTCTGAGGATGATGGTTATGTTTCGTTAAAAGAAGATTGTAAGTATTTTAATTTAATCCATATTGATCCTTGGAAAAAATACCCTAAATATGTAGATGGTCTAAAATGGAGTATTGATATGATTAAATTCTGTTATAAAGAAAATCCTAATATTGAATTTGAAGTAGGAACAGAAGAAGCTATAAGAAGATTTGAGCCCAAAGAATTAAACCAATTAGTTATTGATTTATATAATTCTCTTCCAAGTAAAATGTTTAAACAAATTAAATACTTAGTAATTCAGTCAGGTACTTCCTTAAAAGAAACAACTAACACAGGAGAATATGATAAAGGTAGATTATTAAGTATGGTTAATGTGGCTAAACATTGGGGTTTAATTTCTAAAGAACATAACGGAGATTATATTCCATCTGATTTAATTAAAGAAAAAATGTCTTTGGGGTTAGATTCTATTAATATAGCACCTGAATTTGGCCTTATAGAAACTCAAACCTATTTAGATAATAATATTGATATAAATAAATTTTGGGAAATTTGTTATAAATCAAAACGTTGGGAAAAATGGGTTAATTCAGATTTTGATCCGTTTGCACAAAAAGAAGATTTAATCAAAATATGTGGGCATTATGTTTTATCTAATCCCGAGTTTTTAAAAATTAAACCCAATATTGATGATCAAATCAAAACTAATATAAAAGCAAAACTACATGAACTCCACAGATAAGAGACCCGCTACTATATTTTGTGATATTGATGGTACCTTAGTAATACATGCTAAACCTACAAATTCACAAAGACCTACCCATAAATTAAATTTATTAGAAGGTACTATAGAAAAGATATTAGAATGGGATAAATTAGGATATAATATTATTCTTACTACAGGTAGAAAAGAAAGCCTTAGAAAAGTAACAGAAAAACAATTAGAGGAAGCCGGAATCATATATGACCAACTAATAATGGGAATAGGAGGGGGTAAACGCTATTTAATAAATGATAGAAAGCCCTATGGTAATGAAGATTATGCTGTAGCAATTAATTTAGAACGAAATATTGGTATAAAAAACATACAGTTATGAATCAACGTACTTTAAGTCTATTAAACAATAAAGCTAATTTAGAGCACTTATATACATTTAAAAATGTTCCTATATCTATGGGGTGTGTTTCAACCCCACAATCTGAGGACATAATACACGATCAAATTTGGGATATATGCAAAGATACTGGAATTATTCAGCTACGTAATCCCTTGCCCCTAGAATTAGTATATGCTTTTCCTCATAATGATGGCATTGGAAAGGTATGGGAGGATCATTATCAAAGTTTTGCTAACTTTATAAATAAATTTAATGTAAGTAAAGTATTAGAAATTGGTGGGGGTGCTGGTAGACTAGGAAAACTTTATTTAGATAAATCACCTTCTTATTTTTGGACTATGGTTGAACCCAATCATTCATACCAAACTATAGAAAATTCAAATTTTACTCATTTAGTAGAATGGTTTGATAAAGATTTTCAAATCAAAAATGATTATGATGCTGTAGTACATTCACATACCTTTGAACATGTTTATGATCCTTTATCTTTTTTAGAAACCATTTATAACCAAATAGAAGATACTAAATTACATATATTTAGTTTCCCTAATTTGTATAGGTTCTTAGAAAATAGATTTACAAACGCTCTAAATTTTGAACACACTGCTTTTCTAACTGAAGAAATTACTGATATTTTACTAAAAAAAGTTGGATTTGAGTTAATTGAAAAGGAATATTATGGAGAACATAGTATATTTTATGCATGTAAAAAAGTAAAACCCCAAAACATAGAGTTCCCCCCTTCTATATACCAAAAAAATAAATCATTATTTTTAAACTATATTAAATACTACCAAGATGAAGTTAATTATTTAAATAACTTGGTAGAAAACCATAAAGGAAAAATATTCCTATTTGGTGGACATATATTTTCCCAATTTTTAATATTTAATGGGTTAAATACCCATAAAATTACTAGTATATTAGATAATAGTAAAATGAAACAAGGCAATAGATTATATGGTACTCCTTTTACAGTAAAACCTCCTAGTATATTAAAAAACTATGATAACCCTGCAGTTATATTAAAAACCGCTTCTTATAATAAAGAAATAAAAACAGACATATTAGCTAACATTAATAGCAATGTAATATTTTTTGAGTAAATGAACAATAAATTTAAAATAATAGTCCCCTCTTATAATAATGAAAATTGGGTAGAGTATAATATAGCTAGTATTCTAAACCAAACTTATACTAATTATGAGGTTTTATATATTAATGATGCCTCTACTGATAATACATTTAAAACCGTTACTAATATAGTAAAAGATCTACCCAACTGGACCCTTATCAATAACACAGAAAATAAAGGAGCACAGTATAATTATTTTGAACATCTAGATGATTTTTTAACTAATGATGAGGATATTTTAATTCATTTAGACGGAGATGATTGGTTTTATGATAATAATGTATTAGATAGTTTAAATAAATTTTATACTAAAAATCAGTATTGGATGACTTATGGAGGGTTTGTTTGTTGGGATGGTTCTGAAGATGTAAAATTACCTAATCCCCAATCTACACCATATCCTGATTTTGTACACAAACATAAATTATATAGAAGAGATCAGTGGAGGGCCTCCCATTTACGTACTTTTAAAAGTTTTTTAATAAAAGCTGTAGATAAAGATGATTTGAAATCATTAATAGATAAAAAATACTATTGGCATGCCGCTGATTTATCCCACCAATTTCCTTGTTTAGAAATGTGCCCCCAAGATAAAATAGGACTAGTAGATTTTTATACACATGTTTATAATCAATCAAACCAAAATACACTTAGAACCCAGGAAAGAGAAAGTACTGATAATACTAAGTATGAAATAGAAATTAGGAACCGAAAAATATATAAAGAAGGCATAGGTAATGGAAAGCTACCCCAAGTAAATGTATTTGGTAATATATCAAGTGCAGAATTATGTTCAATACCTACTAAATTTAGTTATTGTTATAATATGCCTGATGGTGAATATGATTTAGTATTACTTAATGATTTAGATATAAAAAAATATATAGAGGGAAAATATCAAGTAAATAAAAAAGTCCCTATAGTAGCCCGATTGTTAGAACAAAGAGATTATTTCCAAAGCAAATTAATGAATTTGGTAAAAGAAAATCACCATAAATTTGATACTATACTAACTTTTGATAAAATTCTTTTGGATACTCTTCCTAATGCTAAATTCTGTAACGCTGAGGGAATTACCGCATTTTCTGTATTTCCAAATTCTATGAATATCCCCCCTTACTACCCTAAAATAGTTAATGAATTTAACGTAAGTAAAACCATACAGATGTTCCCTAAAAAGAATTTTAATAGAGCTGTATGTATTACTTCTGCAAAAGCTTTTTTACCAGGCCACAATATTAGACTAAATTTTATTAAAAATTCTCAAGATAAAATCGATTTATATGGTAGGGGTATTAAAGAAATAGAAAGCAAATTAGACGTAATGCATGATTATGCTTTTTGCTTAGCTATCGAAAATAACACATCTCAAGACGATTATTATTTTACAGAAAAGCTTTTAGAATGTATAGTTACTGGAACTATTCCTATATATTATGGTTGCCCAAATATAAGTAAGTTTTTCGATACAAGAGGGATACTTACATTTAATACACAAAAAGAATTAGATAATATATTAGATAATTTAAATGAAGAAAAATATAATTTAATGTTAGAATATGCCAAGGCTAATTATAAAAAAGCTGTAGAGAATTTTGTTTTAGATAACGATTCCTTATATGAATTACACCTAAAAAATATAATTAAAAATGGTATTATTATTTAATGTTTATATAACACCCTCTAAGGGAAACCAATTTGCTATATTTGATAGGGGAAATCTAAAATCTAGTGATAAGCTAGATGTAACTAAATATGCCTTATCCAGTTTAGCTCATGCTTATCCTTGGTCAAAAGCCATTATTAATATAGAACTTGACCCTAATCATTATACCCCCCAAGACAGTAAGAGTATTTATAGTTTTATTGCTGAGGAATTTAGTAATGTTGAAGTTATTTTTTCAGACAAACGTTGCACTCTACAGAAAAACTGGCAAGAATTATATTATAAAATAAATAGTGACTTAATATTTTATCTTGGTAACCATGACCATGTATTTATGGATTCTAGTAATGTATGCTTGAAAAATTTAGTAAAAATATCTAAAAACTACGAAAACCCTACAATAATTACTTCACACTATCCTGAGAATATAAGGTGGGCTAAAAGTGGTTATATAGAATTAAATGAAATTAATCCTAGAAACCTTAATAAAAATTTTAAAATAAATGATGATCATTTATCATATAAAGGAATTTGTATTGATAGCTTAAATGTAATATCTAAATCTTTATATTATAAATGGTTTTTTGAGGGGGATTGGGGTGATCAAATAGAATTACCCAGAACCGATGGTATAGGAGGTTTAGATTTAATTAGAATCAAAAACAGTTTAGGCATTGATCTCCCCCTTCAAGATATTATTATTCCTTATAAAGAACAATTAAGACATTTTGACGGGTATATGCATCAAAGAATTAGTAATGATATTTGCCCCTCTTTATCTATCCCTGATGGGTTTTTTAAATCAGAAATAAAAATCAGATATGGGTATGATGACTATAAACAAGGATGGGTTAATATAAATCCTAAAAACCCTAATTATTATGCTTATAATAAAAATGGAGCAGATTATAAACTAACCTTAGAGGATATACCTTTATTTTGGAAAAATAGAATTTCAGAAATAGATATAAATAATGAAATTAATGAAGAAGAAATGACCCAATATAGATTACATAGTATCCAACAAATGGTTTACTCAGATACTAGATATAACCCTTATATAGAAGATGGGGTTATCCAAAAAATTTTTAATACACATCTTCAAAACCACCCCCAATATAAATTAATATGACAAAAGTAATATACGTGACAGGATGTTTGGGTTTTATAGGTTCCTATATTACCAGAACTTGTTTACAGAGAGGATGGTATGTTAAAGGCATAGATAAAATGACTTATGCTTCTAATAGACACCTTTTAGACGAATTTAAAAAATATAACAATTTTTCATTTGTCCATTGTGATATAAATGATTTAAAATTCCTTTATGATTGTGATTATGTAATTAATACAGCTGCTGAAACACATGTAGGTAACAGTATAGCTAATAGTGATGATTTTATCCACTCTAATATTAATGGGGTTCATAACCTTTTAGAATTAATAAGAAATCATAGAGGAGAAAATGCCGATAAGCCTGTATTCTTACACTTTAGTACAGACGAAGTTTATGGAGACATTGAATCAGGAGCACACACAGAAACAGACTTACTTTATCCTAGTAATCCTTACTCGGCTACTAAAGCAGCCGCTGATCAATTAGTATTAGCATGGACTCGAACTTATGGACTACCATATGTTATAGTTCGTCCTACTAACAATTATGGTATAGGGCAATATGTTGAAAAACTTGTTCCTAAATCTTGTAAATATCTTAAATTAGGTAAAAAAATCCCTCTCCATAATAATGGTACTCCTATTAGAAATTGGTTGCATGCTCAGGACACTGCTGATGCTATTATTACTATTATTGAGTCTGGAATAACTAATGAAATATATAATATAGCGGGGGGATTTGAACAAGAAAATCTTATAACTGTTCAAAAAATAATTAATGAATATTTTGGAAAAGTAGATTATTCACAATATATTAATACCTCATTTGATCGAAAAGGACAAGATGTTAGGTATGCTTTAGATGATTCTAAACTTAAAAAATTAGGTTGGGAACCACAAAAACAATTTGACATTGAGCTTCCTAATATAGTAAAATATTATAAAGATAAATTTATATGGTAAACTTAAAATCAAGAATATTAGAAATAGCCTATAAACATAAACTAAGTCATTTAGGCTCCTATTTGTCGGCTGTTAATATCATAGATAAAATCTATAGCAAAAAAGACCCCGAAGACGTGTTTATTTTATCTTCGGGTCATTGTGCTTTAGCCTTATACTCTGTCTTAGAAAAGTATGAAGGGAAAAATGCAGAAGAACTTTTCATAAAACATGGGGGTCATCCTCATAGATGCATTGAAGATGGTATTCACTGTTCTACAGGGAGTTTAGGATTAGGCATTACAGTAGCTATAGGAAAAGCTATAGCTAATAAAAATAGAAAAGTTTATGTTTTAATAAGTGATGGTGAATGTGCTGAAGGGTCTATATGGGAATCTCTTAGGTTTATACAAGAAAATAACATCAATAATATTGAAGTATATGTTAACGTTAATGGGTATGCTGCTTATGATAAAGTTGATAGTAAATATTTAGTCGATAGACTACAAACCTTCTTACCCAATATTAATATAGAATATACCACGGTAAACCAATATCCTTTTTTAAGAGGATTAAATGCCCACTATCATGTAATGTCTGAAGAAGACTATAAATCTACATTAAAATGAGAAAAGACTTTGCTACATTATTACATGCCGAAATGGCAGTAAATGAAAAACTATTTCTACTTACAGGTGATTTAGGATATGGTTTATGGGATAGAATCAAAATAGATTACCCTGATAGATTCTATAACGTAATGTCATCAGAACAACTTATGGTGGGTGCTGCCACCGGCTTAGCTACTGATGGGTTTATTCCTATAGTATATTCTATTACACCCTTTGTATTATATAGACCCTTTGAATTACTTAGAAATTATCTACACCACGAAAATATTCCTGTAAAACTAGTAGGTGGGGGTAGAAATAAAGATTATGGTTACTTAGGGTTTTCCCATTGGGCAGAAGAAGATTTAGACGTATTAAAAGCTCTCCCTAATATAAAATGCTATAAGCCTAAACAAAGCGATAATAAAGTATATAAAGAATTTCTTTATAATGGCAAACCTAGCTATTTAAACCTCAAAAGATGAATATACTAATCACAGGGGGCAATGGTTATATAGCTAAATCCTTATCTAAAGGATTATGGAAGGGTAATTTAAGACCCAATATCACATTAATTACACGTCAGGATTTTGATTTAACTGATAGAGAAGCAACTGATAAGTGGTTTAAAGGAAAATATTTTGATGTAGTAATTCATACTGCTATTAAGGGGGGGAGTAGATTAACACCCGATAATGGTGAAATTTTCTATCAAAATCTCCAAATGTTTTATAATCTTTATTATAATAAACATTGTTTTGGTAAATTTATTCACTTTGGGTCGGGTGCTGAACTAAATAACCCTAGTGATCCCTATGGTTTAAGTAAAAAAATTATAAATGAATTAATTAAACCAGAACCTGGATTTTATAATATTAGAATATTTGCTGTGTTTGATAAAAATGAATTAGATACTAGATTTATTAAAACTAATATAAAAAAATATCTTAATAAAGAAGAAATAATAATTCATCAAGATAAACAAATGGATTTTTTCTACATGAAAGACTTAATTAAATTAATAAAACACTATATTACTGAATCTCATTTACCTAAAGTAACTGAATGTCGTTATAGTAATCAATATAATTTATCAGATATAGCACATATAATAAATAACTTATCTGACCATAAAGTTCCTATAAAAATACTTGACCCCAAAAAAGGAAAACCATACATAGGAACCACTTATAAAGAATTACCGTATACGGGTTTAAAATTAGGTATACAACAAACTTTTAATAAATTAAAATGAAACAAATTAGCTTCTGTATTAATACCGCTGTTAATGAATTGGATAATCTTAAATTATTATTCAAATCATTAAAAGACAATTTAAAGTATAAAAAACATGAAATTATAGTTTTTATAGATTCTGATAATGAAGGAATTTATGAGTGGCTTTTAACCCAAAAATCTGAATTTAATGATTTAAAAATACTCAAAAATCCACTTCCTATATGTTATGGTTATGCTCGTAATATAAACGAAATGTTTAAATTTGCATCCCATGATATAGTTTCTTATTTGCAATCTGATATGGTAATAAGTAAAGATTATGATTATTATTTGTTAAAGCATATCAAACCCAAAACTGTTTTATCCAGTACTAGAATTGAACCCCCCTTACATGGTCCTGGTCCTGAAAAACACACTGTAGATTTTGGGCTATATCCTGATAAATTTAAGTATAATAAATTTCAGAAATATTGTAATGATAACCGCGAAGATAAAATTACAAATTATTTCTTTGCCCCGTTTACCATGTATAAAGAGGTATGGAATAGTATAGGAGGACATGATACTCAATTTAGAAGATCTAGAGAAGACTCAGATGTATTAAATAGGCTAACACTAGCAGGTAATGAGATAATTCAAACTTGGGAAGCATTAGTATATCATTTTACTTGTACTTCAAGTAGAGGTAAAGATTGGTTTAATCCTAAAAATACTAAAGCTCAGGAAAGAGTAAAATTACAAGAAGTAGCCGATCAAATTGAACTTAGAAGGTTTATTAAAAAGTGGGGCACTTTTAGTCATGGTAATCCTATAGATTATTTTTACAAAATAGACGCTCATGTAAATATAAATGAAAATGATATTAATAAGCTAGATGCTATTGAACCATACTTTAATAAGGTATACCTTCAGGATGAAGCAGAAATAGAAACCAATAGAGATTTTGATATAACTGCAAATACTTTACTTAACATAAAGCCAAAAGATTGGGATACATATTCATATCTCTACAATAAAGCTAATTTAGATAGTTTTACTAACCAACCCCCAAGTAATACTGATGTATTAGTTACATTTGCCTTAAGTACTGTTAACCCAATTACATTTAAAAATGTTATTCAAAATCTTCAACACATTATTTATCAAACTGACGAATTAGGAGAATTTGAATATTTAGGATTTAAAGTCGAAATTAAAGAAAAAAATAATATTATTAAAGAAAAAATCAAAGTCATTAACCCAAAAATCAATCCTGATGATCTTTATTCAATTTCTTGATATTTATAACAAATGATAACAATGAAAAAGACTGAATTACATGATATGGTTTTAGAAACTATGCACGAGTATATAACTGAAGCCGAATTATCTACTGGAGATAATACGTTTATTATTAAAGTAGCTGTAAACAAAAACCCAACTAAAGAAGGTATTAAAATTCAGCTTATACCTAAAGGTGGAACTATATTAAACGATCCTGATGAAAAAAACAACGTCAGCGAAAAAGTCCAATCAGCAATGAATAATGCTTTA
>Ga0181410_1001103_pt1 | contig 11550 bp, 12 predicted proteins | sample 33SPOviralmetaG_FD_130112 | JGI IMG/M metagenome (GOLD analysis project Ga0181410, IMG submission 130112) | Marine viral communities from the oligotrophic San Pedro Time Series (SPOT) site, San Pedro Channel, CA, USA - 33 SPOT_SRF_2012-06-20 | ecosystem: Environmental > Aquatic > Marine > Strait... | reverse complement strand
GAGCGTACAACTGGCATGAAAGATCTTATAGGTTATCTTAACGATATACAAGAAGAGCTTATGGATGCTGTGCTATACATACAAGCTGCACGTGAAGAGCTTCAAGACTTGTCTGAAGAAGCTTTAATTAAAAAGTTTGAAGATGATTAAGAGGTCTAGAAAAGGCCGCAAACGTGGTCCTGTAAGGGCTAAACGCGTTACGCAAGACGGTATAAACTTTGCTTCAGGGTTAGAACGCTATATGTATCTAGCCCTGAAAAAAGCAAAGATTAAAGCTGCCTACGAAGGCGAGACGTTTGTAGTTCAAGATGGCTTTGAGTTCACCCAGTCTGCTTATGAAAAGCAAGGCAATGGCAAGGGTGAATATAAAGACAGAGGAAATAAAAAAATATTACCAGTTAAATATACTCCAGACTTTGTAGCAAAAGACTTTATTATTGAATGTAAAGGTCGAGCTAACGAAAGTTTTCCAATGCGCTGGAAAATGTTTAAAAAGTATGTAAAAGAAAATTTACCTCATGTAACTTTATATAAACCTCAAAATCAGAAGGACTGCGACGAAACTATTAAATTAATCCAAAACCAAAACAAATGAGTGAATGGGAATTAAGTTTCGGGGCTTTCCCCGGTATTTTATTTGGTGCTAGAACGTACCAAGACGACACAAGAGTAAACCATGTTTTATACATAGGTTTTTTAGATATATGTTTAACCCTTTATAAATAAAAAAATGAGTAACATCCTCTCAGATATTACTGTACACATGAAGTATGCCAAGTATGTTCCCGAGCTTAACCGCCGGGAAACTTGGTCTGAACTTGTAGACCGTAATATAGAAATGCACAAAAAGAAATACCCTAACCTAATAGACGAAATAGATGAAGCGTACAGTTATGTATATGCTAAGAAGATTTTACCAAGCATGCGATCATTACAGTTTGCGGGCAAGCCAATCGAAATATCTCCTAACAGGCTATATAATTGTTCATATCTTCCTGCTGATAGTATCGATACTTTTAGTGAGATAATGTTCTTGTTGTTGTCTGGTTGTGGCGTAGGCTACTCAGTACAACAGCATCACATCAAAAAGCTTCCAGCAATTATCAAACCGTTTGAAAAACGAACTAGACGCTTTGTTATCGGCGACAGTATTGAAGGCTGGTCTGACGCTGTAAAAGTATTAGTTAAGTCTTATCTTGGAGAAAAGCGCACGTCTAAAATAGTGTTTGACTACACTGACATTAGACCTAAAGGTGCAAGGCTTGTAACATCCGGTGGTAAAGCCCCAGGTCCTCAGCCTTTGAAAGAATGTTTAATTAAAGTGGAAGGAATATTAAATGCTAAAGAAGATAGTACAACGCTTACATCACTGGAAGTTCACGATATTGTTTGTCACATTGCTGATGCTGTCTTGGCTGGTGGCATCCGCCGCGCAGCTCTTATTAGTTTATTTAGCGCTTCAGATGATGAAATGATTTCCTGCAAGTCAGGTAATTGGTGGGAAACTGACCCACAACGCGGTAGAGCTAATAACTCTGCTGTATTAATGAGACACAAGGTTACTGAAGAATTTTTCATGAACCTGTGGAAACGTGTAGAGCTTTCTGGTGCTGGTGAACCTGGTATTTATCTAAACAACGATAAAGACTGGGGAACTAATCCATGTTGTGAAATTGCTCTACGACCTTTTCAGTTTTGTAACTTATGCGAAGTTAATGTATCTGACATAAAAGATCAAGATGACTTTAACGCTAGGGTGAAAGCCGCAGCGCTCATAGGCACGTTGCAAGCTGGTTACACCGACTTTCATTACTTGAGAGAGATATGGAAGGAGACAACTGAAAAAGATGCGTTGATCGGAGTGTCAATGACTGGTATTGGCTCTGGCGCCGTATTAAATTACGACATGACCAAAGCTGCTGATATTGTTAAACGTGAAAACAGCCGTGTTGCTAAGATAATCGGTATTAATAAGTCGGCAAGATGTACAACTGTAAAACCTGCAGGGACAACATCTCTGGTACTAGGAACGTCTTCAGGCATTCATGCTTGGCATAATGATTATTATGTCCGTAGGATGCGTGTAGGAAAGAATGAGGCTATATATACATATTTATCTGTACATCATCCTGAGTTGATTGAAGACGAGTTCTTCAGACCTCACGATACTGCAGTTATTTCTGTGCCTCAAAAAGCTCCTGAAGGATCAATACTTAGAACTGAATCACCATTTGATACGCTTGAGCGTGTAAAACGCGTAGCTACTGAGTGGGTGAAAGCAGGTCATAGAGTTGGTTCGAACTCACACAACGTTTCAGCAACAATCTCGCTTAGAGAGGATGAGTGGGATAAAGCTGGTAAATGGATGTGGGAGAATAGAGATCATTACAATGGTCTATCAGTATTACCATATAATGGTGGCACTTATACTCAAGCTCCGTTTGAAGACATTGACGAAGCTAAGTTTAATGAAATGTCTAAAGTGTTATCTAATGTAGACTTAACCAAAGTGGTTGAGCTAGATGACAACACAGATCTATCAGGTGAGCTTGCTTGTGCTGGTGGTAACTGTGAAGTAGTTTAATTAAATTAAATTTATTATTATGAACAAAGTAGAAAATTATTATCAAGAAATGTTAGAAATGCTACAAGCTAGCATTGATGATGTAGAGAAGTTTGCTGAAGGAAACAAGTCTGCAGGAACTAGAGTCCGCAAGACTATGCAAGATGTCAAGAACTTAGCTCAAGTTATTAGAGTTGAAGTTCAAGAGCAGAAGAATACTGTAGTAGCTTAAACAGCTATAACGTATACGATAATCATTATCGCTACGTAAACAGCTTTGCTGATGTCAATTTTACGGTCCATAGGGTTATAATCACCTTATGGGCCGTTTTCTATATTAAGTAATTGCTAAGTAATTGTTATTTTTCCCCGCACTTTTTGCTTGGATTACCAACCTGTCTCCAGTCTTGTTTTACCCAGGTTTTCAAGCTTCCGCCACTACTAGTTCCTGTAACGTTGCTTTTGCTAGACCTTTTGTATTTACCAGCTTTACCAGCAGTTCTTTTAGCGCGTATTACTTTTTGTCTTTCAGCTTGAGACATGCTAGCAATTTTAGCTTTAGGTAGGCAAACTTTTTTAGTACCACCGCCTTTTGCCTTTGTTTTTTTAGCTAATGGTGACTTCATTTTAAAAGCCATTAGCACTTACCTTTACCTTGTTGCCTTGACGCCCACATATTAGCATAAGCACTTGGGTAGACTTTAAATTTTCTTTTAGCAGCAGCTTTGCATGAAGCCGTTAGTTTTCTTTTCATTGGACTCTTACTTAAAGAGCACCCTTTCATCTTATATCCCATAATTATTGTTTTAACATTTCCATCTTTTTCTAGCGGCTATACCTCTTTCGCCTGTCCAACCTTTTGATCTTGCACAAAATGATTTTCTACGCTTAGCAGCTTTGCTGCCAGGCTTTACTTTACCAGTAACAGCTGTCTTTAGCTTACTACCTGGATTTTCTTTTCTATATTGAGCTACACCTTTGGCAGTCATACCAGCACCTTCCTTAGCTGATAAGAAAGTTCTACCCTTACCTTTTGTTGTTTTCCTTAGTTTAAAAGGGTTATCTTGTTGAATATATGCCATTACGATGATGTATAAGTTACTGATAATAAATGATCTGTAGTAGAAGCGCAAGTATATCTAACCTGACTTTTCTGTGCCTTAACTCTAAGTGGCATCTGATCTAACAAAACTAAGGTTACGTTAGGTGGTATTGCTAAATCTTTAATAAGATCAGAACTACCAGCGTTTAAACCAAGACTTATTGTTACCAATATATCCTCAGTAGAACTTCTATTAGTTAGTATGATGTTAGATAAGCTTGACTTTATAATAAAAGGATAGCCACCCCCGTGACTAATAAGGTCTATATTTTTAGTAGTTCCAACCATAATTATATTATTACTCGTTTTTTATTTATGTTATGATATTGCTACTATTCCTCTGTTGTTCCAAAGAGTTCCTGACGCTCCTCTTCTTGTTGGTAAACTACTACCGTCTAAAGAAGTCATAGTCGGTGTTGTCCCATCAGCACCATCAGCGCCATCTGCACCAGCAGGTCCTCTAGCTCCGGTCGCACCTGCAGCCCCAGTTGCACCTGTATTACCTGTATCTCCTTTTGCTCCAGCGGGACCTTGAGGCCCTTGAGCTCCATCGCCAACTTCTGCAGTTATATATCTTCTCAATTCCTCTATATCTTCAGACAACTGTTGTATTGCGTGTAACGCTGGGGCTAAGTTTTCAAACATGCCTAAGTCAACAACATGATCTCCATTATTAAATGAATCTTCTATTCTTGTTTTGTCAGCTTCATCTATACTTTTAGAGTCTTTACTCGCTCCTGTTCTAGTATTAAATATATCTGATGATTTTCTATCTCCTAATGCCATAATTAAACTGTATATTCCCAAACAATAGTTACTTGTATGTAAGCTGTTGAGGTTGTTCCTGATTTTTGTATTGATAATCCTACAACATCACCTTCGCTAAATTCAGCTGTAGATGTACCGCTAAATGTTGCTGTTGCCGCTGTGTTTGCTGTATTTAAGTTTATATTTGATACTGTTTCTGCGGGTGATGGGGCAAAAACACCTGAAGATGTTGCCACCCAAAATTGAGCACTACAAGCAGTGCCAATAGCTGCGGTAGTGTTAATAACCGCTTTAACAATTTTACCGTCGTAAGGAGCGACCATTCTACCATAGTAATTAGTTATAGTTGGATTAGATGACTCTGTTAAGCTATTAAATGGCACAAAGTAATCTATTGTTGTGCTACTTGTGTTAAAGTAAAAGTTGTGATGACTCATACTCATTTGTGTAGTCTGAATAGGTGCACCTTCAATTGTAACTTTACCAGCTGAAGCTCTAGCTATTGTAGTGTCTGACGCGTGGCCTAGCTCTATGCTACCATTTACCGTTGCGTTACCTTGAAATTCTCCATGACCTCCTTCGTCTACTCTAAACAACTCAGAGTTAGAACCTGTAGATACTATAAATATTCTATCTCCTTGATTGTTATCTGAGTCTATGTTTAACCTAATAGATCCGTTAGATTTTATTATCTCATTAGACGACCCGCTTAACGTAATAGCACCGTTAACATCAAGAGTAGAGTCAGGACTAGTTGTACCGATACCGACATTGCCAGAAGAAGCAATACGCATTCTTTCTATTGGAGGATCACCATTAACGACACAAGTGTGAAATGATAAGTTTGTTGCGTTAGAACCAAAACCTTCTCTGTTTGAAGCAATCATTGAAGTTGCGCTAAACATAGGGTTAAATATTATTGAAACACCTTCATTACCACCAGAGCCGGTATTTTGCAAATACAATAAATCAGCAGTTGACGCTGATGCTGACTCAGATATGTGTAGCTTAGACGTTGGACTAGTAGTACCAATACCAACGTTGCCTGACGTCAATACGGTGATATTATTTGTATCTCCGTTTGCGCTTGCTCCAAAAAAAGCTTTACCTGCTTCTGCAACTACATAAGCATTTGAATCATTATCAGCGACCCTTAGTTTTGCTCTATTTGTTCTTGATTTAATAGTCAAACCTACTTCACTACCACCTTCGCTATTAAATATTGCAGTTTTTGTTTGTCCTAATGTAGAATTTCCTAACTGTAAACCAACAGTAGGATTTGTCGTTCCGATACCAACGTTGCCAGAAGAGTTTATACGTAATCTTTCTATGTTATTAGTTGTACCGTCGCTAGTGCTAAATATTAAGTTACTGTCATCTCCTAGCGAAGCTTCTGTTTTAGCGACAATAGAAGATTTAATACCAGCGCCTGGCACAGAGGCGTCGTTACCATAATACTCTAAAGATCCCAATGTTACATCAGCACCATTTCCAGTAGCTGTAGACGTAATTCTAACTGCCGCTCCAGTAGACTTTGAAACTTCTAATAGAGTATCTGGACTCGTAGTCCCAATACCAACGTTGCCAGAAGAAGTAACTCTAACTCTTTCGCTGTTATTAGTAAGCAGCAGCAAACTACCTGACTCCTTATTATTTATATAAAGGTCATTGCCTGTTGCGGATATTGTAGACCCATCACCTGCTCCAGCTCCAGTAGTATCATTTGTTAACTGAATATCAGTGTAGTTTGTAGCGTGAACATGAAGCTCTCTTTGAGGACTAGTAGTTCCAATACCGACGTTTCCAGCTGAAAAATAAGAGTGAGTTGTGCTACCATCTAAAGTTAAGTAAGGCGTTATACCACCACTACCATCGTCTGACTCAAGAGTTATATCTTTATCGTTAGCGCTGTTTACTATTCTTAAGTCACCGGTATAGTTTATAACCCTGCTATCTGTAGCATTATGATCTATAATTAAGTCTTCGCTGTTACCAACAGCTAGCTTAACGTTGTCTTGAAACTCCATAGTTTGGCTAACTATAGTTTTAGTTTCACTACCATCTAGAGTTAAGTAAGCTGTAGTACCACCGCTACCGTCGTCCGATTGTAAAATAATATCTCTGTCGTTATTCTTTTGTCTTATGTATAAATCACCAGTACCAGTTTGGTCGATAAAGCTATTACTACCATTGTGTAAAAATCTTAAATCAAGTCCATTGCCAACACAAAGAGTAGAGTTGTCTGGAAAAACAGTGTAAGGACTAGTATAACCTCCGTCTAACCTAAAGTATTCAGCTGTGCCACCGCTACCGTCGTCTGACTGAAATATTATGTCTTTATCGTTAGCATTATTCTTTATATATAAATCGCCAGTATAGTTATTTATAAAAGAGTCAGTAGCATTGTGATATATATTTAAGTCGCCTTGACTAGCTTCGCTACCTAAGGCTATTCTACTATTATCAGGCCATTTAGTAATTAACATAGATCCACTAGCTAGACTTCCATCTAACTTGAAGTATTCTGCAACACCACCAGCGCTATTGTCTGACTGAAATATAATATCTTTATCGTTAGCGTTTTGTTGAAAAATCATATCGCCAGACCAAGTTTTAAAAACAGCGTCAGCGCCTGTAGAAAATATTTCTAAATCATTACTAGTACCTGCTATTATTTTTTCATTGTCTATGACCCTAAGATCTTTGTTGAACTTAGTTTCAACAACGCTACCATCTAAAGTAATATAAGGTGTTGTGCCACCTGAGCCATTATCTGACTGAAGTGTAATATCTCTATCGTTAGTGTAGTTTATAATATTAATATCACCAGTATCAGCTTTCATATATAAGCTACCTGCGCCATTGTGATGTATATACGAGTTGCTACCGTCGTGTAATAAGTCTAAATCACCGCTATTTCCAAACGTAGCTTTTTTGCTGTCGGCAAAGTCTAAGTCGCCAAACATTTTACTACCAGACTTAAGGACGTTCCACTGATAAGGCTCTACTGTTTTGCCAATAACACCAATCATTCTTAAGTACGAGTTGCCTGTTATATTTGTAAACGTAAACCTTGCACCTCTAAGTATTCCTGGGCTTAAAGTGTAAAAACCATCGTACATGTAAAAATCTACACAGTCTATAGCGTTTTCTACAGTCTCCCAGTTATTATCACCATCTTTTAACTCTATAGTCATTGATGCTACGTTACCAGCGGCAGAGTGAAAAAACACATAAGGCCTCCAGCTTGTGTTAGCTGAATTACTAAGTGCTATGTTTGTTAATTCTACTACAACATTATTGCTAGCATCCTTGTAAGTATTAAGATTTATGTAGGACGATGTAAAGGTGAACAGTCTTTTTAAACTAGCGTCTGGAATAGTAGTTCCTGATGTTTGGCTTATCGTACCTCCTATACCATGAGCCTCGCCTGCGTAAGCCGTTTGACTTTCATCAAACCTAAAGTTCAAAGCATTTGGCTCTATATATCCGCCTGGTAAAACAGACATTTTTCTAAATCTATTAGTAAAAGAAGCGCCTTCAAGAGTAGCTGCTTTTAAAGTGCCAGTCATAGTACCACCTGACTTTAGTAGATAACCAGCGCTAGCATGATCACCCCAACCGTAAGCTGTATTCCAATTAGCATAGTTTGCACCTATATCTACACCGTCAACAGTTCCGCTAACACTTAAGTTACCAGTAACATTTACTGTTCCTGAGCTTGTAGTAAGATTTATATTTGCGCCAGAAGTTTCGTTAGCGATAGTAAAGTGGTTAGTTCCACCGCCAGCAAACCCAGTGTAAGCGTGCCTTCCACCTGAAAGTCCAGCTGGGTACCACTGCATATAAGTGTGATCTGTACCAACCATGTTTAAAGCACCAGCGTTATGGTTTACAGAAAGCTGACCGGAGTCTAAATTGCCATCAACATTTAAATCTTCTAAAAATCTAACTGACATTTAATTTAATTTAATTTGTTTTATATTCTAGTTATCACACATCTGTAAGCTGCTGCAGCAGGCGCTGTTCTAAAAATAAATCTAACGTTGTTTGTGTCTAGTCTAATAACATCAGCGTAAACAGTTTCGTAAGTAGAATTATCATATAATTGAACTACTACGTCTCTTGTTCCTAAGCTGTGTAGTATTGTCACAGATGTAGCTCCACCAACATTAGCGGCAAATCCACTATTAGCTTTACCATCTAGTTGCGTTTGTATATTACTAGTTACACCGTCTAAATAATCAAACTCTGTAGATGTAACACCTGTAGCGTGTAGTGTATCTAAGTAGTTTAACTCTGTAACACCGCCAGTATACCCGTCAAGTTTGTTTAGCTCTGCAGCTGTTGAGGTAACAAGCACTCCGTTTATAGCTAAAGATTTAACCAATGTGTCTCTTGCTTGAAAATCTGCAAGTGCTGATCCATTAAAAAGATGAAATTCAGTGCTAGCTGCAACCCATTTAAGTCCAACATCATCTCCAGTTCCGCCAGAAATAGTTATACCAGCGCCATCAATTGGAGCTGATGTAGTGTTATTACTGTCTAATACTATATTGTTATCAGCTATATTTACTGTTTCAGAGTTAACTGTAGTAGTTGTCCCTGACACTTGTAAATTACCAGTTATAACAATTGTATCGCCTGAGTCAGCGCCTATAACAATGTTTTCATTTGCAGCACCGCCTGAAGATTCTAGTGCAGCTAATCTAATTAATAGGTTAGCATTACTTACGTCGTCGTTATCTGTAGTAACACTACCGCCTAGCGAAACAGACGTACCGTCAATAGTTATAGAGCTGTTTGCTAAGTCATTATTTTCAATAGTACCTAACGTAATCGCTTGTCCTGCTATAGATAAATAATCATGCGATGTAGTAACAAGTGTTACATTAGTTGAATTATCTGTTCCAGCTGGATCAACACCAATACTTGTTCTAAGCGTAGCACCGCTTTCATATTGAAAAGCTCCAGCTCCTGTAGCAACAATCATTTGACCATCTGAAGCTGAGGCACCTAAAGTATCTAAATCCTCAAGAACACCATCAACAGCAACAGTAATTGAACCTCCTAATGATACGCTACCTAAAGCAGCCATACCAGCACCTTGAGTAAGGGTTATAGAACTATTTAATAACTTAGAGTTTTCTATAGAGCCTGATAACATTGCATTAGTGATACCTAACGCTTTAACCCTTAGTGCATCTAAGTTTATTTCAATAGATGAACTATCTACATTTACGTTAAGTGTAACGTCACCAGAAGTGCCACCTCCAATTAAACCATCTCCAGCTGTAACACCTGTAATATCACCAGTTGTTGTACTGTATATATCCCAAGACGTTCCGTTGTAAACTCTTAGCGAGCTATCGCCAGTGTTAAAATATACTTGACCGGTAGCTGGCGTACCTGGATTTGTTCCAGCATTTTGCAATGCTACGTTTTGAATTTCACCTTTATTAAGGTCTACGTTCTGTAAAAAATTAATTGCCATGTTTTTAGTTTAAATATGCTTTTCCAGTAAAGCTAGAATTAAAATCTAACGTTAATTGATTTACTGAGTCATGTGTTATTTGTCCTATGCAAAAGCTTCCAGCTGAATCTATAACTTGAACAGATGGAAATTTGTTTAAATTATGTGTTATGGTCCATTGGTTTGATGATACACTTTGATTGTGGGTATAATGCTTATCTTGGTTTGGTGTTATAGTGCCATTTACTGTTAAGTCACCTGTTATTATAGTGTTTCCGTCTACATGTAAGTCAACCGAAGGGTTTGTTATACCAATACCAAGCCTTTGGTTAGTGTGGTCAACGTATAATGGTGTAGGCACGTCGTTAGTTCTACCAATACAAGTAACTTGAAGACCTTGTATAATAGTACCGTTTGTTTTTAAAATTATACCTACGTTCTGTATTAAGTTTGCGCCTGTAGGCTTTGTAATAGTAAGACCACCACCCACGGCTACGTAGACAATATCGTTTTCACTAACACCACTAAAGCCTGATAAATTCGTGTTATAAACACCCACAAGAGTTATAAGACCATCTTTAGTGCTACCAGTAGTTGTGAGTTCTGTGTTTGTAATACCAATAGCTGGCATTTTAGTAGGATCAGACGCGTCAGCAATACCAACTAATATTCTTTCGCTACCACCTATTTCACCTTTAGAGTATACGGGTGTGCCTACAGGTATTGTGCTGCCTTCGTCGTTCCTTACTCTTTCGTATATATGAGTAGCGTGTTCGTCACCAGACAAAGGATTTATACTAACTTTACCGTCAGCGTCAACAACAAGACCTCTAGTTTCTTCTGTTTCTACTAAGTTTTCAAAGTAAACGTCATTTCTAAACCTAGATATAAAATCCCATATATGTTGTCCTATCCATCTCATTAATCAAAATCAACATACTCTATTACTACCTCTTCACCTTGCTCAATAGCTTTAGCAATGCTTGGGTAAACACGCTTGTAAGCGTTAACAGATTTTCCAACAAATCCGTCTGGCAATATTTGATTATTTTCTTGGGCATCACCAACAATAAGACATCCAGCAGTATGTTCATCAGTATTTCCAGTATGAATAAGAATATACTCAAAGTTAGGAACGTCAACGATATGAAGCATACCGCGATGAACTCCAGGATATTTTTTACTGTATCTTTCATGAAACCCTCCTTCTTTTCTTAGCTTTATGCTATACACGCCTGCAGGCACTCTAGTTTCGCCTTTAACTTTTAAAGCTCTACGCTCATCTTCAAGAGTGTAGCACAAAAATTTATTACCTAAATCTGTCTCTTCAAATAGTAATCCTGACGTAGAATCTACTTCAGAACTAAACCTTAATACTTTTAATTTCATTTGCAAGATTTTAGTTTAGCTATTTCTTTTTCAAGCTCAACAATACGGTCTTCGTTTTCGTTGATAACTTTTATCTTTTTTTCAAGTCTTTGCTCTAAGACCTTTATGTCTTCATCTAACTGGCCAATTTGGCTGTAAGCTATACCCATAGTAAATATAATACCTATTATCCATATTATATTACCAACTGATATTTCAAGGTTTTTACTTATCATTTTTCTTGATAAATTCAAGAATAATATTAAGCTTTTCTTT
>Ga0181410_1001099_pt1 | contig 11585 bp, 16 predicted proteins | sample 33SPOviralmetaG_FD_130112 | JGI IMG/M metagenome (GOLD analysis project Ga0181410, IMG submission 130112) | Marine viral communities from the oligotrophic San Pedro Time Series (SPOT) site, San Pedro Channel, CA, USA - 33 SPOT_SRF_2012-06-20 | ecosystem: Environmental > Aquatic > Marine > Strait... | reverse complement strand
GTTAGTTGAGCGTCCAGCACATTTAAGTCTGCTTGTTTCATTGCAGGATAATATTCTTGCAGTTCTTTCATCTTGGATTTTTCTGATGTCTTTTTCTTTTTTGGATAAAACCATTTGTGAAACATGTTAAATGTTGACCCGCACATTGCAGTCAATCTCCACAACAGCGACTTGTGATTTTTTGACAGTGTCCACAGATGCTTGTTGACATTTTCGTTGACTTCTTCAATGTAAAACTCTTGGATGGCTTGCTCTTGATGTTCAACTGCCGCTGTCCATTTCATTGACATGTACGGCGAATACAATTTTTTGTCATCATCAGACAATCGTTCATACCAAGTTTTGTCACGCGAGTCTACTGCTCGCATCATTGCTTTGATGTCTAAAAATTTTCCTGGCATATTATATTATATCACTTTCGATTGATTAAGGGCAAGTGTTGTAATTCTAAAACTATTACTTTTAGATTCATAGTTTTTTAACACTGTGTAATCTAAATATTTTGCCAAAGTTTCGAAATAATTTTTACCAAAACAGTACTGTAGATGTAATCCCTGATTAGGTTCATCAACATAGTCAAATATATTAGTTTGATAACCAGAAACAGGATCAATTTTTTTTAGTTGATTAAAGTTAAAACCTGCTCTATGATAAAGATTGTGATTTAATTTTGTAAGCGTGTGATCGTATGGGATATCATAAACGCTATTTTTTATAATAGCATAGTCTGCATGAACACTAAGTTTTGACATAAACGTGACAACATCGGGTATTATATCTGTGACACCCATTAAAATTATTGTGTCTGCTACATATTCAAAACTCGCGTCATGGAATCCCTGTACTGGAATGATAGGAAATTCATGTTTACTTAAAAAACTTTTTAGACCATTATAAAATTTACCTCTTGGTTCTATACTAATAACATTTTTTGCGCCGAGCATACACATTATTATACTCCATACACCTGTTCCGCATCCAACATCTATAATAGTTTTGTTAGAAATTAGGTCTTGATTTTTTACAAGAGTATCTGTGTATTTTTCATAAAAAGATTCTGTGATTTTAAAATCTTCAGCGTATAGTTCTGCTTCTTTACCAAAGCAATCCAATACTAAATCTTTACTATATAAATTTCCAAACTCGGTAAGAACTGTCATTATACGAGTCCAATTCTCCATTCTATGCCTTCATGCACAGGTGTATTAAAGGAATATTCCCAGGATCCTCTGCAACCTAAACATAAAACATTTCGCAGTTGTTTATAACCTTCTGGGTGATCAACAGGGTAATAAATGCATTGATATAACTTTAAGCCTACACTAAGTCCATGGATTCTCAGATCGCGAATATATAGTTTACCTATACGCCAACTATCACTGGCCAGTTCATTAATATGTAAATTTACTGTTTGAATACCCGCAGTGAAAACTGTGCAGTCAAACAAATAGGTACCAAACTTTTTATCTACACAACAATGTGTTTCTAATTCATTATTCAAACCCACACTAATTGTAGGATTAATTTGATCTTCTTGTGTTTGATTTTCTATATCAATTGCTATACGCAATCTTTCTAAATAGTTTCCTGGCATATTATATTATAACTTTTGTTTAATTGTGGAATCAAGTATTTTCAGTTTGGTAATTAATTTTCTAAACTGATCGGGAGTCAGCATGTTAGGTCCATCTGATGGTGCTGTGTCAGGATTGTCATGCACTTCAAGAAACACACCAGCAATACCAAGCGCCACAGCAGAACGACACAGTGGTTCCACAAATGATCTGTCACCGCCTGATGATGTTCCCATGCCTCCTGGCTGTTGCACAGAGTGTGTGCCATCCATTATCACTGGATAATGTTTACGCATGTGATGCACACCACGCATGTCTACCACAAGATTGTTGTAACCAAATGTAGTGCCGCGTTCAGTGATCATAAATTTTTTGTTGTTGGGACACTTGTCTTTGATGTTGGCAACTTCTCTGTAGGATAAGAACTGTCCTTTTTTAACATTCACCCAACAGTCTGTTTCGCCAGCTGCCACAATCAAATCAGTTTGTCTGCACAAGAATGCAGGGATTTGAATGATGTCTGCAACTTGTGACACAGGCTTTGCTTGTTCAGGAGCATGAATGTCTGTGATCACAGGCACACCAAATTCTTTTTTAATTTTTTCTAATATTTTCAATCCTTCATCTATGCCTACTCCTCTGGCAGATGCCACAGACGAACGATTGGCTTTGTCAAAAGATGATTTGTACACCCAACGCATGCTTGTTTCATAGCAAATGTCTGCTAATGTTTCTGCCATCTTCATGGCATGATCCATGGATTCAATTTGGCAAGGCCCTGCTATAATTTTCAAAGGTGCTTCGTTGTTAAAATTAAGCATGGAATAAATTGTTTAGTTTGACCATATCAGTGTTGCGATTTATCTCTTTAATAAAATATGCACACTGAGGTTTTGTGCGAGATGATGTAGGCACAGACAGCAGTTGGTTTGATTTCATTCTTGGAAAGAACCAATCCACTTCATTGTATATGTTGATGATGCGTACTTCTTGATAGGAAGGAAGAGAGTCTGTGATTGCATTGAAACAGAATGCATGAAACAGTCTGTCATTCAGTGAAGTCAGTGGCACAATTTCTAAATCGCCACATTCAGGATCGCCCAGCAGTATGTGCCAATCAAGTGGCATCTGAATTTTGTTGTCACCAATCTGTAGCACAGCTGATGGTGCTGAAAAGGATTCCAAGTATATCAAAGGAATAAAAAAGAAGTCAGGATTTGTAGGATCGGAGTTGTCCAGCACAGCAAAACGCATGTCCTCTTCGACTTGGTCTGGCACTCTGTCTAACAGATAAGATTCGTTGTCTAATGTTAACAATTGCATATGCTTTTATTATATGCGGATTTACTTCTGGTAGTCAACCTTTGTGACTGTGAATGGATATTGTGCTTCGCGATAAAACTTTTTGCGTTCTGTGAGATGTCTCTTGGAAAATTTTGCTGTTGAACATAAGTCCCACACTTGCACAAAGTCTTTGTCCTGTGCTTTACGAATGCCTCTACCAATGGATTGTATCACACGTACAAACGATTTGCCAGGCTCAATCAAAACCAGATTGAATATGCGTGGCAAGTTAATGCCCACAGCGGCAACACCATATGTGGCCACAATCACTTTGTCATCTGCTGTTTTGACGTCATCGTAGTGTTCTTTTCGTTTGTCTGCCTTGGTTGCACCACGCACAAACACTGAATCAGGTATGGCTTCTGTGAGCAGTTCTCCTGACTTAACTCTGTCTACTAGTACTAACGTGTTGCCAGACTGTCGCATCTGTTCCACCATCCTGCCAATGTAGTTGATGCGTTCTTGTTTGGTCACAAGATGTGTTTGTTCTTCTCTGTAGTTTTTATAGTCCACATAATCCCACAGTTGTAGTACTTCAATTTGACACTTGGCCAACAGTCCTTTGGCTTGCAGTTCCGCCGCTGACACTCTGTTGATCACATCGCCCAGTGACACATGCAATGATTTAAATTCATAGTCTGCCTTGGGCACTGTGCCTGTGAGTCCCCAACGGATGGGCACATACCCATACACATTGGTCAGCAGTCTTCTTAGCACATCTGCTTTGGCTTGATGCACTTCATCCACAATCACACACACCACATCACGTTTGAATTCTTCAATGAGATCATCTTCTGCGTTCTGTCTTTTCTTTTCAAGTATGTTGAGTGACTGCCATGTGCAAATAGTATGTGTTCTACCTGGTTCTTTTCTGTCTCCAAAATAAACACCAACATCAAGTCCCATGTTGATGTAGTCTTCTTCTGTCTGTGTGACCAGTGATTTGTTTGGCACAATGATGATGCTTCTGCCATATGGTTCAATTAGTTTGCTCAGTGCCGCTGTGATAATAGTTTTACCTGCCGCTGTGGCCACTTCTTGCAGACACTGTGGATTGTTGATAAAGTTATTGATCACTTCAACTTGATGATCACGTAGGACAATTGGTTGCCCCTCCATGGTGTGTCCTTTAGGCCACGTTACATGAGAGAAAGAATCTTCTTTGACTGGTTCAAATTTTAGTTCCCATGGTTGCCTTTGATCATCAAGATCAAATGTGTAGTTGTTTTCTTCCAGTATGGGAACAATGTCTTCTAGTAAATTTACAAAAGTTAGGCCACCCTGTGAAAAAAATGACACAGTGCCGTCCCATCTGCCTAGTTTAACAGCAGGCATGAAACGAGCACCCGGAATCTCATATTTGAATTTATTGGTGAGTTTTCTGCGTGTGACTAGATCTAATCCATCTAGTTTTACATTTACTTCATCTTTGATTATTATGTTGCAGTGTGGCAAGTATGTTTTTCCAATACCGCTGAGCCCATTTGGACTCAGCAGTTAATATTATTTTGTTTACGTTTGATATTCTAAGCTCTTGTTGCTTAGATTGCAATAGCTTCCGGTTGCGGCTCAACTTCTGGCTCTGCTCCTGGATTGGCATCTGGTGTTTGTGCTTGAACTTCTGCTGTGATTTGTTTTGAAGTTTTTGTTGCAATGCCTGTGAATCTCATCACAGTGCCATCTTCTACAATTTTGAAAGAACCAGCTGTTTTTGCAACATCTTGGTCATCTAACTTTTTTACAACACCATTGATTGTTCCTTCTGAAGTTGTTTTGCCTTCAATGAACATGTATGTGCCTGAGTTGCCTTTGTATGTTGTGCCTTCATGGCAAAGTGTTGATTTAATTTTTTCTAGTACTAATTGTGCGTTTGTCATTTGTTGTTACCTCTTAATTTGTTAATACCATTATTATATGGTATTGTACCAAATCAGTCAACCACTCAAAAAGTCTTATTTTTTGCGAGTCTTACCGTGAATGTTATCTTTGAGAAAGTCTAATAACCATGGATTGTCTTTGAAAACACCCATCAACCAATTGGTCATTGAGTTGACTGCTTGTTCTTCGTCATCACTTTCATACAATGGGCCGCCCTCTGCATTGAGTGATGAATGATACACAATAGCATGTATGATTTCATGCACCAGTGTGTTGGCTAGATCTTGTCCTTGAGCTTCGTCTTGGATTTCTATTTTGTTTTGGCGAGCAATGTATTGCCCCCAGTAATCTGAATTGTTTTTGACAAATGAAACTTTGACACGTTGTAGATCAACGTCTTTCCATCCAATTTTAATTTGTTCAGGCAGTTTCATGTCTATTATTTATATGCGTACTTAATTGATTGTATGAAATCTGTGTGCAGTTGTCAAGATCAAAGAATTGTGGCCAGGGATTACCACCAACAAACGTCCATTGCACATGCGGATTGGCCTGCATAAGTTGGTAAATTTGTTTGGCCCACACAGTTTGATGCACAATGGTTTTTGCGTCATTGTAGCAATCAGTATCTTTGTAAACATTGTTATTAGGTGCATCTTCAGCACAATCAAAACCAATACAAATTAAGTTTGTGTGTCCGTCATGCATGGCAATGTGCATGGCAGTGGTGCCAGCTCCACGATATGGATTGTGAGGAATCAAATGACAAACACCACCATATTTCTTCATGTTGTTGCGATTGGTGTACACTGTATTTTTTTCACCGTATGCACTTTCAACAATTTCTTTGTACATGCGTTGATCCACTGTGACAAGATAATCTGGTTCATAGTCTCGATATAATGCATTGCATCCATAGGTGTCTTGTGGCAGTGAATATAGATCAAAATCTTTTCTTGATTCGCCATTGCCTATGATGTAAGCATCTTTGCCATCAGCATCGTTAAACACAGTGCGTGGCATATATGTTTTGTTGAATGTTTTTTTGCCTTGTTTGATTACAATAGAATCTATGATTTCTTCGCCTTGATAATCAGTGATTGCCATTACAAATGTTTCAAACAATTTTCTGCAGATGAAACATCCATGCCACGTTCATCCACAAACAAATTAACAATCTTGCCTTGCATCACAATGGCGGCAAATCTTTTGCATCTCATGCCTAACACACCCATGTCAGTGAGCAGTCCCATTTGTTCTGAAACTTCTCCAAATGGGTCAGCTGCCATGGTAATATTGGCTCCATCAAAGTTGATGTAATCGTTGAATGCCAACATGACATGTGGGTCATTCACACTCAAACAAATTATTTCATCTATGCCATGTTTGCGGATTTCTCCTTCGTGGGCTACAAAGCCTGGCAGATGTTTTTCTGTACATGTAGGAGTAAATGCTCCTGGAATGCCTATGATGATGACATTTCTATCTTCAACATATTGGTCAAGATTGCGTGGATCAAATGCTTCATCACCATCTGTGATGACTTGCACTTCGCCTGATGGGACAGGACGTGGTTGTTGGTCGTATTGTGAAAAATCAAACAGTTTCATATCATTAATTATATGTTTTTGCTAGCCATGGCAGTAAAACCTTTTGCAGGAATGCTTTTGCACCATCTGCTGAAGGATGATGCCCGTAGTCACTGGTATTATCATGACACCAATCCATTATACCTCCTGTGTTTGTGTGACCATTTTTGTGAAACCAAATTTTATTCCAATCGATATCGTTAGTCCATTTGTTCTTTTTGATGAACTTCTCCCACCTAGATTTATCATATTGCTTTGTGTATTGTTTTTCGTATGCACCATACGATGCACATTCAAATGTATCATATGAAAAAAAATTAATGTGGGGTTTGCCTTGCAACAGCGTGTGTACCATAAGAATGTTTTGTAAAGTTGTTCTCCAAGAATTTTCTATGTCAAAGTGATATTTGTACATTGGATCAAACATATCTTTAGTGCTTTCTTTGATCCAGTTACCTCGCCAGCCTCCCGAATTGACAAAATAATGATTATTAACAAAATGATTATTACATCTATTACGGAAAATATTCTTTTTGATATCATCACTTACTAGAACATCGTATCTACATGTTGATGTCCAATTGATAATAAATCTATCAAACTTTTTGTATTGTGTTAAAAACAGGTAACTGATTAAATCATTGCCACTGCCTGATAGGCCTCTGACTGTTACATTTGGTACAATGTCTGATAGTAAACTAGCATAAGTTGTAAATTTGTTTTTGACAAAACTGTCGCCTATTACAAGTGTTTTCATTGCCAGTTATCAATCACTAATGGATCATATTTTATCTCTGCTGGATTAGGTTTGCCATGAAACACAGCCACAGCACAGTCTTGTGGTAGTGCATGCTTGCTGTTGTTGTATGGTTGTTTGACAAATAGATCATGTGGCGAACGTCTTTTTTCGCCAGGTTCCAAACCAATTTCCCATTTGTATGACATCACCCAATCTCTAGGCCATATGGGACCATTTCTGTATTTTGCTGTCATGTAGTCTTGGTCGCCACGATACTTGGAAATAATTTGTTGCGTGTTTTGTTTGAATTCATTCCATATGTGTACTTCTTGCCCTGCATTGAATTTCATCACAGACGAATTACGCACATGATAATTTTTTATTCTGCATCTGTTGAAGTCTTGAATGATCACAAATGCATCACCTTCAAAGTCCCAGAACTCATCAATGTTGCGAAAGATCACAACATCCAAATCCATGAACAGCACTCTGCCTTCCAGTCCTATGTCATCTCTAAACATGTGTATTTTGTTCCACCATGTTGGAAACAATGGAGACACAACAATTTGATTGATTTCTGCACGCCATGCCTTTTTACTGTCTGTGATTACAAAAAATTTAAAGTCGTGGGCATGCCGTGACACCATGTTGTACAGTTTGTCAACATACTCAGTGCCGTACTTGTTGCCTGTGCAAACACACACAAATGATTTCATCGTGTGTTGATAAAGATGTAGATCAACATGATGATAGGTGATGACAGCATGATACTAAAGTATATGCGAGTCACCCAGCGATCAAATTTTGTCTCAGTCTCTTCCATGGGAGGCCTTGTTTTATTTCTTCTACGAACCATTCAGTATAACTTATCTGTTTGCACCACTCTGCTCTGTCTGGTTTGACAGGACTATCGATGTCGCTGCCTATGGCATTGCCCACTGGCCAACACAACGATGATTGGTCCACATACACAGGCACACCTGCCAGCACAGATTCTATGGCAGGATTCGAATTGTAATTTACCACAGCATGTGCTTGTGAAACTGCTTGGGCAAAGTCAACTTCATCAATGTTGCCTTGATGATTTAGTTTTTTTGGTTGCGATACAAATACCTTTTTGTCGTCAGCATCTTTGAAATGCACAGGAAATCTTGGATGTGGTCTAAACCATATGGGTCTGTCGGTTTGACTGCGTATCCATTCTATCATTTTGTTGACCCATTGTGCTGTGGCCCCTTGATTCCATGCAATCGATCTTTCATTTTGGCCACATATTATTATGTGATCTCCTGCCGCATGCCAATCAGATGGAGTAAGATCAAACAATGATAATCTGCTGTCATCCACTGTTTGATTACCAAAGTCAGCATCTCTGTTGATGCCACCAATTGCAACCTTCCAAGATGTGTTGCGTTGCAGTGCACCAACTTCCAATATCACAAACTTTGCATTGGTTTTTTTGTAGTGATTATATATTGCATCACGTCCATACATGCCAAGGAGCCATGACCACATCACCACAATGTCTGCATTTGGTCTTTCGTGGTTTTGACATATCACATAATCTTCTCCCTTGAGTGATTCGATAAAAGCAGACATAACTGGTTTGCCTGCTATGGCACTGGTCTTAGGGAACACTGCTATTTTCATTTTATAAAATTGTACAACTCATCTGCAATCAATTGATGTCCTTTTTGATTGGGGTGATACTTGTTGGGATATATGAAAGGATTGTTTTGATTTTTGGTTAATTCATTTGTTTGTGTATTTGTGTGTGCTTCAAACATTTCAAGAGCAGATTGAGGCAAAAACTTTTTCTTATCAATTCCAGGATAGTTCCAATCTATGTTGGTCCATCCTTCAAGGTATATGTCTTGTATTATTGTTGTGCTGAATCTACACATGGTCTGCAGAGACAAAATACAAGTGTTAGCTCTGTGGTGATCAAGTTCATCTGACTGAAGATGTTGATAGTAAAATTTTGTCTGTTCGCCTTTATCACCAGTTGGTCTAATGGTTTGAAAGTGACCTTCTTTGTGCATCATGTATCTAATAGGATTTGTTATAAAGAACACAGCAATATCTGTGCTGGATTTCGGTTGAGACAAATATTTTTTAAGTTGCAACACCAAATGATCAATTGATGTGCCTTCTTGTGAACAATTTATAAAACTGTCTGTGCCTAGTTTTTCATGTAATATTTGCCCAAAAGTTTTTTCACCTGCTTGTAGTTCAGCACCATATGGCCAACTGTCCCCAAACACAAGCAATCTGGTCATGCACTTGATCTCACATGACACACTGATTTACCACTTTGGTTGTAGTATTCAAAATTTATGTTGGGTCCAATCATCAATTGTTTTTTGTTTTCTCGAGACAGTTCAAACTTGTGATCTCCGCATGTACAGATTATAACACCAAACATACAAGTGATCAATCGCCATGTTGCATCGTGATTGTATTTGGTTTGATTGTGTGGTTTGTTGTAATCGTAATAATCTTTGACAAATGTTACAGCAATAATTTTTGCATATTCGTTGTGATCATATGTGATGGATGTGTTTTGTTGTTCATTTTCTATTACAAAAATGTTTTGGTCTATGCGTTTGTAAGATTTCATTTTGGTCCATATATGCAATCTCTTGTAATCTTGAACAATCTTTTGTAGCCTTGGCGATTTAATTCGTTGTGGCTGGCCATTTTGTCTAAGCCAAATCTTTCACTGTTGAACACACATCTTTCAATCACAATGATTGGTTTACATCTTGCAATGGTTTTTTCAGCACCCTGCAACACATCGATTTCTAATCCTTCAACATCAACTTTCAGCACATCCACGTCTGTGAATTCATGTTCGTCCAAAGTCTTTAATGTAATATTGCCATCTTGTGATGGAATCACTCTGGTTGACCCGAGGTGCTGTGCAACTGCAACTTCTAGATTGCCTTGTGTGTTTGTGTTGCTGAGGCCATATGGATACAATGTTATGTTGGGATATGACGCACAATTTTTTTCAAAACATTCAATGTGATAGGGTGCTGGTTCAAATGCAGACACAGTGTCAAAATATTTGGCAAAGTCAACGCTCCATCTACCAACATTTCCGCCGACATCAATCATGTGACGTGTTGTGCTGGCATATTCTAACACCTTTTGATTTAGAATAGCATCATGTTGCACCACGGATTCGGCAATGTGATGTTTGGGCAAGTCGCCATCTGGAATGTAAAATCCATCAACTAGTTGCACAACTTTTCATCCATTATAAACCTTTTTGGTGCCCAACCCAGTGCTCTCAGTCTGTGTGAAGGCAATAAATTTTCTTTGGACTCATAATCAAAGCCATCAGTGATTGGCACATCTAATCCGTTGTGTGCCACCAACTGATCTACAGCAACAGTTCTACCAGTTCCAACATCGAACACTCCGCGCTCTTCAGGATGGTCAATGATACACTGTATGGCTGATATCACATCTGACACATGGATAAGATCTCTTTGATGGGTGGTTGCATATTTTAATTTTTTATTTTGTATCTGTGGTACCAACATGTCACCTCTGGCACCATCACCCCACACAGTAGAAAAACGTAATCCCACTGAATGAGAAGGAGCAACAAATTCGTTAACATATTTTGATATGGCATATGGATTACCGTGCCATCGTTTGCAGGCAGATGATGATGCATATATCACTCGAACATTTTTTTGTTCAGCAACATCAAAAACTTTTTTGGTGTATTCAACATTGGTTTGCCAATATTGATCTGGATTCTCAATGGATTCTCTGATGCCGGCCAGTGCGGCAAGATGTATGACGACATCTGTGGTGTCCTCCAACAATCCTTTGAGTGTGAAGTCACAGATATTTTTTCCAATCTTTGTGTCCCAACATGATAGATGATGATTGTTAGCGTGGAAATGATTGACTAGATGATGACCAATGAATCCATGTGATCCTGTGATTGTGATGTGCATGCAATTATATATAGAATGATCTATCGCTGGTCAAACTGACTGGACTGGCCACATAAACTGCTCTTGGTTTTACCACTTGGATACGCACATACTTGTCTTTGACAAACATGTCAGACGCTGTGAGGCCGTCTTCGTGTGCACCTTGAATTAATCTTTTGGCAGCATGTGGCTTGATCACATAACCGTATGTACCTTTGAGTTGTGTTTCGCCTTTACGCATCCAGGTAAAGTCTTCAACAAATGGCACTTGATCTTGATGAGGATCAGCTTCCCAACGGTATCCGTCTAGATGTAATATGTCTTGAAAGTCTTCTTTGTAGGTTTCACTGACTACTCTTGAATCATGTTCCAGCACCACAATTGGTTGATCAAGTTCTATACATTTTTTCCATGCATGGTAATGAGATATCATGCAACCTCTCACTCCGCCTTTGCGCCATTTTATTTCAAACAGCTTTGGACCTGGTAGATAAGGTTTAAGGTT
>Ga0181410_1001097_pt1 | contig 11593 bp, 6 predicted proteins | sample 33SPOviralmetaG_FD_130112 | JGI IMG/M metagenome (GOLD analysis project Ga0181410, IMG submission 130112) | Marine viral communities from the oligotrophic San Pedro Time Series (SPOT) site, San Pedro Channel, CA, USA - 33 SPOT_SRF_2012-06-20 | ecosystem: Environmental > Aquatic > Marine > Strait... | reverse complement strand
TTATGCATATTTGTATTATTACTTGTTTTTAGTGAAATTTACCTATTCCTCTTCTTCCTCTTTTTCTTCTTCCTCTTCTACTGGTGGTACCGGTGGTACGGGGTTTTGCCATGTAAAGTATAAGTCTTCGTTTACTGGTGTAATTTGAGATTGAATAGTTGCGGCTATACTAGCTTGCATCGCAGGTACATCTAATGATCCTTCTAACCATCCGATAACTACGTTTTCAAAAGCTTCTGTATCTTCATAAGGTACAAATGGTTCACCTGCTACATACTCGTAGCTTTGTGTTCCAATGTTTGTTGCTGAATAAGTTTCGCCTCCAGACTCTTCCGATCCTGTGTATCTGTAATGTACTGTGTAAATTACATTGTCTTCACCTTCTGATTGAATGTGAGCGTTCATTTGTGGGATATCCCATTTGTAAATAATTGCCATTTTTTAATTTTAAAGATTGATTTATTTATTTATTTATTTATTATGGTGGGCTACAAAAAGCTACACTAGTAACTCTTCCGCTTGAGCACGTTAAGTAGTAACCACCAGTTCCTGAAGTTAACATATAAGTAGACCCAAATGATGTTGCTCCATTTGAATCAGTATATACATCATCATTTACTTGCGGATAAGTAGCGCTACCATTGTGCCAATAATTTGTAGTAATAGATTGAGTGCAAATAAATTTAATATCATTTTGCCCACTGCTTCCAGTAAACTGTGTTAAAGCATTTTGTGATCCATAGTTTCTAAAATTAAGCAGTTGATTTTGGCTGCCTTCATATGATGGATCAAAGTAGTTAGCGTTAGCATCGTTAAAACATCCTACTAAATTATCATCATTGTCAATTTCATCAACAACATTTTGTAAGGTAAAAGTCGTAGTATTTGGTACACCCATTATATGCCTGCTTTTTCTAACCTTGCTTCTAACTCAGCAATTTTAGCTATTAGTAAATCTACATAAGCTACAGACTTCAAGCCATCTTCATTTGTTCTTACAAACTCTGGATGTTTTGCTTCAAGTTCTTGAGCTATAACACCTGCTCTTTTTATACCTGGTTCAGATTTTAATTCAAAGTTTTTCCAGTTAACATCAATATGTTTGTTGTCTATATCTTTTATATTATCTTTTAGTGTTTCATCAGAAGATAATATAAAGTTTGTAGCTGTGCATGTTCCTGTAAAAGTTGCGGAGTTATGTGTAAAAAACACAGATCGAACCATAGAACTACCGTTATAATTCCTCAGTTCAATATTATGAGCTGAAAGTGTAAGTCCTACAGAAGCTTGATCGTATATAGTAGCCGCAGTAGTTGTCGGATTAGCAGTGTTACCAGCTAGTCTATAGTTAGTAGCCCTTACTGTTCCTGTCACATCTAATTTATGTTGCGGAAGAGTGTTTCCAACACCTAGATCACCTCCATTAATATAAGAATCACTATCAGGGTTTAATCTAATTGCAGGTGAAATTCCTGTGCTAGGCCATAATGCTAAGGCTCCTTTAACATTAAGCCTATCGCTACTACTGGTTGTATTAATTCTTACTTTACCATCTTGATCTATATTGAACACCTGTAAAGCTCCACCTCCATTTTGATCGTGGTTCCACACTTGAAATTCACCACCATTGTTACCGTTATAATCAAACTTTAAACCTTTATTATCAGAACTTTCTATAAAAGGCCCATAAGTTCCATTGTCTGTATTTTGAGCTCCAAAATATATTGGATCAACCGCTCTTGTTATACCATTTACAGTTAATTTTTCATCAGGGAGACTAGTTCCGATCCCGACTGCAGAGGCTGACGCCAAAGCCATTACAGTATATCTGCTACCTAATTCACTATCAATTAATATAGTGCCTGATGCATGTAAAAATTGAATGTATCCAGTTCTTTGAGTTCCTGCGGTATTATAACCACTTATATAAGCAGCACTATCATTTATTCTTAATCCTTCGGCGGCTGCTGCTGTGTAGGTTGCTGCTGATACTGCGTTCCCAAAATAACCATTTCTCCATTTGTAATTTGGAGAACCTACGTCGTTTGCATTACTTGTTCTTGAATTCCCTAATGCTGTTGGTTCAATACTTGAGCCATTAAACATGATTCCACCACCTGCTCCACCTTGATAGCCAATATAAGGCACACCATTATAAGTTCCAAGGCTACCAATAAGCGTACCGCTTCTGCTCCATCTTATTTTGTCTCCATCTGATGTGTCGTCAACCTGAAGTTTTGATAAAGGATCATCAATTCCAATACCGACATTACCCGTGTTAGTGTTGTGTATGTCATCTGGACCACCAGCCCATTGGTTACCTGTTCCACCCCCACTACCACTGCTTAAAGCGGTAGGTAATTTTATTAACACCCATACAGCAGAATTAAAAGGAGTTCCACCTTGCATATTGTTTGTTTCACTAGGATATACATCAAAAAACCCTTGAACATTATCATCAGCACCAAAACCAGCTGTTTCCACAGTATCTTGCCCACTGTAAGCTCTAAAAGAAGATACGGTCATTTTAGCATCACTAGCTCCATTCCAATTAAAAGCATTTGTAGTCGCTGTTGTATATGCAGCCGATGGGTTCGTAACGTTGGCATCGGACATCCTTACAAAAGTTTGAGCTGGATTCACCCATCTACCAAAACCGTCATAAGCCCCGTTTATTTCCCACCCATATTTTGCGTTTAGGGCCATACCATTATTTGTTCCTCCACTAAAGAAATTCTTCCATTTTCTACCTTCTGGTACACCATACACCCAGTCAATTGTTCTAGTATCCCTCCATTTTGCAAAGTCTGTTGCCCCCATTATTCTTACTTCACTAGGGTAGCTGTCTCCAAAATCAGCAGAAAATCTAGTTGTATTGTTCTGTGCTGTAGATGTATCTAAGCCACTTTCAGAAGACCAAGTACCTTGAATATTAGCTCTTGCATCAGCTGCAAATCTACCTACTAAAATCCATTCACCGTAATTATCTGTAATTACTCTACATTTTTTTAGTCCACCATTAGGAGTATCTATTAATCTAATCTCTGACGTATAAGTTCCAAAGCTAGTTGGTGTTGCAGCGGTGCTTAATTCTTGAGTTGGCGTTGTTATATTACCCGCAAAAGTTGCAGCAGCTGTTGTGTGGTTTAAAGAAAATTGCACTGCTCCACTTGAAGCGTCAGCACCATTCATTATTCTAAATGTATTAGCGTAGTTGTCTAAATGAGTTGCTTGAGTTTGTGAAGTTCCTTTAAACAAAGCAAGATGTCCACCTTCTGATGTTGATTTAGCGGCTAAAGATAAATTTGCTTCACTAGCAGGATTCGTAGTTCCAACCCCGACGTTACCTTTAAAGTATGACGTACCTGTTTCTGCTTCTATACTATGTAGTAAGTCTGAGCCAGTACTATAAAAACCAAACTTAGGCTGAGCTCCGCTACCATAATCACCGTCTCTAGGAATATGAAAACTCATAACTCTATCCGTGTAACTATTACCTCTACCTATTAAATAAAAATTATTACTATTAGTAGTACTTGACAAAGAATCTGGTAAACCTATATGACCCCAAGGATCATTTGTGTACGTATTATATATACGCAATACACCGCTGTAATTGTTAGCCTGTCCATCGCCGTTTAAAGTTAAAAGTGACCCAGGCGAAGTCGTCCCAATCCCGACGCTGCCATTAGATAAAATTGTCAACCTATTTTGCTCTACATTTGAAGTATCATTTGTGAAAAATTTTAAAATTGAACCATAAGCGGTTCCGTCTGTTTCGGAACTAATAGATGATCTAGCAATTACGCTACCACCATAAGTATTAGAATTTGTACCATATAATGTAATGAATGATTTTGAATTGAAAGTAGAAGGTTTAGCTTTTAGTATAAGAAACGTGCTATTACCATCAGGCGTTAAACGCATTCTTTCTACACCTGCAGAATCAAATCTTATATAACTATCATTGTAACATACCATTCTGGTATTTTGGTTATCGTCTCCAATAGCTACACCTTCTGTTCCACCATTTATATATAAGAAATTATTACTCGCGTGATTTATACTTGCGACGGCAGTACCAGTAGTAGCGGTCTTAGAAAATTTAAGTAATCCATCTGAATCAATACGCATTCTTTCTGTTCCTCCAGTCGAAAATCCTAAATTATTAGCTGCTGCTCTAAACATACCAGTATCATCATCGCTATAAAAAGTATGTGTAGGTTCTGAAGCCGTTCCATTAGTAGTTCCAATTTGACCACTAACACTTAATTTAACTGAAGAATCAGGTGACATACCAATTCCTACGTTTCCTTCTGACGATATTGTCATTTTTGTAGTAAAGGTACCATCTTGAGTTTGGAATTGCAAAGAACCTTTATTATCTGACCCATCTCTAAAACCAGCTACTGTAGCAAAAGTATCACCATTATTACTAAATATCATTTCTCCAACAGGGCCGTCGGTTCCATTTGTTCTTTTACCGTCTAACTCCATTGTTGCAGTTGAGGTAGTTGTATCGTGGTTTTCAATTGATAATTGGAAACTAGGATTAGTCGTCCCGATACCTACGTTGCCTGCATTATTAATACGCATAGCTTCTGAGTCTGCTATTTTAAATAACATAGAACCATTGCTGCCTGTAGCGTTAAAACCTGCTGATGAATTAGTACCAGTTTGTCCTATTTCAATAGAATAATCACCACCACCAGTTCCTCCAAATTTAGCAGCGTAATCGTTGTCATTTTTTACATGCAACTTAAGGCCAGGACTAATCGTCCCGATACCAACGTTTCCTGAATTATCGTTGTGTATATCATTACCATTAGCGCTCCAATAAGAATCATCTCCACCGCCACCACTTGCGCCACCTGGTATTTTTATTAATACCCATACTGCAGAGCTAAAATCAGCGCCCCCTTGCATGTTATTGGTTTCACCCGGATACTCATCAAAAAACCCTTGAATATTATCGTCATTACCTACACCTGAAGTAACAAATGTATCTTGTCCACAAAAAGTTCTTGTAGCTGATACACTAAACTTTGCATCACTATTTGTTTCCCAGTTAAAAGCATTAGCGGTTGGCGTAGTGTATGCCGCTGACGTATTAATTATTGGGGTTGTTCTATCAGACATTCTTATACTAACTAAGTCTGGATTTGTCCATCTACCAAAGCCATCGTAGGCGCCATTAACAGTCCATCCATATTTAACAGCATCAACTGTTCCCATCCCAGTTGTTTCACCATTACTAAAGAAAAATTTCCATTTTCTACCTGCTGGAACTTTATAGACAAAATCAATAGTTCTTGTGTTTCTCCAATTGTTAAAATCAGTGGCACCCATTATCCTTACTTCATCCGGAAAACAATCACCAAAATCGGCAGAGAACTCTGTGGTTTCACTTTGAGATGTTCCTGTGCTTAAACCACTAACAGAGCTCCAAGTACTTTGAACAGTAGTCATAGCATTAGCAGCAAATCTACCTACCTGAATCCACTCTCCATACTCGTCAGTTATAACTCTATATGGTTTTAAGCCTCCGTTTGGAGTATCTATTAATATTATCTTAGAGTCAAATAACGATCCTTGAGTTTGGTTATCTCCTGTGCTCTCAGCATCTTGCCAACTAACACCTGTAGCTGTTGTTACAAGAACTTGTCCCGCAACGCCAGAGTTATTGTTACTATCTAGTAAATATCTTGTTGAATATGTTTTTCCTGTACCCATTTAATATGTATTTCTTACTATGTTAACCCATTCATATGTTGATGCTCCTGTTTGCATACACATATCTGCGTAGCTTGCGTCTTCTGCTGTTACTTCCATTACTGATACGTTGTCTATAGAAAAATTAATGTTAGCATCCGAGCCTACTTCTCCTTGTAAAAAAAGTGTTGCATTTTGTGACTGATTTGCTTGAATAATAAAACTATACGTACCGTTGGCTGAAACTCTTGGGCTTGATATTCCAGGATACCTAAATCTAAAAGTGCCAGTTGAATAATTAGAAACAGTAGCTACACATTTATAAAAAGCATTAGCTGTAAATGTAATAGCTTGATAAAACCCAGCTCCATTAGCTGCATTTGTCCAATTAGCAGTTCCTCCAGATATTGCAACCGTGCCACTTGTTGTCCAAACAGTATTTGTTGCAAAATCTCTATTTGTTACAAGTTCTGTACCTGTAACCTCTACATATTCAGTACCTGTTCTATATCGCATTGTACCTACTTTAGCAGCTGAAGCTGTAGCTGTATCATTAGCCATTTGTATACCACCATCAACTTGTAGTTTTGACTGAGGGCCAGTTACTCCAATACCAACGTTGCCACCATTAAAATATGAATCACCTGAGGCGTTTATTCTCACTGTATTGCTATTAGCAGAGCTACGCATATAAATAACTCCATTAGTAGATTCCGAAGCTAATAGATGAGTTCTAATACTTCCGTTAAATATTTGTAAAGTATCATCATTTGCATTGTTTACAGCTATATGTAATTTAGCTGTTGGACCAGATGTTCCGATTCCTACGTTACCCGTGTTGACTATAGTCATAGCGGTTCCACCTGGTAAATCAAAATCAAAACCTCCTCTTTCACTAGCGGCGGCATTAGGCTGTGCTGTTGTTTCAAATGTCATTAAACCATAACCATTAACAGCATCGCTACCTTCATCTAATAAAAATCTTACTTGAGGATCTTTTACTGCAATTTTTAACCTTGTGTCACTTGGATTATCTCTACCTTCAATTATAATTTGAGGAACATCAATATTATTACTATTATCGGATAAATGTAATATAGCAGCTGGGGTTGGAGGCGTTGCCCAATGTGATATTGCTAAATATTTATTAGTAGCATCGTACCAAAAACCTGGACTAGTAGCTGCAGTCGTGCCAATCCCAACGTTGCCTCCAGAAGTAATACGCATTTTTTCTGCTCCCGCTGGAAAAAACACTAAATTATCACCTGTACTTCCTATCTCTGCTGAACCGTTATTATCTTTAAATTCTATAGCAGCAGTTGTATCTGTACTTTCAAATCTAGCTACCACGTTTGTAGTTCCAGAATTTACGTGTAATTTTCTAAAAGGAGTTGGTTGCCCAATACCAACCTCCTCGTTGCCGTTTATTGTAATGGCTACAGCATTACTAGAATCATATATACCTGAATCACCAATTACACCATTTGGTCCATCAGTAAATTTAGTTAATCTACCTGTTGTACCAGTTCCTGTAACCGTACCACCACCGCCTGGTATATCACCACCTAATACTTTTACTACATTACCAGAACTATCTGTTCCTAATATATAAGTTGGAGTACCTGTGTTGTTTGTGGAATTGTAAGCGTTAAATTTTATACTTCCAGTATTAAGAATAGTTAATCTAGCGTAAGAGTCTGGGTCTAGATCTATTCTTGTATTATTTGCGGCTAAAAATAAATTACCATTATAATAACTAAATAAACCTGCTCTTGTATCTGTTGTGCTGGTAATTGCATCTCCTCTAGTAGAAAAACCAATACCCCACGCGCCAGCTGAATCTAAATTAGAATTATTAGGCCTGTGAATTCTTAATGGTACATTTTCATTAGAGTAAATATCTAACTTATTGTTTGGACTAGTGGTTCCAATCCCAACGTTGCCTGAGGAATTAATACGTATTCTTTCTGTTGCTGATGTACTAAATGCCATTGAATCACTTGCGTGATCATATTCAATCGCCCCTCTATACGCTGCTGTACCTCCTGTACCAGCAAATGCATCTGCAAATAGTAAAGTACTACTGCTCGTAGTATTAGCACTAATAGTAATACCTGTATCACCATTGCTATTAACTACTAAATTTCTACCTCTTGAATTAAAAGACGAAGGATCAGTCGTCCCGATCCCAACATTGCCTGTATCTAAAAAAGTAACTAAAGTTGCGTTTGCTTGGGACTTGACAACTAAACCTCTAGTTGCTTCATTGTTATTGCCACGGAAATAACCAAAATCCATATACCTAAAATCAGCTCCTTCAGTGCCATATCTAGTTAACGCATATTGATTCCAGGAAGTACTTGGGTTTCTTAAACTTTGTACAATTGATGTACCTGATGTTGATACAACATCTAATTTTTTCCCAGGACTAGTCGTCCCAATCCCGACGGTACCGTCTTGCTTTATAACAAAAGGGTTGCCAAAACCAGGTATTGTCCATACTCTAAAAACATAAGTTGAATCTGCCCCTATAGCGCCCGAGCCTATGTTGTTGCTTGATCTACCAAAAAATATTTGAGCACTTGCTCCGGAAGCTCTAAACTCTCCTCCGTAAGCAGCTACTTTGTTAGCTATAGCAACACCTTGCCCAAATTCTTCAGTAACATAAGCGTCACCACTTACTTGAAGCTTAGAGCTAGGAGAAGTTGTTCCTATTCCTAGCCCGGTTGTTGTTAATCTAGCTTTTTCTGAATTGCCTAACTCAAAAGCTAAAGATGTAGCAGTCCCATCGTCGGCATTTTTAGCATCAAGCGTAACTCTATCTCCTCCGGTTTGTATTAGTAGTTCTTTATTGTTTTGACCCGACCCAACAGATCTAAAAGAAGCAATGTTGCTACCAGCATCAACTTGAAACGGCTGTAAAGGGTTAGCGGTCCCAATCCCGACGTTGCCCCCACCAGTAACCGTCATTCTTAATAAATTGTTAGTAACAAAGCCTAAAGGTAAACTAGTGCCTTGGTACATATTTAGTGAACTAGCGCCAGCGTAACCTGTATTATTACTTCCGTTTAAAAACATTACTGCTGTACTTATAGAGTTATTTTTAAAACGATACGAAGTATAAGCACTAGTTCCTGTGCTAGCATTTTCAACAGCTATATTTACATTGCCGTTTACCGTGTCTTTTACATGCAACTTATAACTAGGATTAGTCGTCCCGATCCCGACGTTTCCGCCAGAAGTAATACGCATTTTTTCTGTCAGATTTGTATACAATGCAAGAGCATCATCACTTACTGAACCAATTACGACTGTTCCTATATTAGTGTCAAGTAATCCAGTTCTTGTGCCATCACTCCATTGTAATTTATACGAAGGGCTTTGCACTCCAATACCTACCTTGCCGGCGAAATATCCGTTATTTAAAAATTTTAATGCCATGCATTATAAGTATTAGTTAATCTATACGTGCGAAAGAAGTACTTGGTAAGCGTCGTTTGCTATAGAACCCGTAAAAGCTATAGCCATACTAGCAGAGCCACTTCTTGTAACTTCTGCAAATACTGTTTGGTAAGGTGAAGATCCGTCAGTTACTTCAACTTTAACATTTTCTGCTAAAGCGCCTGTTCCAAATAAACTAGCAGCAGCTAAGTCTAATGTAAATGTTGTTACGCCTCCAGATTCTGCTCTTGACGATGGCGCTGTATTATTTAAAGATTGTTTTGCACCGTAAGGATTTCTTTGAGAATTTAATTGTACCCAACCAGAAGCTGATACGTCAAAGTTTGCTGAGTCAAAACCAGCAACACCTTTTTCTGTACCGCCATCTGTTGCACCTGCGCCCGCTATATTAGCATCTGCTATAACATATGTGTAGTTAGATTCAACTGGGCTACTATTTGCTGCAATGTTAGTATTAGCAAATATCATATCACCAACCTCTAGATCCTTAGTAAATAAAGTTCCATCATTTGTAACTACATAGAAATCACCATTACCAACAGCTACGTTACTTGCACCGCTTAAAGCAGGCGAATTTGTAGCAGCGTTATAACCACCTTGAAAAGATCCTAACCCAGCAACTAATGCTTCAACTTGTCCTAAGTTAACACCATCAGTTCCAGCTGTACCAGTAGCAACATTAGTGATCTTGTTAGTATTCATGTTAAGCTTACTAGCAAAACTATTTGTTTCACCTGTTTGGCTTTGAGTAATTATACCACCAACAGTTAAATCATCTACTATTGTAACGTCATCTGTTAGGTTAATAGTTATACTACCGTCATTTTGATTAACGCTTGTTATATCTATTCTACCTGTTGTACCTACAAATTCTACCGTAGATTTAACACCAGATCCGGTTCCACCCGCGGTTAATGATATTTTACCGCTTGTTGGTGCGCCAGGAGCTACTGTACCTGCAGTTACAGGTAATGTATATGTTTCATTAGTGTCAGCTGGTAATGTGTATGTTTCAGTATCTACAGATGTTACGTGACCAGTTGCATTTGTACCGATAGCTTTAACAGCTACAATATTTCCGCCATAACCTGGACTAGAAGCAGTCGGAGTGTTTGTTCTAGTTGTTGCATCGTGGTTAACAATAGGTATAGGCCCATCTGGATTTGTTACTGTTATATAAGTACCTCCATCTACTTTTTGTATGTCACCACCTATAGATTCCCATCCTGCAGATCCGCCGCCTGTATTAGCAACGTATTGTTTTAATGAGTCTGTTGTAGTGTTAAATATTATTTGACCAACAACGCCTGACGCTGGGTCCGATGCGACATTTTGTATTACCGCTTGGTTAAGTTGATTCTTGTTTAAATCAACCGTGTTTAAAAAATTAATTGCCATAGTTTGTTAGTTTAGGTATGCCTTGCCGGCAAAACCTGCCGAAAATGTTAGTGTTACGTTGTTGTTATCTATATATTCGTATTGTCCAGTTACCACTGTGTCAGCTGTATCAATTACAGTTATAGAAGGAAATTTTCCTAAGTCGTGTTGTATATTCCAAGTTGTAGCTGGTGTGCCTTGAGTGAATTCAAATGTCTTATCAGCTAGTCCTGATGATAATGTGAATACAGCAAAGTCATAAAATGCATTTTCACTTATCACACCATTACTTCCACTACCTACAAGTGTTAATGCTAATGTATATACACCACCGTTTAAAGTATATGAATCTATTGTAAAATGACCAAATGCACTTATATCGTTTTGTTTGCTTATAAGTATATCGTTACCTACTAAGTATTCCATAAACTGAACAGTGTTTTGCCCACTTGCGTCTAGCCCTGATACTTCTAGTGTAGTTATATCGCCTATGTTAGAACCATCTGCTGGTCCTGAGAACTCACCGTTAGCTGGTATAGCTGTTAATACAAATTTAAATACCATCTGAGCAGATATAGATATCTTACCCTTTATATTTAAGTATTTAGCTACAGCTGCTGCTGTGAAGTTTCTAGTTAAACGATTTGATGACTCGGTTCCTATCCACGCATCTCCGTCGTTTACATCTAGATCTCTAGGATATGAACTTATTCTTGCCATGTGTTATGAGTATATTCTAATTTCTATTGAAGTACCTGGTAGCATAACATCCGAGTAACCACCACCGCCTGAGCTAAATTGTTCAACATCTATAACTGTTGTGCTTGTTATTTTACCACCTAAGTTAAGATCGTTTGTAGCGTTTTCGAATATAACAACTTTATTTGCAGGGAGTGTTATGTTTGAAACTGTTACTCTATATTTTCCTGTGTCAACTCTTGACCATGTAAATACTCCACCTGTAGTATTCTGTAATACCGAAGCAACTGGGGCATTATTACCTGTTTGAGTTAAAGCTGCTGTATAAACTGTGTAGCCTATA
>Ga0181410_1001096_pt1 | contig 11621 bp, 6 predicted proteins | sample 33SPOviralmetaG_FD_130112 | JGI IMG/M metagenome (GOLD analysis project Ga0181410, IMG submission 130112) | Marine viral communities from the oligotrophic San Pedro Time Series (SPOT) site, San Pedro Channel, CA, USA - 33 SPOT_SRF_2012-06-20 | ecosystem: Environmental > Aquatic > Marine > Strait... | reverse complement strand
GGCCAAGGTTCCGTTTTTCCGATACCGATAAAATAATCATCAGTAGTACTATCTTCAATATCGTTAATGAATAACTCTCTTGAATTTTTTCTAAATTGGTTTGTAATGATTGCTGACATAATGTTATTTATAAAGATTAATCGATTGCTGATATATAATTATTATTGCTACCTTAGTTCGTAGAAGTCCATCACATGATTTGAAATTGTAGGACCTCCTGTGCCCTGAAAAAACTTATAGGTAGACCCAGTTGGTACTATAATAGTGCCTATATCGTCAGAATATCCATCAAAACCCATCTGCGAAATAAGAGGGATCGTCGCGAAAGAACCACCAGCAGGTTTAATTCTTATCCAGACCTGAATGTCATCGCCCGAGGTGGCACCTAGCCTTAGATATCTAACCATTAGTCGAACACTAATTGGTTTTCCTGTGTCATTGATGTATTCTGTTGTGTCATCTATGGCACGAGCAACTGCCTGCCATGTTTGATCGTAACCCAAACCTGTTTGCGCTGTAGAGGATGCGTCAACTCCATCCACCGCATCAATTTTTGTCAATACAGATCGATCACCGCCAATGCCGTTAGTTGTACTTAAGAATTTATAACTAATGTTATATCCAACACCCCATAGGTTATCGTCTTGATCAGCCCCTACAAATGCATTATAATTGTCATAACCAAAGAGTTGGAAATCCTTTATAAAGACTCTATCTTCTTTAGCCATTTTTGTAAATGTGCTACGGTTAGTTAAATCGCCTGTTCCTAATTGCCCATGACCATTATAGCCTGATACAAACACTGTTCCATCAGTTTTAAGAATATACGCCGCAACATAGTTATCAGGACCAAATAGTTTTACCTTCTTATTGTTTGTTCCTAAAGCAGCTATAGTAGTAGGAGAATTTCTCTGAGTTAAATCACCTGTTCCTAATTGACCAAGCGCGTTGTATCCAAACACGGTAATACTACCATCAGTTTCTATGACAATGGTTGAAGCATTTGTACCGGCTGTGCTTATTTGAGAAACACCATTTGTAAGTGTAACTTGTTGAAATAAGAAACCGTTAGTCGTATTGCCTAATCCTAATTGACCATAAGTGTTATCGCCTGCAGCCCATAGATCTGTCCCATCCACGATAAATACCGATTTGTTAGCCTCAGTGCTATTGGCTACAACGTAATCTCCTTGTTGATTAGGTATTTCAGTAAATGTTGACTTTGCCGTAGCGTGTCCTAATCCGCCACTACTCACACTACCGCACGACCATACTTTTCGATCTTCTGTGATTATGAATGACTTGCCATCAGAAACACTATTAAATGCAAATGCCTTTTCAGCTTTACCATTTGCCGCGCCCTCACCAAATCCTGGAATTTGTCCAGGTGACATATTCACTGCGTTGTCGAAAGTCTGCGCTGATCCTCTTCCTAATTCATTCGCACCATTATTTCCCCAAGAATAAGCTGTTCCATCATTTAGAATAGCAAGACAATGCACATAGTGAGTGTTGCCATTTCCTACTGATAACCATGCAACATCTTCAAGAATCAATTGAAAGCTTTTTTGCTCGGCCAGATAGCCTTGACCAAGCTGGCCAGTATCACCATAGCCCGCACCGAACACTCGTCCTCTATCAGTTAACACAAATGCACTAACATAGCTATCACCTGAATAATAATACTCGATTACCTTTTCACCAGTTTGTAATGGAATTTGCACACGAGAGTATGAAGGTATTGACGCAGGAGATGCGCCATTCAACTGATAGTAACCTGCACCACCAGAGAAGATAAAGCTACCATCTTTCGAAATATAGCTAGAACCAAAGAATGTGCTGTACCCTTGATGATTCGGTGGATCAAAGAAAAATCCAAAGGAATTATCATACGACTTATATGTGCTAATTGCATTTGTCTTATAATTCTCAATGGTATAAGTTTGGCCTATATTCCAATATGCGCCATCATGATTTGGACAAGGCAATTTAACTATACTTCTTCCATTGAGTTCAAATTTTATGTCGACTTCGAATAACGGGTCTGCAACGTAATGCGAAGTAGTAAACGATTTCTCACCAACTAAATCATCTGAATATAGAAAACCTGTGCCTTCGACCTCAGCATTCCACAAAAAAGTACCAAAAATAGTCTGTTCATTCCAATCAACGGTTATAATAACATGATCTATTTCTTCATTGCCTAACCCACTAGTCGCCGACCCACCGGGTGTTACGGCCCCGTTATTGTTGTTTGCGGTATTATAATTCCAATTGTTTTCTAAGCGTATAACTGTTTTAGATACGTTATCTGGAATTTCGATTGGAAACACTCCAGACCAGTTATTTGTGCCAGCTAAGGTTGGAGTTACACTCGTCCATACAGATGATTCATTTACAAAACTAAGAGTATTCTCATCAACAAACCCATCATTTGCAAATGCAGTGTCTTGTGAACCAACGATCTGAATAATATCAATATCTGGACTTAACTCAACTCGCTTTGTACATTGAGCACCAACGATTTCAAATTCTAAACCTTCGCCGGCGTTTCTGTCAAGATCGAAATCGATTTCAATCTGAGCCTGCCCTTCATTAACCGGCACTAATAATACCTGATTGAGATTAACATAAACACCTGCTTCAGCTACCTTACGATTCAATGCATTTAAGGGTTTTTTCGAGCCATCTGGATATGTTATAAACACCTGCACCCGCTGATCATTGTTATCGCTACTAGCCTGCCAATTATGAACTCTAACGAACAACCCTCGAATATTTTTATTAACGAGCCCATCGCCGGTTAGATCGGCAATGGGGAATTGAATAGAGCCTGATATAGTATGTTTGGACTCATCATCGCCAAAAGCGTTCCAGTATGATCCAAATCCAATTCGTGAAGTCTCATACACTGTATTATCATAATCATTGTTATTCGTCGAGCTGTCACCTTCATAAGCTGAAGTATTTACAATGGCTGGATTGAATACGCCGGATTGAGGATTAGCTTGATTTTCAAGATCTGAAAACGTTCCTCCAGCAGGAAGACTGAAATATCTATCGTAATGAGAATCAGTATCAGCCTGACCTACACTACCCCAAGTAAGATTCGTGAATGTAGCATTACTTGCCCCGCTAATTGGCATGTACTCCATGTCAGCACCATAGTTACCAAAGTTTCCGGTAGTCCATTCTGTACCATTATAGTACATTGAATCGCCATAAGAAGGAGTTACGCTTGAGTCTACATCAGTATGATTATTACTAAATAGCTGGTGCGGTGTTATAGTTGATGAAGTAGTTTGAAATCCTCCAGTGTTTGAATCATAAATCAAGAAGTCGTTTGCTTGGATACTCTCTGTTCCTACTAATTTATTAGCAGTGATGTTATAATCGTCTATCTTAGTTGTCGTTACTGCACCTGTTCCAATCTGCCCTTCCTTTATTATGTTAAGTGATAGTGTATCATTTGCAAAAGTAAAAGCCAAAGTATCGATCTCGGTTTCACCAATCTTTCCTGCTACTTCTGCAGTAAGATCACTAAGATCATTGGTTAGTGTAGTGTCAGCAGCACTTCTAGTCGTGGCCTCGGCAGCAACGAGACTATTAGCATGATTTTTGGCCGCTGTAAGATTGGTGGAATCAGCAGCGATGCGCGCTACGGTTTCTGTATTATCAGCACTATCAACATATCCTTTATTTACAAGTGATGATGTAGAGAGTCCAATAGAATCATCACTTAGCGTAGTAGGCTTGAGTAGTTGAATAGAATCGTCACGCAATTGAAGTACAGATGTTAGTGTTGCAACACTACCTGCTACGGTGCCTCCCTTTAATTGAAAATCTAATAGCTCTTGATTACTGTCAACAGAAGATGTAATTCTCGCAGAAGAGCCAGCTCTATCAGGAATACCACCTGTATGATTAAATGTGATATTAGCATTGCCGTAACCATCATTAAGTGTAAGACCAATGGTACCTCCTCCATCAGTGCTTGCGCCCGAATCAACATATCCCGCAATAATATCGTGGCCCGCTCTTAACACCCCGCCTGTTGTCCACGATGGCGCGCCAGTACTTAGATTATCTTCAAGCACAGGTTTAAGATCATCTATTGTTGCTTGATACGTATCCAGCCCGGTTTGTCCATCTGCTTGTACTATTGCCAATAGCTCAGTGCCAGTTGGAGTTGATGGAATTAGGTCTAGTTCTGATATTTTGATTTCAGCCATAGTTATATTTATACGATTATTTTTATTTTAATTTATTATTTTACTAAGTATGCATCGCCATTAGGGTCTGTCGCATCCTTATCTTCAGTTGTTATATCTTCAAGATCTTCAGTGTTCAAGCGAAGATTGTCTATAAGAGATATATCAATAATAGATCTCATGTTATTAAAAATATTTTGATTATTGAAAACCGCTTCTTCAAACGTAGTGTTTAAATAAGGTCCAATTTCGTTTACATCGAAAAATTTAAGATTTTGTAAATAGTCTTCCCGAGCAAATGCATTTCTGTCTTTTGTTGTTATGTGAAGAAGATGAAGTGTCGATAGTACCATCCTTTGATATGAAGGATCATTAGGCCCAAGACCAAATTCGAAAGCTTCAATAATCATTTCAAGGAACCTTAAGTCTCCAGTTAACCAACCCGGCTGAAAGAGTGGCATGTGGTGCGCGTTAGCACTTGCATCTAAGATAGATGGTGGTGTCAAACCTTCCATCCAATCAAGATCAATCAGAGGATCGTTAGTTCTATAATTTTGTGTGTATCGTGTACTATCAAACGTTGTCTTATATTGTCTTAATACTTGATCAAACCGCACTTTCGGGCCAAGCCAATTGTTTTCTAGAGAAAGTATATAAAGCACGGCCGCGAAGAATTTCAGGCCAGCGGGGTGCACCATTCTAATATATTCGTTTTCCCATTGATCAGAAGACAAACCAACATTAAGAACATAAGAAAACTCCTGCCAAAAATCACCATCATGCAATCGACTAATGTCTGAAGCAAAACTACGCTGATCTTCATATGAACCAATATTTCTTGGCGTATAGGTGTGTCTAACATTATTTCCCGATGAAAATAAATCAGACCTAGAATCTCCCCATCTCACCTTTTGTTTTTCAACTGCGACTGATTGAGTATACTCAGCCTTTATACGCACAGTTGGTCCAACTCCAGATTCATCTAATGTGGGGCCCGTAAATTCAATAAATGAATCAATTTCATGACCTGATAATATGTTTAAAGTATACGCTTCTTCTTCAGCTTCAACCAACGTTAATCCATTTGCATAACTTCCATCTTTATTCTCAAATGTTATTTGATAAAAGTTTAACGCTATACCTATATAATAGTTATGTAATTGCAAAACATCGGCTGCTGAAAGAGCAGTATTATAATACTGAACATTCGTCATAGATCCTTTAAAGGAATAAATATGCGCTTTGCCAATTTGAATATTTGTATTAGAATCAACGGCTAAATGCGCGCTAGTGTCACCTGAAATAACAGTTTCCCAAGCGCCGCCGTCAACTGATACTTTAATATAGCCTCCTTTTCGCGCCTTCTTTCCCGTTAAAGCGATAGTGTGATAATTATTATCTAAAGGAATAGTGGCCTGTGAAGAAAAGTTCATAGCCAAAAGCCGATCTATTGAAAATAGCGAACTGTTTACAGGCGTATTTACAAACGCGTTATCTGTCGGCGAACCACTCCCGTTGAACCATTCAACATTCGCAGCAAAGACATCTTCATTGGTGTCTTCTGAATAACACAGAATTACGCCTGTAGAAGAAAACGTTTGCGTGTTTAAATTCCACACTGATGCACCTTTAAATACCCACTTAGTTCCATCGTAATATAATTTAGCAACTGGCCAATTTTCTACAGTGCCAAATCCTACATTTTCGTCAACATCCATGAAAGCCAAAGTCGCGACATTTGAGATAGTAGAGCCCGACGCGACAACGCGGAAGTATTCCGTATCTACATAAAACGGTTTACCGTTATATAGTCCAGTGCCGCTAGCGTATGCGGTATTTTTAGAATACTGATATCCGGAGATTGAAGCGGCGTCTATGTTTCCTCTCCAGTCGTCCATTGCCGTAAAGCCGTGAATACGAATATTGTTTCCATCTGCTTCGATCATTGGATTACCAGTATAATAAAATTTGCGGCCTAGTTTACCTGTATCTCGATCTATGTATAATTCATGTCCTGGCTGGAGCTGCGAAATCTGTGAAGCTGAAAATACACTTTGGTATTGCTTACCGCCTGATCCTCTTTTTACTCTTGCGACTATAGTGTGGTCATCTGTAACAAGTGAAGAAGACTGATTTCCAATTGCGCCTACATTAATATAATCATCGTCTGCTCCAGGAAAAACAAATTCGGAACTTTCTTCATTATACGTAACACTTCCTCGAATATTCCCTATCCAAGGATAATCAGTATTCGATATCCAAGTGTTGTCTGTGGCGTTTTGCTTACTATCAAAAGCAATTTGCAAACCTTCTTCTACGTTATCATACTCGAAAGATGTATCGACATTGACAAAACTAGATAGTTGACCTGAGCCTAGTTTGTTTCCTTGTGCATCATTAACGTTAAAGAGAGTATTATTATCTTCAGTTTTTAAATCGCCGGATAAAAGATTACCAATGATTTCAACTTCTTCATTATCCTCGCGGGGTTTCCACGCGCCATCAGAAAGTTTAAATAGTCTTTCCTTTGGATATACTACAGTTACAGCTTCATCAAAGAAAATACGAAAAAACGCGTATAAGCTATCCTCTGATCCTCGAGTTGAATAGAATTTAACAATCTTTTTGTAAAGAGAAACTTGATCAAGCACCTTTGAGTTTGGCACGTTTTTCGCTATTTCTCTTCCAATACTATCTATGTACTTTGCCGAAACTCGATCAATGTCGTGATTATCAAGAATAAGATTTATTTCGTATGAAGGAAGGCCTTCTGCATTTAAATAATTGTAATAATCTTTAAGTAAATGAATAAGACCTTGTGCCTTACCTATAAGCTGCTCGGGTATAAGAGTGTTTGTCCGAGTTGTTTCAAGGTTTTGAGGAACAACAGAATCAGAGACAGACGCAACTGCAATAGCAGATTGTGTAGTTGAAATATTTGTATATGAAACTATGTCATTAGTAACACTATAGGTTGCATACTCTTGATACGTAAAGTTACCATAATACGCGGCTGACGGCGGGTTTGTAACTCCATGATTCATCTCATTTGAAGGCATATAAAATACCTGGCTTAATCCTGTAAATGTATGAGAATGGTATGCTCCGCTAATCAACGACTCATCAGTATAAAGAGGATAAAAATAACCTACAGTCCCGGACGTATTCCCACTGTTGCTTTGACCCTGTAAATAATAAACTGAACCAGAAACAGTGGGTGATGAACTACTGCTCGAAGATCCAGAAGAACTACTGCTCGATGAAGAACTACTTGATCCAGAAGAACTACTGCTCGATGAAGAACTACTTGATCCAGAAGAACTACTTGATCCAGAAGAACTACTTGATCCAGAAGAACTACTGCTCGATGAAGAATGATATGACATAATTTTTAATAGCTACCTTCAACATTCTTAGCGATGTCGATTAAACGTGTTATAGTCAATTGCTCCAGAAGAACCGGCAACTGCTATAGCATCAACTTCAGCACTTATAAATGTTTTCTGAATATCGATTGAAAGTAGATTATTGCGCTTTGAAACAATATCGTTTGAAGAAGGCGAAACGTAAATGTTAATTGATTCGTTTTGCTCAACAGGAAGTGCGTTTAAACTAAGTTGGCCTTCTTCAATAAACAAAGTGCCAATTGATTTGTATACTTTAATTCTCTCTCCAGCAGATGATTCACGATAAGCATACACATTTCTTCCTGCAGATCCATCAGTTTTTCTTTCATCTGCTAAACGATATGTTACACCACCAAATTCCCACGGGTCAGAAGTCATTAAAGATTCATCTTCATCTTCATCACCGTATAAAGTCATATCAAAATTCAATTGCATTGGAGTAAGATTAGCATAAACGATGTCAAGTGTTTTATACACAAACACTCGAACAACTGAATTCAGAATTGAAAAGTCTGTGTTATCAATAAGAGAAAGCATTTGCGAAGAACGAAAGACTCCATCAAACCGCTGCAACTCTTCAGTGTTAAACTCTTCAATTGCTCCTCGCACTTTTGTTTCTAGTTGCCCTTGAGATAAGCTCGTACGATTTGAATCGTACTTAAACAGAACATCAAAGTATAATCGCGTAAAAGTAGGATCAACTATTTTTGGCAGAATCGCAACTACCCTTTTTGTTTTTAGCAAATCCATGATATCAGCCTTTGTCTGCACACTTAGAAAATCATCTTCAACGGGCTTAGCACTAATAAAGACTTTTCCAAATTCTGGAGGATTGTTGTCTTGTCCTCCCCAAACTGAAAGCGATTGAATACCTGTGATGTTTTGACCAATGATTGATTTATAATCATCGATAGTCACTGTTCTGTTTTGTGCTATAAATGAAAGTGGTGCATTAAATCGAATACTTTCAACTCCTTCCCGGGAAGTACCGCCTGATGCTTTTGAAATCGTTGAGATCGACGATGGAGAAGCTCCAACAGCAGCCCATTCAAAGATCGATGCGTTATTTGCATCAGCACCAAATGTACTTAAATATTTAAAATCAATAATGTTTAAAGCATCGGGTTTTTTACCAAAAATGTTATCGCCAAAAGAAATCTCATAATGGTTATCGTAGTTTTCTTGAATAAAGTAAACTGCTGAGTCGGGTCCAACATCTCCTATTTGATCAAATCTTGTGTATGACTGGAACGCGTTCGACCTGCTATTATCATATACATCAACACTCAATTGAGAGATATCGATCGTTGTATCGTTAATCTCAAAATTCTGATTAGTCGACCCCTCATCTACAACGTACTTATTGTGCTTAATCCGACCTTGATAAATTTCAACCGCAGGAAAAGTGTATGAATCACTTACTACATCAAGCTGTGTGGTGTAATCTTCAATCGTTATAAACGTATATGTTACATCATCGACAGTCGTTGTAAACTTAAGGCCAGACGTAATAGAATAAGTATCTCTACTCTCATTTACATCACCCGAGAATGTAATTGAAAGTGTTGCCTTTGGCGCGGTAACTGACCGCGGAACATAACCAAGAAGCTTTGCACGTGAAACAACGTTACCGCGTATCTGAGCCGAATCAATAAAAGACTCGTTCATGGTGTTATGCGCAAGGATAGCGTTATAGTGCGTGTTATACGCCAGAACATCAAGTAATTGATTCAGACCTGAGCCTTCAAAATCCCAGTCTTGATATTCACCGCCAGGAAGCTCTTTCAAGTAATCCTTTAGATTGCTTTTAATCTTGTCAAAATCGAGTTCTGTTACGTTAAGTTGTTTCATGTCTATCTAAGTCGTTCTAAATAAAAGTTAATTTCTTCGGGAGTATCTGAAAAGATGATTTTAAATGATATCGTAATTTGATAAGCGTTCTTATCAGAGTTATCAAAAACCTGCACGTTAATATTTGTTATTCTTGGTTCGAACTTCTTTAAAACACGAAGAGCTTCTTTTTGAATAGCAACCGCGGTAAAAGTATCTGCAGGCTCAAAAAGCAAAGCAGTAATGTTTGATCCAATCTCAGGTTGAAACGGCCTCTCCCCTTGATTCGTTAAGATAAGATTACGGACAGCTTGCTTTACAGCATCAATATCTTTTAATGCGATTACGTCTTTCAGATTAGGATGTATTTGAACACCTAAAGGCAAGTCTGCATAAAGATTCCTTTTCAGAACATTTGAAGACCTTTCCTTATTATAGTCTGAAAGTATGTTTGACATATATAATCTATTTATAATACTTTCATGGTTTCAAAGCTGAAAAATCTCGCGCGAGATTTCGAAGACAATTTGAATATGCAGTGATGAACTTGAGCAGGTATGGGTATGTGAAATGTATTTCTCAATTTGTAATGGCCGGTAATGATTATGCTTTATAGGCTTGCAGATCAGCCATAATCTGTTTATGTTTTTCTATCACTGCGACATAACCAGTAAGTACTCCATCGTGGCCGCCCGGAGTTGTTTCAACAAGAGCATCACCTTCTCCTTTGACTATGACTATTTTTTTATTCATGAAAGCTTCACGTTCTTTTGCTTCACCTTCAAGTCCATTCGGCATATAAGCACCATAAGCAACCGCGTGATTAATCGCCATAATTTGATCGTTATATTTGTCATACTTTAATTCTTCAGAGTGTGCAATAAGATATTTCTTGACTAGTCCCTTCGCCATTTTTCTTCTAATCTTACCAGCGTTGTACCAGTCAATAAGACTTATTCCTTTTGCCGCGGCTTTCGTGGCTTCTTTCCCTACTGATCCTCGGCTATTCTTAAACGAAGTTGCGTCATTATCTCTGGCAGCAAATTCTGTATCATTCGATCCTCCGCCCTGTCTGAGAATTCGTTGTACTTCGAATCCTTTTTCTCGAAGTAGCTCTGAGTATTTATTACGATAATGATTTAATTCTTGAGCTCGGAACTCTCTCGCGCGATGTAGATCTTGTGCAGATGTATCGACCTTAGGACTCACGCTAGGCTCCTTCTCTTTCTCGATTACGGTCGGCACCACTTCTTCTACCTTCTTTGGAATATCTGCAGCTACGGTAGGCTCCGCGGCTTTGACTTTCACCTTTTCTACTTTGCCTTCAGGACTGACTTCCGGCGCTTCGATATTAGGTACATCCTTACAGAAATCGAACTTATCTTCTACTGCACCTGCTACATCACTTAACGCATCCCCTGCCGCACCTGCAATATTACTGACAGCGCCGGTCACGAAATCGTTAAGATCTTCTTCGAAGTTATCGACTAAACTCTTCGCTGCCGCAACCTTCTCCATAAGACCATCTATATCGATATCAGGTAGAGAATCACCCCACCTTTCTTTAAAGGCTGCCTTCGCCTCTGCAAGTTCTTCTCCTACCTTATCACGTAACTCCTCAAGTTCTTTTTTGAAGTTAGGAATTATGGGAGGCACCGGAACCGCGGCAAGCAGAGCATCTTTCATCTCATCTGCCTTTGCCTGAAGATCAGCCATAGCCGCTGCGCCTAAAGCAGACAACTCGGCAACCTTCGCATTCAAAGCCTCCTTCTTTGCATTCAGAGTATCAAGGAGAGCATTACTAGAACAATTAATAGCCATATTAGTTTAAGTCAATTCGAGATCCATCCATATCAATAGCACCGCCACCTCCGGTTTTATTCGCTGCTATCGTAATATTATTTTTAGAGTTAACATCAATCGCTGCATTCGTATCAACCTTATAGTCTTCGTTCGATACAAAGGTCATCTTACCAACAGAGTTTACAGTAAAGGTTCCAATCGCGGTTTGTGCAGTTGATCCGTTAACCACCGTCTTGCTATCTAACACAATGTTCATATTGTAATGGCCGGTAATGTTAGTAGTACTGTCGACGATTACATCCCTTATTTCATTACCGCCAATCCGTGACGTGAAATTTTCTGCTACATTAATACTACGCTCTTGGTCGAT
>Ga0181410_1001095_pt1 | contig 11625 bp, 12 predicted proteins | sample 33SPOviralmetaG_FD_130112 | JGI IMG/M metagenome (GOLD analysis project Ga0181410, IMG submission 130112) | Marine viral communities from the oligotrophic San Pedro Time Series (SPOT) site, San Pedro Channel, CA, USA - 33 SPOT_SRF_2012-06-20 | ecosystem: Environmental > Aquatic > Marine > Strait... | reverse complement strand
TCATCTCTATCTATCACTGATGTGGGAATTACCCCTTCAACCTCTTGGGCAATAAATCCTCTTATATCTTTATCATTATGAACTGCCTTGTCAATATATTTATAAACAATTGGACGTAAATTTTTTATCTCTTCCATTGATTCATCTTCATCTAAATCTCGTATGTCTTTTTTTATTCTTCTATCAGATGATTGAAGCGTTCCTTCAGTGGAAACAAAATAATTGCCTGTTACAACATTATTTTCTGACCAAATAGTTACCGGTTCCCAAGATGGATTTGCTGAAGCAGCAAAAGTGAGAGCGTCCTGCCATCTCCAATATCTTCGTCTTCCAGCTGAAGCTTCATTCGCTGAACCGGACACAGCAAGAGGAGCAAGGGGCGTTGTAGAATATGATTCAGTGCCTATTCCCAAAAATCCCCTTACCGACATATTATCCGAAAAGGTTTTCACTCCAGCAATAGTTTGGACTGAAGTTTTATCAACCATTGAATTATTTATTGTTGTTATTGCCTCTTCATTTTGTGTTATGTTTCTCGAGTTTAAACCTATATCTGCTGAATTATCACCAAAAGGAATGGTAGCCATTATATATAAACATAACATTAAAATTCTTGGGCTGTGAAACATGAAGTTCCGCGTTCATAACCAATATGATCGTTACCTCCAACAACTCTATTTAGTTTAAACTCTTTTGTATCACTGGAAGAATTAACTAAAACTATTGAATATTTGTGAAACTTATTTGCCGTTGGTGTATCAATATACATTCCATTGCAACTTTCCATCGATGTGGTGTTGTCAGAATCACGCCAAGCCAAATTAAAATTTTGAATAAATCTTCCGTTGTTTGAACCAGCTACATCTGCTCTCAATATTGTATCATCGGCATAAGTTCCATCTATCGTATCAGATGTTCGCCTTGCGATTACTATACCTGCATCATGTTGGTTAATATCCCATTCACCCATTATTGAAAACTGCAATAAAACTTTTGTTGCGTTTCCATTTATTCCAGTAACAGTCAAACCGGTTATTTCACCAGCTTTAGCATTGGCGGTTGTGGGGTTTCCACTTTGAACATCAAAATCGGCATCGTCGCTTGTTACTTGAGCGGAATAAAAACCGCCAACCGATGCTGTTATGTCAGTTCCAACTTGTTTTGTTAGTGTCATTTTTCCAGCTGTAAAAGAAGCTCCAGTCACAACATCATCTGTAATAGGAACGCCATCTTGATAAGGAACACTCATTTATATATATATAACATTATAAGTTTTCAAAATCCTCTTTTATTTGAGGTAATTGTCTTTTTGTTTCCGGTCTATTTGAATTATCCATTTCTTCATTTTCTTCTATTTTCTCTCCACTTACTACTTCTAAACTTGGAGTATTAATAATAATATTATCTGTTGATGATGAACTACTATCACTATCACTATCACATTTTATTTTTATCTTTTCACCAGCATTGACTTTCTGTATATTATCATAATAGATTTGCTCGGCTTTCATTATGCACAATAAATTTTTATGAGCTTCTTTTAAATACGTCTTGCGAATATCCGGATACAATGATGACTCATTTGCTTGAAGTGATGAATGGTACTCTTGCAACAATTCATCGTCTAATTCCCCATGATTTCTTGCTTTCAATAACGTGTTGGTTAATAAGGATATTGCTTGAACTAATGTTTCCATTTTGGTTGGGAAGTCTTCGAACTTCGCAAGGGCGGAGATCATTCCAATTATAGAAGACATAAATATAGGTATTAATGCAACAGCATTGCTATTCCAACCCATCTTAATTTTTGTTGATTCTATCGCACCAGTTACAAGCGATAAAACAATAATGACCTTATTATATTGGTCGCTCTTTTTCTTAATAGATTCGTGTGCTAATGAAAGACAATCTCTTCGGCTTCGCAAGTCATTAACTATATCATCTAATGTTTCTTTTTTCATTATATATAATAGCTTTATTTTATTTAGATGGAGAGAAATGATTGATTAAATTATAAATATGAAAATAATGAATTGAGTTATTTAAGATAAATTTATAATATTTAGGAATATATATAATGGTAGTTACAGAAACAGAATACAGACAAAAACAACTTGACAAAATGGTTGATAAGTATCATAATGGAAAGTATGATAGGTATTACTTTGACAGCGATGATATTATAGTATTTGTAAAAGAATTGAAAACTCGAACAAAAAAGAATTGTTGTAATATCAGCGGATTAGAATTAAAACTTAATGATCTTTAGGAAATATATATTAAATTTGTATTTTTATATATATTTAAAATTGATTTAGAAAATTATTATATATACATATATATATAATGACTGACCAACAATTTAACGATTATCTTGGCTCTAACACTCAATTAGCAGAAAGAACTATCCAATCTTATTCAAACACATTTACAAAATTCGAGAACATGTCAAAAAATATACTTACTGCTTCTCAAACTAACATCATTAATTATATTGATGAATATGATGCATCAACAAACACTAAACTTGCAATGATCAATGTGGTTATTAATATGCGAAAACATTATGACAAAGAATTTAATAAAATTACTAACAGAAAGCTTCAATTAGCTGATGATTATCAACAAATAAAAAACAATATCAAAGAAGAGAAAAAAGGCGAACTACCTACTTCAAAACAACTCATCGCCCATGAGAATCGCTTATATCTTGATGGGGAGTGGACTGGGTTTATTATTGTTCATCTTATGCGACAACTATCCACAAGAAACAAAGATTTAGATTTAAAAATTCTTCCGGCGAATAGATCACAAAGAAAAGGGGTTGCTGGTGATAAAAATAATTATTTAATTATTAGAAGTAACAATGCACAAGTGATTAGGAATAACTATAAAACCTTTAAACAATATGGTCAAAAAAAAAACCTTGTACCATCAAGGAAACTAAACCGAGCTGTTAAAGAAATGATTGCTGAACGCGATTTAGAACTAGGTAAAGATGAAATTAATTTATTGTCTACAAAAGGGGGAAGGAAAATGAATGAAGAATCGATTGCAAAGAAGATTAGGGCTTATACATTTAGGGGGTTATCGGAATCGGATTATAATAAAGTTTTTGTCAGTGAATTCGCTGAAATGAAAGACCTTAAAAAGCTCAAAAAGATTTCAGACAATCGCGGAACATCTCTTGAGGTTCTTCTCAAAGAATATCATTTAGACGGAGTTTAGGAGTTTTGTTATTATATTTATTGTTTATTTTTAAATATAATAATTAATTAAGTATAAAGACAAAAATATAATATTGAGTATATATATAATGATATTTACAGAAAAATACGATCTCAAAAAAATATGTTACGCTTATGAAAATCTTGATAAGATTATTGAAGAAAAGACACTATATCAAAATGGTGGTTATTATAGACGCATTCTTGAAGATTTTATTATAAATGATGGTGAGATGGAAATTAGTTATAAATATGCTGAATCAACAAACTATGGGCGGAAGTATGGAAAGGGGGTTCAACCTTTATCAAAACAAATGAGAAACTTTTTATTGTGTGATAGTGATGTTATTGACCTTGATTTAAAAAACGCTCATCCATGTATTCTACAACATATATGTGATAAATATAATGTTCAAACGAATAAATTAAAAGAGTATGTTTTGAATAGAGATGAAGTTATTAAAAAAAATTTTACTATTGAAGAGTATGCCGGACACGATATAAAAAAATTAATACTTACGGCTACTAATCAAGACAAACCTTTATTTACAAAAAACGAATGGTTGAAAACTTACATATTAGAAATAAAAAATATCAAAGATAAAATTATAAATCATAAGGATTTTAAAAATATTGTTAAAGATGCTAACCTTAAAAAACAAGATAAAAAAAATATTGATTCATCGATATTAAATAGAATTATTTGCAAATACGAATCAGAGATAATTGATGTTATTGTGGATTATCTACAAACAAATAATTATGAAGTATTTGCTCTTATGTTTGATGGGTTATTGTTACATAGTAATGATTCTATTGATTCTACAATTAGCGATTTAAATGAAATGATTAAAGAAGAATATGGTTCTTATTTTAATTTAATACAAAAACCAATTGTTTCAAATGTTGATATGGGTGATTATGTTGAAAATATTGATAAAATACATGCTAAAATTGATAGAAAAGTTGTAAGAACCGCGTTGTTTTATAAATTATTTGATCCTATTAAAATCATTCACCCATGTTTATATGGGATAAAAAAGAAGAAAGATGGCTTATACGAATTCTATAAGAAAAGTGATTTTATTAATGCTACAGAACATATTAAATATGGTGTGAGAGATGAAGATGGTGATGTATATAAATATGTTTCTGTTGTTTATGATTTTATTGATAATGAGATTGAACCGGAAAGAATAAAACAAGAAATTATTGTTGAACCGGAGAATGATAATATTGAATATTATAATTTATGGAGGGATTGGGATGTTAACACATGGGAAGATGTGGAAGAGGGTGATGATGTGGATGCGGTTGATTATTATAAAAAACATTTAATGGCGTTATGTAATAATGAAGAACCTATTTTTGATGCTATGAATTTATGGGTTGCTCATATGTTTAAATATCCAAAAAATAAATCATTTATTCCTATTTTTGTGGGTAAGCAAGGAGCTGGAAAAGATATGTGGATTAGTTGGATTACTGCATTGATGGGAAGTGAGAAAAAGTTTGAATCTGTTTCACCAGAAAAAGATGTGTGGGGTGATTTCAATCCTATGATGAAAAATTCTTATCTTGTACATCTTTCAGAATTCGGTAGAAAAAACACACAAGAATATGTTGGGAAAATCAAGAGCATTGCAACATCCGGCGAAATATTAATTAATGAGAAAAACAAAGGGCAGTATTTTATTAAAAGTTTTCATCGCTTTTTGGGTGCTTCTAATTTTAATGAACCTATACCTATCGAAGCAGACAATAGAAGATACATGATTATAATGACTTCATCAGAGTTTATTGGAAATATTGAATATTTTAAAAAGGGGCATAGTTATAATAGCAATAGAAGAGCATTGAAAAGTATATATAAATATATTATGAGTTTTGATCCACCTAGTAATCTCAACTATCATATGGTTGAAGATAGTGAATATATGCGTTACATCAAAGCCGTTTCTGTTCCAGTTGAAGAGGAATGGTTGAGAGATTTTGTTAAACTGAAAGGTGTAAAGGGGGATGATAAATGTTATAAATATAAAGCTTCTGATTTATATAAAGCATATAAAATATGGAGCAAAGATTCAAATAAATCATTTTCATATGAACAACGTAAGTTTTATATTCAACTAAAAGCACTAACTACACAAACAACAAAACATATTATTGGATCACATAAAAGGGATGGGAACTTTTATCATTTTAATTATAATCAACTACTTGATGAGGGGGTTTATACATTCGGCGATGAAGCTATTATATATGATGAAATACATGGAAATAGCAATGATGAAGATAGCGATTTTGAATAGATCATTATTATTTAAAACAAATTTTGTTTTCATATGTTTTTATTTGAAAACAAAATTTGAAATGGGATGTGTGATGGATAGATAGAGTTCCTTCACATATCCTTCACAATGGGTTTTTCATAGGTTTATTACCTTAAAAGATATGATTATATAAATTATGTGTGAATTATATAAGACTTGTGAAGGATGTGAAGGATGTGAAGGAACTTTTCAGAAATTTTTGAAAAAAGAAAAAAAAAAATAAAATAAATTTTTTTTTTTTTCTGTAGAATTCTTTTGAAGTTATCCTTCACATCATTCACATCATTCACATATTTTAACTATCTATATATCACAACCCCCACTTTATACAGAAATATGCTAAAAAACATAATAATAATATTAATTTATCAATAAAAAAAGCCCTGCATTTCTAAAAAAGGACTAAAAAAAGCAAAACAAATATATAGAAAAAGGGTAAAATTCGATAATTATGGATATATAATATATAAAAATGTATTTTTTCAAATATATTATAATTTAATCTTTTTTAATTTCTACTATTTTATTTTCTAAACCACACCTATCCAGTGCGACTTTATAAATAGTTTCATCTTTTTCCACACCTATAAAGGAGCGGTTTTGATTTTTACAAGCAACGCCCATGCTTCCACTTCCCATTGTAGCATCTAGTACAACGCCCCCTTCACGTGAATAATATTTCAAAATCCATTCCATTAATGCAACTGGCTTCTGTGTTGCGTGTTTACCCTTTTCACTTTTCATTTCTAATATGGAGTTTGGAAGTTGAGGTTCATATATGGATTCATCTCCTTTTTGTAACTTCCGTGAATGGTGATATAATTTCCCATTATTAAATCTCTCATCTGAATTATAAACATCTTTGTTTGTAGATTTATTTTTCTTACCCCTTATAAAAGTTTTAGATGAGGAATGATCGCATTCATTATAAACCCCAGTGTCTTCTTTTATCACACTATTAGGAAGTGGGGGCGACCATCTTGATTCACCATTTTTTCTTGTTTTCGGTTCTATTATATTAATATCACCGTATAATGTATCATATTTTATAACCTTATCTTCTTTTATAACGCTATTAGGAAGTTGAGGTTCATATTGATTCGGTTTAGATCTAATAATAGGTTTCTTTCTTTTCTCGGTATTGTAAGCATTCTCGTGATTAGTTTCTTTTATCACACTGCTAGGAAGTGGTGGGTCATATTTTTTGTTTTGAACTTGTTTCACAGCTTGTCCATATATTAAATCATCTTGTCCCTTCATTCCATTCTTACTATTCAAAAACTTATGCGTGTGATGTAGTGCTATATTTTCAGTGTATACTTTCGGTAATTTATTATAAAATACATAAACCATTTCGTGTTTTTTCATAGGCATTTTTTTCGCATTTAAAAAACCACACGGAGCAGATTTAACCCATATTAAATCATATCTGAAGTTTTTAGGGTTTGAATTAATTAATGTATTACCGAACTTCACCGAACACGTAAAGATCATTGGGGCATCTGGTTTGCAAACTCTATTCACTTCTTTCCAGAATAATTCCAAATCAATTAAACAATCCCATTTACAACTCGTTTGACCATACGGAAGGTCAGCGAATAATAAATCAACACTATCTTTTTCTAACTCCTTCATCACTTCTAAACAATCTCCATGTCTTAAATCCATAGTTATATAATATATAAATATAATAAATTTAGGAGAATGAAAGTGTTAAACTAGGTTCTTCGTGATATATAATTAATTTCTTTTTTCTTGCCCTAGCTTTACGGTTATACTCTTTACATCGTGCATTATGAAACTTTCTTGCCTCAGGGTCTTCCATTTTTTTATGATAATAATCTTTACATTTTTGATTGTACCCTTCTTTATTCTTCGACCTATACCTATAGATCGCTTCGCGAACAGCATTATTATAATATTTGGGTTCAGGTATTTGTATCAACACTCTACCCTTTTCATCGATTATTTCATTAGCAATATAAGTATCTAATTCATCTTGCGATAGATTTGCTATACCTTCTTGTGATTTGTATTTCTTAATGAATTCATCAATTAAAAAATCCATTATATATAATGATAATATTTTTATAATTATATAATATATATGTCGGAATCAGAAGCTGAAAGTGTAGAAGCTGTAGAAGTTGAGCCACCGAAGAAAAAAACAAGAGCACCTATGAGTGAAGAAAGAAGAAAACAAATGTTAGAAAATTTAGCAAAAGGTAGAAAAGCTAGAGCTGAAAATCTCTCCAATAAACGTTTAGTAAAAGAACAAGAACAAGTTAAAAAAGAACAAGAACATAAGTGTGACTATTGCGGTTCTCAATTTAAATATAAAGCTAGTAAAACAAAGCACATGAAAACTTGTAAAGAGAACCCTAATAATAATATAGAAGTGGAAGACAAACCATTAGATTTAGAACCGAAGGAGAATATGAAGGTGGAGAGAAAAGAAAAAGAAATAGAAGAACCCCCTAAAATGAAAGAAGAAAAAAAGAAAAAGAAAAAGAAGGTTGTTTATGTATCAAGTGATGATAGTTCTTCTGAGGAGGAAATTGTATATAAAAAGAAGAAATCAAAAAGAAAGGTTGTTTACATGAATGAACCAGCCCCAGCCCCAGCCCCAGCCCCAGCTCCAACACCACAACGCCCATTAATAACAGAAGCACAAAAACAAGCTATATTAAAAAAACGTCAAGAAGATGCTCGATATGCTGAACTGGGTAGAAAGCAAGAAGCTGATTCAAATAGAATATAAATGTTAGCTGCTAATATGATCCGTAAGAATAGGTTTTAATTTATGCAACACGCTCAATACTTTTAAATATATGTATGACCCCTTCTTGCTCATTAACATAGCGGTTTTTTTCAAAATCATCAATGGTTTTTTTGGTGATAAATGGAAGGTACTTGTTATATTCTTCGATTATAGGTTCTTCAATCTCCTTCCTCGCCTTCCATTCTACAGGTTCTGTATTATTATTATCATATTTAAATACACTTCCACATCTGTCAAGATTTTCTTGAGCAATTGGACAATTCCACAAACTTATTTCTATTTCTTTATGTTTTCCAGTGAGTTTTCTTTTTTGGACATTTTCAGGTAACAGATTAAACAAACCGATTATTTGTTTATGTTTCATAAATATATCGCCTCCGCCGTTGGCGTCAGAATAATCTTGTCTTACTTCAACATAATCCACTTTATAAATAGGACACTTCGGTTTAATAAATGAGTAACTTGTTTCACTAGCCATCTTGTATATCACTCATTACATCTTGTTAGCTTAATTCAATTTTTTTAATAAATCAAAATAAAATTAAAAAAAAAAATAACATTTATATTAAAAAAAATATATAATACAACAATAACTATTTATTTATTTTTAAAACAACCCATCGTCCATGTCTTGCTCAACAATCCATTTACAACAAAATTCTTTTGCAAGACAAAACATTATAAAATTAAGCTTACATTCAAGTTTAGATTCACTATTACAGCCAAATCCACTATTCCATTTATGATACTCATAAGCATTTTCAAGCCATTGAATACTAAAATAATCAAGCTTTTCCTCCAACATATAAGTTTTAGCCCTTATAAGAAGTGTATTAAAATCATATTCGAACTGCTGTCTAACCCCCTCAATAATATTCTCTTCATCTTCATTCTCATCAACAGTATCAAAGTTGTTCTCATAACATATTTTTTTGACGTATTCCATAAGATTAATATAGTATTGAGAGCCCATCATTGTTGACCTACCCTCTTTCATATATTCAAGCTCTTCAAGAAACTCTTTAATCATATCATCAATCTCCTCTAAACCGGTGTTTACGTGATAGACCATCTTGTATATCACTCATTACATCTTATTAGCTTAATTCAATTTTTTTAATAAATAAAAAAAAAATAACTAAAAATAACTATAGGATATATAAAATATATAATATATAGTTATTAAAACGCGGTTAATTTCATCATAGGAGCTAATTGGCTCTGTGTAGACATAGTAAGCGGTAATTTTTTATCAAACAAAGCATCACGTTTCTTAATCGATGCTATACCTTTGGGCTGTCCACGTCCATAGCCATAAGGAGCTTGAAAGCCATTGGAGTCAGCAATCGGCTCAGGATTTAACATTCTGTTGCTTGATGGCTGTGGAATGCACGGATACATGGCGTTATAAGGGTTATAGGAGGCAGCATTGTTTAAAGGTTCTAAACTAGTCACCTCATATTTTAACCCACCATTCACATCTTTCGGTAAAGGAAACCCATGATGAGCGTTAATAGTTTGTTCAAAAGTCGGTAGTTTTACATCGATGCGTCTTGGGGCGTTGAGAGATGGATTCTGCGGAATAAAGTTTTTAATCTGTTGTGCGGAATACATTATATATAAAAGCTATATAAAATATTTTAAAAACTTATTAAAGTTCCGGCTCACCATCGGCACGACGAGAAGAACCACGAAGGCGAGGAGTAGGTGTTATCATCGATGAGGCAGGGGGTCGCCCAGCAGGTCGCACGGTGTCCTCTCCTACATTTGCAGTCCCTTTCGAATATTCAACCTCAACATCACCAACAGATTCAAATTCACCGGCTATAATTGTTTTCTCATCTCTAGGAGGTCGCCCAGCACCACGAGTTTGTGTTTCGGAATCCAATAATTCAACAGGGGGTTCTTGTGACGAAGATGTTGACATAACAGGTTCAACAGCTTGATCAAACTCATTGTCAAACCCTAGATAATCCATTGTGATTGGAACTTCTTTTTTAGCCCCAGTATATTCACCCAATTCTTGAGATATAGTATTGTCTAAATAGTTTTCAACAACCTCCGGTTCTAATTTAGTGATGTTGCAAATAGATTGAACTAATCCATTTATATTGGCTGGAGCATATATGGGAAGCTCAACTGGTTTAATTCCTGTTCTCCCTCTTTTTCTTATGAAGTTCGGTTTAGCACCCACTTTTCTGTTAGGATCTAAAATACCTATAGCTTGAATAGGAATAGGTCTTGACATCTTGCACATTTCTTTCACCATGTCATCGGTTATAATCGACGGCATATTTTATATATAACTATTATATAATAAAATGAATGATGTGTATTCTTCAAAAGCATTGAAACCCAATAAATGTAGAATAGGATATATAGAAGTTAATGGTGTATGTGTACCGATAAGCAGAGCATCACCCCAAGCAATCTCTCCACCCACACCACCCACACCACCCACACCGCCACCAACTCCACCAACTCCACCCACTCCACCAACTCCACCTATACCCCCAACACCGCCACCAACACCTGAACCCCCAGCCCCATTTCAACCTAGAAGCTCTGATTTAGGTTTGCAAATAGGAGAAGGTATGGCTGTTGCTGGTGGTATAGGTGCTGCTAGTTATGGTGCTTATCGAAACAGAGCAGCAATTCAAAGAAGTGTTCGAAGAATGACACAACCTAAAGTAAAGACAGATGAGGAAATGGGTTTATTAGAAGAAGGAGATATTGAAATGTCAGAGGCAAGAACAATGGAGTTACAATCAAGAACGCAAGGAAGGTCGAGTTTAGTTCGCCGTAGATTTTCTAATAATGTTCCTGATGAAGAAACTGGTTTAATAGAAGATTTTGAGATGCAAAAAACGGATTTGGCGAGAGAAATACAAGCGGAAGCACAACAAAGTGCTGAAGCACAAATGGAAGATGTAGATTTAGAAATAGGTGGTGTAGAGGAATTCAAAGAAGGAGAAATCACCGAAGACATGGGTTTTGAAAGTGCTGATTATGATGTATCAGAACGGCAATTTTTTGAAGAAGTTGAACCCATAGAATTAACCCCTATTGAAGAACCCTCAATCTCTCCATTAATAGATGATATTATCTCTACACAAACCGAAGAGATAGCAGATGTTGCTGTATCTGATGCTTTCCTCGATACTGTTGTTGCTGGGGCTGGAGAAGAAGCGGTTATAGGAGCTGATATTGCTACCACAGCAGCATTAACAGCAACAGAAACCGCGTTGATGGTCGCTCCTGAACTTGCTGCAGCGTTAGTTGT
>Ga0181410_1001094_pt1 | contig 11646 bp, 15 predicted proteins | sample 33SPOviralmetaG_FD_130112 | JGI IMG/M metagenome (GOLD analysis project Ga0181410, IMG submission 130112) | Marine viral communities from the oligotrophic San Pedro Time Series (SPOT) site, San Pedro Channel, CA, USA - 33 SPOT_SRF_2012-06-20 | ecosystem: Environmental > Aquatic > Marine > Strait... | reverse complement strand
TTACCTAATCCACCTATTCTCAAAACAATGACAACAGCTGCACATTCAGATCTTGCTACTAAGCAGGAGCGTTTAGTTGGTGATGAGTTACTCGCTTTTATTAGGGGTAATGAATCAATGACTAAGCAAGAACAATGTACTGGTGCTGGTTACATCAAGACCTTGAAAGATGGGTCTATTGGTTGTAACTACACTGAATTCTACATGGCTTTACTTGAGGCTAAAGGTATGGACCTTAGCGCATCAGATACTGATGACAAAGAGTATGATGATTGGCATGATTCGCTTGAAGATCAAGATAAGGACTTGATCAATGAGATTCAAGAAAGATGTGGTGATTTCAATGATTACACACCTGATGAATGTCGAGAGTTTATGGATGAACTCAGCAGCTTAGGTATCACTACTGATTCAGAGTTTGAGAATGCACTACGTTATCAAACATCAAGCCATAACGCTGGTGCTGAGTTTGCAGAGTACGAAGCAGATTCTTATGGTTGTACTACCTTCATTGACATGCCATGGGTTGTTATTGATTGGGAAGCTAGTTGGGAACGTAACTTATCCGATGACTATTCAACTCTTGAATTCAAAGGTGTTACGTACTTCTTCTACAATCACTTCTAATCAATCTATTCACTGACGTATGAATAAGCTAGATATCATCGCATTACAAGAGCAAGCGATCGTTGATCGTAGTAAGGGGCTGCTAACACAGAGGCAGCTCCTAAGTATTATCCATCAACTTGACAGGAAATCTTTTGTCCAATGCAAAGGCTCACCAGGTTAATTGGTAAACGAATAGGTTACTTACCTATCTTTCTTTATCTATGTTTACTATTTCCTACACATATAGTGTACGTATTAGTAACTACATTGTTCACAATCATCATCATTGAGGTTAGTTAATGCCACTATTGGGACGTACAAAATATGAAGACTACGAGGTTTTATTGAGAGACGGTGACGATGTATTCACGGAATATGTTGTGGCTTCTAATTCAGAGCAGGCTGCATGGTCTGCTTTAGAGCTATCCACTCACCGTAACTGTGAACTAATCAATGTGAGGGTATGTGATGAGTGGTAAGAAAGAGTTTCCAAACAACTTTGAAAAATACAGACAAGCTGATTCAAGGCACTTTGAACCTGTTACGTGGGAGGAGTTCTATGAATGGAGGTTATGTCAATGGGAGTTACCATCTTCCATCTGCTGCATAGTTAGAGCAGAGCATAAAGAGACAGGCAAGATTACAGAGCATGTATATCAAAAGCCATCAGCAGTAGCTAAGAGGTTACAAGCGTATGACAAGCAGGGGACACATGATGTCATTCTTGCGAGTCATGAGTTTGTAGTTCCTTTGAGTAGACCACAATTTTCATTACTTACAGATGCACACATTATTGACTCAGAAGATGATTGATGACCTGTCCACTGAGGAATACAGTAATTACTTAGCGTATGGCGACAGGGATGACAACCGCAAGGACTTGCAAAGGTTTCTTGAAGAGTTTTTAGAGGGCTTTGATGCAGGGGATGCATAGGTTTGTTGTAGATCTTTATTGTTTACACACAATTGTGCTCTTTCTGTACTATGCGTATTAATTCTCATTCAAATAATTGAAGCGTGTACTAGTCACAATGCCAGACGATTGTGCTGCCTTACTTAAGAGCTATGCAGCCCAATGGAGCATGACACAGAGTGAGGTCTTGTATGAATGTTCCCGAAATCACATCCATGCTCAAGCTAATAGTGGATGCAAAGGAACACTAAATTTGTTACATATTCATGGTATCAAATTAGACAGACGTGCACACAAAGATTGCTATGGATACGCATGTCGTATTTGTAAGCATGATAAGTCATGTCGTGTTGGTAAGTATGAAGGCCACTGGGAATGTGCTGAACGTTACAAACATTTATTGTCTGATGATGTGCATGACTAAACATCCAACCTGGCTATATTAATTTCAAACGTATTCTTATTTTGCTTCCTGATTTTTACATAGCAATCAATGATCACAATCACTTTGCTGCGTGGACGACTTCCACCGCTGTTTGCTGGACAATACATGTCCACTGCAGTATATTATACATTGAGATGTCAATGACTCATGGCAGACCCTTTAAAAAGGCTTCAAACCGATGATGCATTGGCGTCTCTCCTCACTGCATGGGAGCTACTGCGTACATCACACAGGGAGATTCCAGCACAGGCTGTAACGGTCCTTCTCTACATTGCCTCACACAATCGTTGCCATAAGCAAGCGATAGAGGAAGACCTAGGTTTAACAACTGCGTCGTGTTCCCGCATGATTGACACTGTTAGTGATGGTGCAGGTCGATCCAGGGTCCAAACACCTGGGTTAGGTCTCGTCACTAAGTATTCAGATGAGGGCAATGGGCGACGGATCTTGTTAAAGCTCACGCCTAAAGGTGAGGAACTTATCCACCAAATCAAAACCATTATTTATGGCTGAGATCGTTACCTGGCAACAGGTGCTTAACTACTGTTTCAAGACTAGAAAGACTTGGAAGGGTAAGGAAAAGCTCCAATGTGGCATCAACACCAGACATTTCACTGAATTCTATGGAGGTGACTCACCCTGTGAAGAGATCAATCGTAAGACCTTAAGAGGTTTTGTCGATTACTTACTCGATCAATACGAGTATGAGGAGGCTACGTTAAACCGTAAGCTATCTGCTGTTTGTACTGTCCTTTCACATGCAGTAGATGAGGAAGAGTTAGAGATGAACATCCCTAGGAGGCCAACGTTCAAAGAGTATGCAGGTCGTCCATTTTTCTTTAAAAAGGAAGACATTGAGACTATTTGTACACATACGAATAAGACAGGCTTGGCTGATCTTGTACGTTTTGCTGCACTCACTGGTGCTAGGCGTGGCGAATGCTTAAAGGTAAGTGTTCGTGACATCGATTTAGATAACAACCTTATCTATATCGGAGGTAGACCTGAATTCAACACCAAGACTGGTGATTGGAGGACGGTACCTATTCATGAAAGGCTTAGACCTATTCTTGAATCACGTTGTGAGGGTATACCTAGGGACGTGACAATCTTTGGTGACCAATGGATATCAGGTAACTCTGTTCTTCATTGGTTTAAGAAGGCTGTACGTGATGTTGGGCTTGAATCTCACATGGTATTTCACTGCCTTAGACATTCATTTGCGACATGGTCAATTGAGGATGGAGTACCGGTAAGAGTGTTAATGGACCTGATGGGTCACAAGAAAATCGAAACCACACTTAGGTATGCGAAAGTCACAGATAATGCACGCAAAGATGCAATTTCCAGCTTGAAATATTAGATCGTCAATCCCATAGCCATAATCTAATTAATTACACTAGGGTATAGGTACGCTTATACCCTTTTCTTTTTCACAATCATCAGAGGCATTTACACTGGCAACACCTGCTCAAATCGATGAACAAGTTCAGTTTGAAAGAGACGCGATCAAACAAGGCATTGCTCGGCTACATAAGAACACAAGGGATCTAGAAGAGAAAGCTTATTCTTCTGCAAGTGTGTATGGATGCAGTAGTATTTCTGTACTATTACCTGTTGTAATGCAGAGGATCGAAGACACCAAAAGTAGAATCAAAAAGGGTTATGTAGGTAAAGCATTTAGTGAGATAAATCATTACCTAGAACCCATTGAGTCAGGGGTAGCAGCTGCCATTGCACTGAAGGTTACGTTCGACAAAGTCTTTTCTTATAAAGACAAGGCAAACCTTCTAATCTCAGTCAGTGACAGCATTGGTACAGCTATTGAACAAGAAGCTCAGATGCAGTTCTATGAAAATAATTGCCCTGGATTACTAGCAGTCTTAAAAAAGAACTATTGGCATAACACGACTGGTACAAGACAGAAGTATGTCATCATCAAAACATTGATGCAACGCTATGAAGTACCACAATGGACTATATGGGGTAGAGCTAATAGGGTTAAGCTAGGTACATGGTTACTTGATTGTATAATCCATAGCAGCAATTGGTTTACGATTGACAAACGTAGGCTAGGTAAAAAGACTGATAACTATATTGTCCCAACACCTGAGTTCATAGAAAAGAAAGATGAGCTGATGGCGACAGCTGAGCTATTCAGTCCTATTGCTTATCCAATGTTAATTGAACCTAATGATTGGTCAGAAGATAGACCAGGTGGCTACCTGTTAAACGAGGTAATGCGAGGCCACGACATGGTTCGGCGAGGTACGCCCCGTATACAGGGAGAAACTCCAATCAACTTTTTGAATAAGATTCAGAAGGTTGGATTTTGTATCAACTCATTTACATATGACGTAGCAACTACGTTGATGGAAAAGGGTAGACAAGTTGGTAAGTTTGTCCCGATTGTTGAATATGATCTACCTCCTAAACCTGTAGATATTGCCGAGAACGAACAATCTCGACAAGAATATAGAAGGAATGCAGCAGAGACAATGAATCTCAACGCCGCATCTTTCAAGAAGTCATGTAGAACCCGCATGACAATGGAAGCAGCAAAGTTATTTAAAGACAAGAAAGAGTTCTTTATTCCTTGGTCATTTGATTATCGTGGTAGAGCTTACCCAATACCAGCTTTTCTTACACCACAAGATACAGACTTTGGAAAAAGCCTCTTGTCTTTTAGTGAGCCTGCTTACTTAACACCATACGCTGAAGAGTGGTTAGCCTTTAGTGTTGCCACAACTTATGGTCTTGACAAAGAACCTATCCATAAGCGTATGGAATGGGTACACAACAACAAACATCTCATAACTGCAATTGCTGAGGATCCTCTTGGTTGTCTTCCTGAATGGGAAGCAGCCGATGAACCCTGGCAATTTCTAGCAGCTTGTGATGAATATTATCATTGCCTAATTAAATGTGATCGAGATTACACTTCTTTGCCAGTTGCAGTTGATGCCACCTGTTCAGGTATACAGGTACTCGCCGGATTATTTCGAGACAGATCCGCTGCAAGTCTTGTCAATGTCTTGCCAGGAGAAAAACCTGCCGATGCCTATGCCGTCGTCGCCAAGCACGCTAAACCAAACTGTCCTCTAAGTATCCAACCTTTTCTTGATAGAAAGGTAGTAAAAAGAGTTGTAATGACTGTGCCATATAATGCACGGCCATACTCAAATAGGGGATACATAAGAGACGCGTTGAAAGAGAAGAAGGTAGAGATAGATAAGGATGATCTAACAGCTACTGTCAATGCAGTCAGAGCTTCGATGGAAGAAGTCTTACCTGGTCCTATGGCTGGTATGAGATGGATTGAATCAGAGGTAGCAAAGGTAATTAAGAAGGGAGCAACTAAACTGGAATGGGTAACACCATCAGGTTTTGTAGTAGTTCAGAAGCTAAACAAGAAAACAACAGAACGTCTTACCTTAAAACTATTAGGTACAGTAAAGATCAATGTTGCAACTAAAGATAGTGATGAGGTAGATCTACTACATCATAAGTCAGCTACTAGTCCCAATCTTATTCATAGTCTTGATAGTTCTCTGTTGCATCTAGCAACTCTACGCTTTGACGCACCTATAGCACTAATACATGACTCAGTTCTATGTCGTGCTACTGATATGTCTAGCCTCTCAGAAATTGTTCGAGAGACTTACATGAATATATTCGCAGAGGATTCATACATTGAATCTTGGGCTCAACAAATTGGAGCCGAAACAAAACCGCCGATCATTGGGGACTTACGTCCTGAATCAGTGACCGAATCAACTTACTTTTTCTGTTAGTGAGACTGTATATCTACAGATCAGGAGAAAATTGTGTAACTCACGATGGTTTCATACAAATAGGCTTTCACAATCATACTCTTGAGGAGCACATAAAGATGTGTCCAGCAATTGATTGGCTTGAGACCTATTGGATTCCTGATGTCTTCGCTAACAGATATAAACGATCTTCGATGCAAGCACATATGCGTGTATCTGGAGAGAAATCTACCCTTGAAACTAACTAATGCCACGTAACATCATTAAGACCGAAAAGCCAGTTATCCTAAGTGGATACCAAGCTGTGCTGAAGCCAAGTAAGTTTGGCTACTCCATAAATGTCATTGTTGACCAGACAATTATTGATCAATTGGAAGAGGACCGTACCAATTCCTTGAAATGGGCTGAGTCTAAGCTTAAGAATCCAAAGCGTAGTGTGCTACGTCCTGAACCTTGGGAAGAAGTATCAGAAGGTCAGTATAAAATTAAGCTTGGATGGAATGAAGAAAAGAAGCCTCCTGTGATTGATACATCTGGTACACAGATCACTGACACATCAACACCTATTTATGAAGGTAGTACAGTAAAGGTAGCCTTTTGGCAGAAGCCGTATGTACTTAAGGATAACGTGACATATGGTACTAGTCTTAAATGCTTAGGCATTCAGGTAATTACATTGAATAGTCAGGCTGGTGTAGACACTGGTGATATGGATGTAAGTGACATTTCTGAAATGTTTGGCACCTCACAAGGTTTTAAAGTAGGTGAACCAAACATCAGTAATGAACATACAGTAACTGAAGATGATGAAGACTTTTAATAATGAATGACACTCAAATCTGGCCAACTGAACCACAAATGTACATGGAAGAAACTACAACACCGCATAACGAAAAGGCAGAGAAACTCAATGGTCGCCTAGCAATGCTAGGTGTCATTGCAGCTCTCGGAGCTTATGCACTGACTGGACAAATTATCCCAGGAATTTGGTAATGCCACAAGGTAAAGGAACGTACGGTACAAAGAAAGGACGTCCACCTAAAAAAGGATGTAAGTAATGGCTAAACAAGGTCTCTATGCAAACATCCATGCCAAACGCAAGCGTATCGCTGCTGGTAGTGGAGAAAAGATGCGGAAGCCTGGGTCATCAGGTGCTCCTACTAAAGCCAACTTCAAACGGTCTGCAAAGACTGCTAAAAAATAACAGCTAAATAGAATAAGGGAGGTGCAATTCCTCCTATAGCTATGGACAGCCAAGTCCTTAAAATGGTCTTACTTAACTGCACAAAAAAAATGTACTATTACTTAAATGACCACTATTCTTTCGAGACCACAACAACTAAATACCTGGAATAACTTCTGTGAGTGGGTGACGTCCACTAATAACCGTCTATACGTTGGCTGGTTTGGAGTCCTAATGATTCCAACATTACTAGCAGCAACCATTTGTTTCATCCTGGCTTTCGTAGCCGCACCACCCGTAGATATTGATGGCATACGTGAACCAGTTGCTGGATCGCTCCTTTATGGAAATAACATTATATCGGGAGCAGTTGTCCCGTCTTCAAACGCAATCGGCTTGCACTTCTACCCAATGTGGGAAGCAGCAAGTCTCGATGAATGGCTCTACAACGGTGGACCCTTCCAACTTGTCATCTTTCACTTCCTTGTCGGTATCTACTCTTACTTGGGACGTGAATGGGAACTTAGTTATCGATTAGGGATGAGGCCCTGGATCTTTGTCGCATACTCAGCACCGGTCGCAGCGGCGACTGCAGTCTTTCTTATCTACCCATTTGGACAAGGTTCTTTTTCAGATGCAATGCCTCTTGGCATATCCGGGACCTTCAATTACATGTTCGTCTTCCAAGCTGAGCATAATATCCTTATGCATCCTTTCCATATGTTGGGTGTTGCCGGCGTATTTGGTGGGTCTCTTTTCTCTGCTATGCACGGAAGCCTGGTCACGTCTTCACTTGTACGTGAGACGACTGAGCAGGTTAGTCAGAACCAAGGCTACAAATTCGGCCAAGAAGAAGAGACGTACAACATCGTGGCAGCTCACGGCTACTTCGGACGATTAATCTTTCAATATGCCTCATTTAATAACTCGCGTAGTCTCCACTTTTTCTTGGCTGCATGGCCTGTGCTTGGCATTTGGTTTGCAAGCTTGGGTGTTAGCACTATGGCTTTCAATCTTAACGGATTCAACTTTAATCAATCCATTGTCGATAGTGGGAACCGTGTTGTCACTACTTGGGCTGATGTACTTAATCGTGCGGGACTTGGGATGGAAGTAATGCATGAGCGTAATGCTCATAACTTCCCACTTGATCTAGCAACACATAAAGCACCAACAATTGGCTAATAAACATAATGGCATTCAGATCTGGCCTTGAAGAAAAGGTTGCTGATCTGATGGTTAACTTAGGAGTGAAGTACGAATATGAATCCACTAAGGTTGCATATCAAATTCAACATAACTACACTCCTGATTTTCTTTTGCCTAACGGTATTTATCTTGAATGCAAGGGGTACTGGGAAGCAGAGGATCGTCGTAAGATTAAGGCCGTCAAACAGCAACATCCAGAAATTGATTTAAGGATGGTGTTTCAAGCACCATTCAATAGAATTAGTAAAAAATCCAAAACAACTTACGCACAATGGTGTGACAAACACAACATACCTTGGACCAGCTACACAAACATCCCAATTGAATGGTTCATCTGAATTTCTTAGACACGACCCTTGCAATAATTGTAGTTCATCAGATGGCTTAGCTGTCTATTCTGATGGACATACATATTGCTTTGTTTGCAATACAAGAACAGCAGGTGACACAGAATACAGTTCACAATCATCAAATCAAATGAGTTACGTAGGCTCAGCTCAAAGGTTGCAGAAACGAAATCTATCTGAAAAGGTCTGTCAAAAGTACAAGATCTTGAAAGATGGAGACATCCTACGAATGTATTACCATGATACGTCTGGTAAACCGATAGGTTCAAAGATTAGGACTAAAAATAAGCTGTTTAGTTATGAGGGAGAAACAAAGGGTCTATTCTTTGGTCAACATCTCTTCTTTAGAAACAGCAAAGAGAAAAGTGTTGTCATTACTGAAGGTGAGCTTGATGCCGCTTCAGTATGTGAAGCACTAGGAGACTTTCCAGCTGTGTCGTTGCCCTCTGGAGCAGCCGCAGCTCAGAAAGCAATGAAGACTAACTATGAGTGGCTTCAACAATTTGAGAAGATCATTTTATTCTTTGATAACGATGAAGCAGGCCGTAAGGCTGCAAAGGATGCAGCTGATGTATTACCACCTGGAAAGGTATACATCGCCTCTCTAGACGCATATAAGGATGCCTCAGACGCCTTACAGGCTAATGATTACAAGGCAGTAGAAAATGCTTATTGGGGCGCTAAAGCTTATAGACCTGATGGCATCGTAGAAGGGAAAGCATTACTTGAATTAGTTACAACACCGAGTACACCACACGATCATGAGTACCCATTTGCCGGACTTAACAACAAGCTCCACGGGATACGATACGGAGAGCTTTGCACAATTACTGCAGGAAGTGGTATCGGAAAATCAAGCTTCTGCAGGGATATTGCGACTTCTCTACTTCAAAATGGAGAACGGGTTGGTTATTTGGCACTTGAAGAGTCAAACAAACGAACCGCCCTAGGACTTATGTCTTCAGCTGTAGGCAAATCACTTCATCTAGGTGAACCTACACATCAAGAATTAGTAGATGCATTCGATTCGACCATGGCTAATTGGAACCTCTTCTTATTTGATGGTTTTGGAAGCTATGACCCTGATGTCATCTATAACAGAATTGAATATTTAGCTAGTGGTTTGGAGTGCAAGATTATCTTCCTTGATCACCTATCAATTCTATTATCAGGATTAGATGGTGATGAGCGACGGATGATTGATGTCACCATGACACGCTTACGCTCCCTAGTTGAGCGAACTGGTATTGCACTATTTCTAGTATCACATTTAAGGAGAAGTACTCAAGATGGAGGACACGAAGAGGGCGCAAGAGTTACTCTCTCGCAATTACGTGGTAGCGCAGCAATTGCACAGCTCTCTGACAGCGTTATCGCACTTGAGCGGAACCAGCAATCAGACTCTGATGCTAGCCAAACGACTGTGCGAGTCATTAAGAACAGATACTCGGGAGAGACAGGTATAGCCTGTACACTCTCGTATAACTTACAAACATGCAAATTTATTGAAACAGAATTCGATGAAGAATTTGATCCAACAAAAGACTTCTAAATTAATCAAACCGAACCCACCTACAAAGGAAGCTATCAAACGAGCACAGTTTGTAGATAAAACATATGTATGGAACAAGAAGTGAGTCTTGTCTTCGATTTAGAAACTGATGGTCTTCTTGACAAAGTCTCAAAAATACACTGTCTTGCTATCCACGATCTTGCAACTAAAAAAACTTTATCGTACAACGATACGGGCAATGAAGAGCCTGTTGTACGTGGGATACAACGACTTGCTGACGCTGACTGTCTTATTGGTCACAATATTATTGGCTTTGATCTTACTGTGCTTAGGAGACTATATGCATGGTTTACCCCTCCTAGTTTGTGCATTGATACTTTACTTCTATCACGTCTTTACCATACAAACATGATGGAGATAGATCAGAAAAGAAAGTGGAAACACATGGACCCACAGCTGTATTCAAGACATTCATTAGAAGCTTGGGGATGCCGATTAGGAGAGTACAAAGGAGGGTTCAGTAAACAAACAGACTGGAGTAATTGGTCCCAAGAAATGGAAGATTATTGCATTCAAGATGTAAACGTTACCACCAAACTATGGAAGCATTTCCACAAATACCTGAATGGGTCAAATTAGAACATCAGGTAGCTCAAATACTTACACAACAAGAAATTCATGGATGGAGATTTGATACGGATGCTGCATGGAAATTTGCATCTACTCTCAGACAAGAGCTTCGAGAGATTGAAGAATCACTACGAAGGCAACACCCTTTCGTCACTGGAGCAGAATTCACTCCGAAACGAGATAACCGCACGTCTGGATATGTTAAGGGTGCACCCCTTACTCGACTGAAAGACACTAACCCTACATCAAGAGATCATATTGCATGGATATTGCAAACATTTTATGGCTGGAAGCCGAAGCAGAAAACACCTACTGGGAAACCAGTTATAGACGAAGTTATTCTGACAGAGATAGCGTCTCCGATTTCTATCAAGTTTGCGAGATGTTTGACGGTAACGAAAATGCTTGGGATGATCTCGCAAGGCGTGAACGGATGGCTGAAGCTTGTTACGAATGACCGGATACATCATCACTGCAGCGTTACAACAAGTACACACCGCTGTGCACACCGATCTCCGAATCTCGCGCAATGTCCAGCAGACTCAAGATTTAGAGAACTCTTTATACCAAGCAGAGGCTTATGCATGGTGGGTGCTGATCTTTCTGGGATTGAGCTTCGGATGCTTAGCCATTATCTCGCTAGGTTTGACGGTGGCAGATATGCAGAAATCCTCCTTAACGGAGACATCCATCAGGTCAACGCAGACAAAATTGGTATCTCCAGAAAACTAGTTAAGACAGTCACTTATGCATTCCTTTATGGGGCAGGTGACGAAAAGATCGGACATTCCTATGACAAACAACTCTCCTCTACAAGTGCTAAAAGAAAAGGTGAAGAGATTCGTGCTGCATACATCGAAGCAGTTGAAGGATTGGGAGACCTCCTACAAGCAATTAAGAAAGCTTCAGAAAAAGGATGTATTCGATCTATCGATGGAAGAAAAATTGCAGTTAATTCACCTCATAAAGCATTAAACTATTTACTCCAGTCAGGTGCTGGTGTAGTAGCTAAACGTTGGATGGT
>Ga0181410_1001093_pt1 | contig 11650 bp, 12 predicted proteins | sample 33SPOviralmetaG_FD_130112 | JGI IMG/M metagenome (GOLD analysis project Ga0181410, IMG submission 130112) | Marine viral communities from the oligotrophic San Pedro Time Series (SPOT) site, San Pedro Channel, CA, USA - 33 SPOT_SRF_2012-06-20 | ecosystem: Environmental > Aquatic > Marine > Strait... | reverse complement strand
GGGGGGGCGCCAATATTACCATGCTATCTCATATTATAGTGAGAAATATAAACACGACGTTTGCGAAAAACAATACGACCACTGTATTAAGTCAAAAGGGAACGGCGTACAAATAGCGACTTTATTTTATTACGCCAAAGAGGCAAATTTGGATCTAGTCAGCAAGGAAACCAAGCATGTAGTGGCAGTTTCTAAAATGGGTAAAAGAGGGGCACGAAAGCGGGAGGACGTAATAAAATTACTAAATGAAGTTGATAAAATAGAACCTAAATTTTCCACCGAAATAGTAAATAAAATCTACGACTCAAAAACGGACTTAAGACTAACCGAGGAACTAAGCCAACTTGAGCAAGTAGAACTTTTTTTAAAAAATAATTACAACCTAAAAAGAAACGACGTAACGCGATACATCGAGAACAACGGCCAGGAAGTGGACACGGTTTTTATAAACTCAGTTTGGCTGCAAGCTCGGCGAATAGTGAGCGAAAAAACCAGCTTTGAAGTGGTTGAAAAATTAATTGGCTCGGACTTTATAGAAAATTACAACCCTATACAAGACTTTTTTAATATTAATGTCCATTTAAAGCCTGAGGGCTTAATTACAAAGCTTTGCGATTGTATAGACACAGACACGGGAATAAACGACCTTAACCCCTCTTACAAATATATATTTATAACTAAATGGCTTATAGGAATAGTCAGCGCGGCACACTGGGAACATAGCCCCCTATTTTTGGCCCTTTGTGGAGGACAAGGCACGGGGAAAACGGAATTTTTTAGGCGGTTATTACCCAAGGAGCTGGGGAAATATTACGCTGAGAGTAAACTAGACGCGGGCAAAGATGACGAAATTTTAATGACTCAAAAGCTTTTAATTATAGACGACGAACTCGGGGGCAAGTCTAAGCAGGAGGCCAAAAGATTAAAGGAGCTTACAAGTAAGGCGGACTTTACACTAAGGGAGCCGTACGGGCGTAAAAATGTTACTTTAAAAAGGCTTGCAGTCCTGGGGGGAACAACAAACGACGACGCAGTACTAAACGATCCGACGGGAAACCGCCGTATAATTCCAATAAACGTTAAAAGTATTAACCACGGTATTTATAATTCGATAAATAAAAAAGAGCTGTTTTTGGAAGTTTACCAGCTTTACACCTCAGGGTTTACCCATCATTTAACCAGGGAGGAAATAGACCTTTTAAACCGAAATACTTTAACTTTTGAAACGATTAACAGGGAAAGGGAATTAATAAACCAATTTTTTAAAACAGTCGAATTTAAGGAAAGCGGGGACACTGAGGAATTTATGACGGCAACCGAAATACAAAATTATATTGAAGAACAGTTAACGGGAAACGCAAAAATAAACCAGTGGAAAATGAGCCAAGAGCTTAAGAACCTGGGCTTTACGCAAAAACAAAGAAAGGTATTTGGTAAAAACGGAAGATTTTACACAATTGTAAAAACGTCTACAGCCCAGCGCTGCGGGGTTCTATACAAGGATGAGGGAAAAAAAACGGACTTTACAAAAACGGGCAATTTTCCATTTTAAAAATTTTGTGAAAGTGTGTTACCGACTTAGCTTGATTATCAGGGAGTTACAAAAAAAAGGTAACAACTACGGGTTTTCCCGTATCTGTAAACCCGTCATGCTTGAAAATCAGACAGTTAAGCCCATTTGGCCCAAAAAGGTAACAAACCCCTTTTTAAAGTGTTACCGCCTTGGAGTCAATGGCTATAGGGGTTTTAAACTAAAAGTATACAGACTTTTAAAAAACCATGGTTAGGGAGCCACAGGTTTTGAAAAAAAAAGCCCCTTTGTTTTTACTGTTATACTGTGGCCCCCTATATGCGCAAGCCGTAAGACCCGTTACCTTTTCGGCTAGAGCCCCGCCCCCATTAGCTCCAAGGCGGTAACAGACCCCTTTTTAAGTGTTACCCTTTAAAAAGTGTGTTACTTTTACTAAATTTTAGGTAATTTAAGGCCATGTTTGAAGCCCTAAACAATGAAAAATATAAAACCGAAAGCCAGCACCAAGCAGCTTTAATAAAATGGTTTTGGAATACTTACAAAGAATACAGGGGTTTATTGTATCATAATTTTAACAACCCACGCAATAAGATACAAGGCGCCCAGCTTGTGGCCCTTGGATTAATGAAAGGAAACCCAGACTTAACCCTCGCAGTAAGTAAAAAAGGCTTTGGGGCTCTTTATTTGGAATTAAAGAAACCAGGGGAAAAGCCGAGGCCTGAGCAAATAAAACAAATGGAGCGTTTAAAAAATGCGGGTAACTTTGTACAATGGGCCGACAATGCGGAGGACGCGGCGAGAATTATTATTGAATATTTGGGTTAACAAAAAGCTAAAAACTGGGCTTTTGCCTTGTTTTTTAACTTTTGTTATTTTAATTTAAAAATATGAGTACTAAATTGACAGATAAACAAAAAATTTTTTGTAAAGAATACATTAAAGACTTTAACGCAACACGGGCGGCAATTGCGGCGGGTTATAGTAAAAAAACGGCCTACGCAACGGGAGCCGAGAACCTGAGAAAACCTCAATTACAAAAAAAAATAGACGAAATGAAAGCCAAAAGAGCCGAGCGCACGCAAATAACAGCGGACAACGTAGTAAAAGAGTTGGCCAAAATTGGCTTTGGAACTGAGGACGAAATAGAGGGCTTTACACGCTTGGAAATAAAGGACAAAATAAAAGCGCTTGAGCTATTGGCACGACATACAGGGGCTTTTAATAGCGACGAAAGCACAAAAGCCATGATAAACGTTATAATGGGTAAAACCAAGTAAATGGCCATAACTGTAAACTTTCCCGCCTGGGACGAAATGGTAAACGCCCCCTTTGTGGATCTCTTAGACAACAAAGACAGATACATTTTATTATGGGGCGGGCGAGGCTCAGGAAAAACGGACAGCACAATAAAAAAAATAATTGTAAGAATGTTAACGGCGCCATATTTCAAGGGCGTTTTAGTCCGCAAGGTTTACGACACTATTAAAGAAAGCCAATTTGAGGGTATAAAAACCGAGGTTTATAATATGGGCCTGGAAAGCCTGTTTACTTTCCGCACTTCGCCCCTTTCCATTACTTGCGTAAATAAAAACCGTATTATAGCCAGGGGCTTGGATAAGGCCGACAAAATAAAGGGAGTTGATAACCCCACCTTTATATGGTACGAAGAGGGCAACGACATGACCGAGGAAGATTTTAATACGGTTACAACCACGGTACGAAGTAATAAGGCCGACTATTTACAGGAAATATTTTCTTTTAACCCTGAGGCCGACACGGCCAACTATAGCGACTTTTGGATTTATAAAAAGTTTTTCGCTGGCCAAAGTAAAAAAACCTTTCGAAGCACTACAGCCGTGGAGGTAGAAATTAACGGCAAAAAAGAAAATGTTAATTACTCTTATAGCTCAATACATAGCACGTTTAAAGATAACCCACACTTGCCCGCCATTACTAAGGCAACTTACGAGGACTTAAAGAGAACAAACCCGTATTATTTTACAGTCTACACGCTGGGCGAGTGGGGAAATAAGGAAGTAGGCAGCCGCTTTTATAAAACTTTCAGCCATGAGCAAGTGAGGCCCACGGCTTACGATCCAAACAAGGCTTTACATATAAGCATGGACGAGAACGTAAACCCCTATTTAACTTTAACAGTCCACCAGGTAAGCAACGAGGGGGACGCCGTATTAATCGAGCAAATAGACGAAATTTGCCTTTTAAGCCCATTTAACACCTTAAAAGACACTTGTAAAAAGTTTATTAGTATTTACGAAAAACACACCGAGGGCCTTTATATTTATGGCGATAGGACAAGCAAAAAACAAGACAGCAAGCTTGAAAAGGGGGAGAACTTTTTTACTTTGGCAGCCAATTATTTAAAACAATTTAGGCCGTCCACACGTTTACCAAGTCAGAACCCAGGCGTTAAGAGTCGGGGCGAGTTTATAAGTCAGGTATTTGCTGGCAACGTAAAGGGAGTTAAAATAGTGATCGGCGAGAATTGCGCCAACACTATTAGCGACTATTTTAATTTACAGGAGGACAGCGACGGCACGAAATTTAAGAAAAAGGAGAGGGACAAAAGGAGCGGCGTAAGCTTTGAAAAGTACGGCCACACCTCAGATGCAAACGATTATTTATTTATAGAAATACTAAAAAGCCAATATTTGGACTTTATAGGCGGCGGAATGGTAAAAAAGCCTATATTTGGGACTAGGCAAAGGCGCAAATCTTACTAAATTATGGCGTTTATTATTAAGACAGACTTATATAGATATTTGGAGCAGTCAACAATTGACCAGCTAACGGACAGCACTGATACAATAGTGACCGAGGCAATCGAGGACGCCGAGGACAGAATAAGGGAAAAAATAAGCCCACGTTACAACCTTACAACGGAATACGCAAAGACAGGAACGAACAGGCATAGAGGCTTAATGAAGTGCGCTATTAATTTAGCTATTTTTAACCTATTCCAAAGGGTACATATTGACGTACTACCCGAGGGCCGAGAGTTCGCCCACCAGGAGGCCGAAAAATGGTTGGACGACGTTTTTAAGGGCCGCTTAAATGTAACTCTTACAACTAACGACGAGGCCAAGGAAAAGGGCTGGCCACTACGTTGGGGAAGTCAAACTAAAAAAGGAAATCAAAGTTTTTAATTATGGGTTTATTTGACATATTTAAAACTAAGGCAGTGGCAGCGGAAACGCGCAAGGCCCGCGAAATTATGCGCAAAGTGGTTAATACTCAGTTAAGCCGCTTTGGAATGGAAATTTCCAACTGGAAAATAGGCCTTGAAAGCTGGGAGGACGTAAACAACCCTACGACCGTGGAACTTATAAGAGTTTACAACGACATTGCACTAGATCCGCATTTGACCGCCGCAATTGAAACAAGAAAAAGCCGCACCCTTTCAAAAGACTATAAAGTATGTAATGAGGAGGGAGAAAAGATAGACGACGAAAGCGATATTTTTAACTCGATTTGGTTCCGTGATTATATAAAATTTTCATTAGATAGCCGCTTTTATGGTTATTCACTTATTCAATTTGGCGACAGGGTAAAAAATGGTTTTGACTATGTTAAGTTAGTGCCTCGTGAATATGTTTACCCCCAAAAAATGGCAGTACGTAAAAGCGCCTACAGTAACGCGCCTTTAATACCTATTAAGAGCGGCAAATTTGCCCCCTGGGTTCAATTTGTAGGGCGTAGGGGCGACGACTTGGGCCTATTTGCTAAGGCGGCGCCAATGATGATTTACAAGAAAACAACCCAAGCGGCTTGGGCTGAGTTTTCGGAGCTTTTCGGGGCCCCTTTCAGGCTTGGAAAAACTGACATAAGAAACGAGGCTTTAAGAGATAACATGTATTTTATGTTGGAAAACATGGGCCGCAATGCTTACGGGGTTTTTAACCATGACGACGAACTCGATTTTATAGGGGACAAAAAAACGGATGCTTACGAGGTTTACGACAAATTAATTGAGCGGGCAAATAGTGAAATAAGCAAGCTTATTTTAGGCTCCACTATGGTTATGGACTCGGGAAGCTCAAGAAGTCAAGCGGAAGTACACGAAAGGACATTAGAGGCAATCGATAAAGAGGACAGTCTATTTATTCAAGAAATGGTAAATAACGAGCTTATTCCCTGGCTCAACAAATACCACGGTTTTGACATAAAAGGTTATTGGAAGTGGGACGACGCCGAAAGGGTAAGCAAGGCCGAGCAATTCGAGCGAGATATTAAACTAATCCAAACGGGTAAATATAAAATACCAGGGGACTATATAACAGAAACTTACGGCACGCCATTGGAGGAAACCACCGAGGCCGAGGCCGAGCCCGAAAATTTAACCAACACTTTGGGGGTAAAAAAAAAGCCCTTTCAATACTAGAAAATGAGCCCTTTTGCGGCGTATGCTGCGGAACTATTGAAGACTTTAACAACCTGGGCGAGGAGGACGTCCCGCCAATAAACTGGGACGAGCTGACAATTGCGGACGTAGTAAACGGCGTTTATAGTGGAAAATATACCGTCGAAAACTTGCCCGAAAGCGTGTATTTTAGAATTGCTAAGGAGTTAACCAAGGGAATGGATAAGGGCCTCAAGGCCGTAGGCAAAGCCGCCGACACTTACGACAAAGATTTTTTAAGAAGTTTAAAGCATAACGCCCACGTATTTAGTGGGGCAAAAACTTTTAACCAGGTGCGGGAAATGTCGGACTTTATAGCCGACAACCAGGGGCGCCGCGTACCTTTTAAGGAGTATGAGGCCAAGGCAAAGGAAATTTTTAACACTTATAATCAAACTTGGTTAAAAACTGAGATTTTTCAAGCTGAGAACTCGGCAACTATGGCCAGCAAGTGGCAGGATATCGAGGAGGACAAAGACGTATTACCATTTTTAACTTATAGCACAGTAGGCGACGAGCGAGTAAGGGAGTCACACCGACCACTAGACGGCGTTACTCGGCCCGTTAATGACCCATTTTGGGACACTTACTACCAGCCAAACGGCTGGCGTTGTCGCTGCGACGTAGACCAGGAGGACGAGGAGGCCACGCCTAGCAACTTGGGAGCGGTTAAATTGCCTGAGGTTCCGCCAAGCATGGAAATGAACGTAGGCAAGAAAAAAGTTTTATTTGGCCCTCAACACCCTTATTTTATAGTTGAAGACCAATTTAAGGAGTTAAAAGATAAAAATTTTAATTTGCCTTTCCCTAAGGGAGCGGAAAAACCCAAGTAAATGGCAATATACAAAGGTAAAAACCCACTAAGTAAAGCAATGAAGGAAGACGCCAGGGGCGTAGTAAAGCAATTTGTGGGTATAATGAAAGCCATTGGAAACATAGCCGTAAACGAAGCAAAAACCAATTTTAAACGCCAAGGGTTTATGGATCGGAGTGTTAAGCCTTGGAAACCGAGAAAAAAAAGAGATACAGGGCGAGCCATTTTGGTAGGGCCCGCAGACGAGGGCGGGGGACGTTTAAGGCGATCAATTAAAAGAATAACCGTAAGTAATAAACGAGTAACAATAGGCAGCAAGGGCAAAGCGGCGGTTTACGCGGGCGTACACAATTACGGTTTAAGAGCGGGGGGGCGCAAAACAATGGCAGGCCCTGGTTTATTTGCAAGAAGTGGCGGTTTTACAATGCCAAAGCGCCAATTTTTGGGCCCAAGTAATGCAACTGACAAAAGAATTGTTAACTTAATAAAAAAGAAAATTAAAAAAGGTTTTAAATAATGTTTAGATTTTTAATTGAAGACATAATGACAAAGATAGGCGCAGACTTGCCCGAGTTTAAAACCGTGGCTTTATTTAACGACGATTTTAACAAAAACGAACAGGGACTAACGGATATTATTAAATTCCCCGCCTTGTTTATTGGCTTTCCTGAGGGCGTAACATTTGCGGACGGCGGCGCGGGAGTGCAAAAGACCAGCGAAGTGGTTTTACGTTTTTACATTGCCAAAAGCTTAACAAAAGGGAGGGCGAGCAATAATACAACCGTGTTAAATTTATTTGATTTAAAGCAAAAGGTTTATAAAACTTTCCAAGGCTACAAAGCAAACGGATTTAACACCCTAAAAAGGCGCAGCGAGCAAACAGACGAGGCCCGCACTAATTTTTACGTATTTATTCAAGACTATACAACCGACATATTAGACGACACTAAATATATAGACGGCGGGGCAACTACCCACCAAATAACGGCCTTGGATATTACGGACGACATAGTAATAAACCCAAGCACTAAGCCAGGAATAAGGACAGCTAAGGACGTAAACGACCAATAAAATTTTAACAATGGCGAGAACAGTAACGCAAATACAAAACGAAATTATAGCTGCAAAAACAGCGGACACGACACTAAACACGCTTACAAGCCCCAGCGCCGTGGCAATTTGGAGGCTTTGGACAAGGATAACCGCCTCAGCTATTGAAACCCAAGAGCAACTTTGGGACGTTTTCAAATTGGAGCTTGAGCAAATAGCACGGGAGGCAGTCCCAGGAACGGCCGACTGGCTACAAAAAAGAGTTTTAGAGTTTCAATATGACGCGGCGAGCCCTCAAGTTATTAGTGTAATTGATGGAAAGGCGGCCTACCCTGTAGTTGACGCAACAAAAAGAATAATTACGCGGGCTGCAATTGTGGAGCAAGTGAATAACAGGGTACTTGTAAAAGTGGCAAAGGACGACGGCGCGGGAGGGTTAACCCCCTTAGCGACTCAAGAATTAAACGCGCTTATATCCTACCTTGATCAAATAGGATTCGTAGGTATTGCAATCGACACTTCAAGCCTATTCGCAGACCGCTTAAAATTTACTGGGGAAATTTTTTACGATGGCCAATTCGTGGAGGCAACGGTAAAAGCGGCTATTATTGTAGCCATTAAAAAATATTTATCAAGTGTTTCAATTACTAATTTTGACGGGACAATTATAAGAGAGCAAATAATTGACGCAATTCAAGCCGTGAGCGGAGTTACTGGCGTTAATACTTTGGGAGTGGTTTTAATTGCTAGGCCCTCAAGTGTTCCACTCACTGGGGCGGTTGTAACTGTAAACCGCTCTTATGTAACGGCGGCGGGGTATATAATCGAGGAAGACACGAGCGGGAACACTTTTAACGATACGATAACAATGACATTAAACAGCTAAAAATGAGCCTTTATAGTTTAGATTATAACATTTTTATTAACGAGTTTTTACCCCCTGACAAGCGGGCGCCAATAATGAAAGCTTTTTTAGGGGCGAATTTAACCCCTGTTAAAACTTTACATGAGGAAGTATTTACAACTTACAGGCCCCAAGTTTTGGCAAAGAGCAAGCAAAACGGGCAAAAAATAATATTGGAAGCGGTTTTAAACGAGGTTTTTAATACTACGTCCCCCGCTTTAATTTATATTGATAACACGGGCGACGACAAGCCACCAATAACTTTTTTTAACCAATTTGAGGGCTACCCACAAATAACACTTTACAACCAAAGCGAGGGGCAAGCGGCGGCCACCTTTTACAACCAAAGCGAGGCCCAGGCAAACAACGATTTTAAAGTATACGTACCCGCGGCGATTTACTCAGCTAACGGCGAGGCAAAAATAAGGGCTGAGGTTGACCGCTTGCGGCCTTATTCAACTAATTATATTATAATATCTTACTAATATGGCAACTTATAAAACGAAAGTAAAAGACTTAAAAAACATTTCAAATAAAACCGACATAGGCGGGGCGCCTTTTTTTGGCGATGACATTCTCGGGCTACAAATAAACGCAAAGGCCGACTTTATTAATACAAACGAAAATTTAAGGAGGCGTTTACCTATTTACGAATATTATAGAACGGCAACCACTACCGAAAAAATGCACGGGAGCGGCTTAATTTTAAGCGGTTTAAATTATAACAACGCCACAGCCTCAGCGGTAACGGTTAGCAGTGGTTTTGTATTGCTAGAAGGCGAGATTTGCTTTTATGCGGGCGGAACGTTTGACTGCTCGAGTGGCTCAGCACAAAAATTTTTATATTTAGGCAAGGGCTCAGCAACTACAGAAAGCCGAGTATTTGCGGACGGATCAAGTAAAGAGTTTAAAGTAGAGTTTGGCGTAAATGCAACACTAAGCGACACGGGGGCAAATGGGCCCACTACTGAGCCGCTAGCAAGCGCAGACCTGACAAAAGACTTTGTTTTTATTACCTTAGGCGCTGGCGCATCCTTTGCGGGGGAAACTGAAAAATATTTTACAGTGGAGGCCGCACGGGGGTTAATTGGCTTGGGAAAAGAGGCAAATTATTCCGCATTTACACCGCTTACAAATATTGGCAGCGGTTGGGCAGTTTTACAAAGTGGGGATTCAACACTTGGAACGCGAGTAATAAGCCCAGGGGTTACACAAATTGAGGGGGTATGCGAAAAAACCTTTTCAGGAGGCACAAACATTGAAACAATAGGCACTTTGGGAACCTACGATATTAATAACAATAAATTTTTACAATTTAATTTCCAAGTTCCCTTACAGCATATAGCTTATGATGCTACAAACGGCTACAAAACTGACTATGCGCTCTTTATATTTTCCAATGGCAATTTAACAGTTTTACCAAGACAGGGGCAAACGTGGCCCACTGGAAATTTAAAATTTAGTATAAGTCAAACTATTTACGATAGTGACGGTATGGCTGGTAATTACACTTATAATAATAAATTTATGGACATTACCCCATAATTATTTTTTATTATCAAAATAGAAATCAATTAACATACGTAAAAAGGCCGCATTTGAAAGGCCTTTTTCTTTTTTAGTTCGTTCAAATAATAAGCGCCGCCGACCATGAAGCCAAACTTTAAATTCTTTTTTTATTGCCATATCTTTAATTTTTGGCCCATTTTGGCCCAAGTTAATTATTTTTAGTAACATTAATAACACAAAATAAGTTAATATTATAATATTGGAAAATTTTGACTACATAACAAACTATAAAAAGGACGATGAGGCCGTAAAAATGAGTTTACGCCGTCCAATAGACGCAAACCCTGACAAAGGTATAAACGGCGACACTTTCGCCCGTGAGATGGAGTTTTTAGCTAGCGCGGGAGTTAAAGAGGTTGTAATAGATATTAATAGCAAGGGGGGCAATATAAAAGAAGGCTTTTCAATTTTTCAATCAATTAAAGACTATCCAGGAAAAACCACAACCCGAGTTGTCGGAATAGCGGCAAGCATGGCGGGAATGATAAGCCAAGCGGGGGACGAAAGGGTAATAATGGACTATGGACTTTTTCACACGCACGGGCCACAGGTTCCAAGCGGCGGGGCTGCAGACAAAAAGCTAATTGAGATAATGAAAGGATCTTTAAAAACAATTTTAAAGAGTAAGGCGGGAATAAGTGACGAGGAAAGCGAAAAGCTTTTAAGTGGAGAAAACTTATTTACAGCCGTGGAGGCTTTAAACCTTGGATTTTTTGACCGTATTGAGAGCAGCGGCGAGGCTGTAAAATTAGACGCAACCAACACGATAGACGAACTTTATATTTTAGCAAACAATTTTTTAAATAATAACAATAAACCAAATAAAATGAAAGAGGTAATTACTTTTTTAGGGCTTGAAAATGAGGCCAACGAAGAGCAGGTTTTAAACTCAGTTAAGGAGCTGAAAAACGAGGCTTTAAAAATTGAGGAATTAAAAAATTCTTTTGAAGAGCAAACCGAGGCTTTAGAGGCAGCAAAAAAAGAGGCTGAGGAATTAAAAACCAAAATTAACGACTTGCAAAATTTAGCCGCAAACGAGTTAATAAACGAGAAAGTAAAAAGCGGTTTAATTAAAGCCGAAAGCGTGGAAACGTGGCAAAAATTAGCGGTTAACAACTTGGACGAAACAAAGGAGCTTTTAAACTCTTTAACAGTAACGGTTAAAGCTGAGGAAATCGAGGAGGAAATTAAGCCCGAGGAAACAGAAAACCGCAAAGACTGGGACTTTCAAAATTGGAGCCAGGACGCACCAAAAGAATTGGAAAAAATGAAAAACGAGCAACCCGAAAAATTCGAGGAGCTTTTAAATAATTACATATCTTAAATTATTAATTAATTAAATTTTATAAAAATGGCTGAGCAAAT
>Ga0181410_1001090_pt1 | contig 11673 bp, 12 predicted proteins | sample 33SPOviralmetaG_FD_130112 | JGI IMG/M metagenome (GOLD analysis project Ga0181410, IMG submission 130112) | Marine viral communities from the oligotrophic San Pedro Time Series (SPOT) site, San Pedro Channel, CA, USA - 33 SPOT_SRF_2012-06-20 | ecosystem: Environmental > Aquatic > Marine > Strait... | reverse complement strand
CAGCTGTAAGCAAAACAGCAGTTTATTACTTAGGTGACAGATCAGGTGATGATTACAGAATTTACAATGAAGTTGGTAGAACAACTCATGTAGATATTGGACACAACATTATAAATGCTGACACTGTTGTAATGACAGGTGGAAGCACAGAATATAGACTGTTTGTTCCCAAACTGTTTGACAGTGCAGGTAATGTAATAACAGATAGTAGTCTTATAGTTGATGATACAACACTCAACAACTTGACTGACTTTGATACAGTTTTAAGTGCTGAATCATATACACCTGATAGACAAACTGGTATTGATAATGTGCCAAGCGGTGATGTAACACTCACACGTAGAACAGCCACATACAACGGCAAACCTGTGCTGGACATCACAGGTGGAACATTCAGCAATGACTTAGACACAAGTGGATTTACAGCCTACAATACTAGACTTGCAAAATTATTCTCTGGAGATACTCACAACCTAGCTAAAACTGCTGATAGTAATTCAGCATCATTTCATACCTATTTGGAAAACCTATACAATTCAGACCCAACAGATGTGATTGGTAGATGTTTTGTTGTCAACAATGCATTCAATGATGGTGCCAATGGCACAACAAACAGACTGTATATGGTGCCTTTAGGTTTTAACAATCATTTAACAGAAAATCAATTTTTTAGTATCAAAGTATTCAGCATTGATGATGATGGCAGACCACTAAGACTTGTAAGTCAGACTAGTGCTAATGTTTTTGAAAGGTTACTTGACAACGCAGGTAGTGAAAGATTGTTAACATTTTTTCAAGAACCTTTCAACTTAGACACAACTGGTGGTTCGTTGGTAACATATGATCCAACAACTTGGGGTGAACTTCATAACTTTACAGGATCACCACAAAGTGTTACAGCATATTCATACTTTGAAATTGATCCAGATGACCACGATCTCCACAGTGGTGATATTTGCACAGTTAAAATTTTCAGCGATGATGAAGATAATCAAGTTTTTACATTGACCAATATGATGGCAATGGTTCAAAGAAAAGATAACAACACAGACTATATTCATTTCTTGGTGTTGGACAGCAACAATAACATTGAAGAATTACCACAAGGTGAGAATGGATATCGTGGTAATTTTGGTGGTTATTCACCATCAAATCATTATGCAAAAATTGAAACATACCACGAAAATGCATTTACACTTGGCGGAACAGACTATAGCCATGAAACACTTGCTGATGATAATTATGCATTGATGTCAACTAAATTAGACGATGTGCTTACAGCAGGTAAAGTGTGGACAAACACAACTGGCACACATTATACACAAGCAACAACGTTTGATATTATTGCACAAACACTCACTGATGCAACAACAGGTGATTTAGAAGAAGTTTACACACCACCTACACCAAATATTATTCCAGCAAGAGATCTTACAGCAGCATCTGCAGGCACATTGACTATTTCGACCAGTGAAACTTTTAGAGGTAGACTTGCAAATGTAAGAATGATACAACCAGGTAATAAATCATTTATGCAACGCACAGGCGCGAGCACATACGTTCCAAATGCAGAAATTATTGAGGATTCATACCAGTTAGCAGGTGTATCAGGAATGAGTGGAGCAAATGCGCATTGGCCAAATACCACTGTATCAACAAACAGCGGTGGTTACATAACTGGTATAAGCTACAATAGTGAATTTCCAGGTCAATTTTTCCACGGTGCAAGTATGATGTTGAGTGTTCAAAGTGTTCCAGACACATATTCAGCACCAGCAGTGAGTTTGGCAGCACAAGAAGATGTATTTGATACAGCAGATGAATTTTCAGACACAGGATTCAACGGTGGAATAAAAGAATGGCCCAATAAACATGACAGCTATTACAAAGGACCAAGTGAAATTAAATTTAGAAATGACTTTTACAACAGTAGCACAGAATCACAAAATGGCACTGTGTTTACAAGATCTGGTGATTTCCAAAAAATGTTCTTGGAAGTGAGTTATCCACCACTTACAGAAGAACAATTTGAACCTATGCATGCATTTGCACTAGCAGTGCAAGGCACATTCAATCCGTTTTACTTTACAGTGCATGGCGCTGATGAGCATAGATTTTTACCAAATTCAAACTTGGGTAGTAGTAGTGTTACAACAAGATTTTTAGAAGATACAAGTGCTGCTGCAAGAACAACATTGTTTGGTGGATATTCAAGCAATCAAACAGATGCAATAATTGCAGGCGAACCTATAATTATTGGATCTGCTACACACAATGGTAACATAGCACATGCTATAAATGGTGTTGACGCTAACATATACGGTGAAGCAAAAGCAAGATTGAATGTTCCAATGAGCCAGAATCATTTTACAGGACAAGTAGTATATCAAGATCCGTTTCATGTAATTGTAACACTGGACAACGAAGCATTTGAATTTGACAGAGGCACAGATGGATTATACAGAGTAAGAGTTACATTCCGTGCAGCACAGTATTTGGGGAACTGATAGATGGCAAAAAGAGATATGAATTCAACACTGGAAACAGCCAGTGAAAGAATAAGCAACACCTTTTTTGAACTTGTTAAAATAAATGTTGGTTCAAAAACATATAGAATTAGCAATGCACCTTACAATATTACCATAAGCGGTGATGGTGAATACAGCAGTTTTGGTCCGTTGATGGGTTTCAGTGATATAGAAGAAAACGCTACACTGGAAATACAAACACTGACTATACAAATCAGTGGTATCTTGATCAATGGTGAAACTAGTATCACACCTATTGATGACTTCTTAAACAGTGATTACACACACGCACCTGTGGTAATACGTAGAGTATACACAGACGACAATGGTGTAATTGGTAACTTTGAAATATTCAAAGGCTATATCACAGGTGGAACAATTGCAGTAAATAGCAGTGACAGTTGTAGTGTTTCAATAAATGTAGCCAATCACTGGAGTGATTTTGACAAAGAAGCAGGTAGATACACAAATACAACAAGCCAACAAAGATACTTTGCTGGAGATACAGGATTTGATTACGCATCAGAAATCCAAAAGGAGATAAAATGGAAAGCCGCATCTTAAAAATAGCACAATTTATAGCAAGCAAAAGACACAAACCTTTTGTGTGGGGCAAAAACGATTGCCATACATTTGTTTTAGAACTCAACGATATGTTGTATAATGAAAACAGTGTAGCTGCTATATATGAAAAATATCACAACCTAAAAGGTTGTTATCGATTAGCAAAATCAATAGATGCTGTTGAATACATGCAGAGTTTGGGTTATGAATCAGCAAAGCAAATCAAAGATGGTGATGTTATACTTGTAAAACACAAGTTTGGTTACTATTCACACGTTGCACTAGACGGTGTGTTATACAGCATTGATCCAGACAGAGGTTTGGTTGCAGCATACAAAACAGCATTTAAAAACATTGATTATACTGTTTGGAGACGCAAATGAATAGATTTGAACTTGCAGTATTTGTAGCCGCACTTACAGTAGCTTCAAGTCAACCCGCATATGCAATTCCTGCAGCGGCAGCATTTTTAGCGGCATATCCGCTGTTGGCAGCAGTGTTGATTATTGGCGGTTTGTATATGATGGGCAAGATGCAGGCCAAAAAAAATGCAGGTCAGCAGCGTAGTTTATTGGTAAACAAACAAAGCAACAATGATCCTATTCCTGTTGTGTATGGACAAAAACGCATAGGTGGAGTAAGGGCTTTTGTGGATACAACCGACGGTGCTGGCGATACAACAGGCACAAACTTTTTAAATATATGTCTTACTATGTGCGAGGGCAGAACAGGACAACTTAAAAAAGTTGTATTCAATGATGTGATTGTGTGGGACCACGATGATGGTGGTAGTTACAATGGCGGCAGTGAAACCACAGGTTATCCGCTACAAGGTTATCAAACACCACCAGATCCCAATCCAGACAAACAACCAAACTATGGTTCAAAAGCAACTATTGTGTATCACCCTGGACACCCTGATCAAGTTGTTGACAGTATGTTGAGCACCAGTATTGGCAGTGAGTGGGGCACTAATGCAAGATTGCGAGGTATTGCTTATCTTGCAATAAAATTAGAGTTTGATGCAGAAATATTTGAAGGTGGTGTTCCAACTATAACAGCAGAATTCACAGGCAAACAAATACAAGATGTAAGTGGTATAAGCGAAGGTGACAGTAGCAGAACATTGGCCGCTGGCAGTGTAGATCAAAATCCTGTTGATGTGTTGTATGACATATTGGTAGATAAGATATATGGCAAAGGTTTAGACCACAACGGCAGCACATACAGTGCAGGACAAGACATTGATTTGAGCAGTTTCCAAAGTGCAAGATCATATGCAGCCAGCAGATACAAAATCAATGGACACTTGGACACAGACACAAAATTATACGAAAACATAAATGAAGTGTTGGATGCTTTCAATGCATATTTGATTTACACCAATGGCAAATACAGATTAAAAATACGACAAGACAATGAATCACCTGTGAGTGGTTTTGTGTTTGATGAATCAAACATTATTGGTGATATAAATGTTTCGCTACAAGATATCAAAAAGCGTCTCAACACAATGCAAAGCACATATGCAAACAAAGACCTAACACCACCATCGGGTGATGGATATGAAGGTTACAATGATGATACAGTTGTGGTTCCAGAAACCAGTGACACAGCCAGGGTTGCATATCTTGCCACAGACAATGACAGAATATTAGAAAGTCGTATCGAGAATAATTTAATCAGTGACAGTGCAACACTAAAAACACTGTTGAACCATAAACTGGATGACAGCAGAAATGGCACAATGATTAGTTTTGATGCTGCACACACATCAGTGCAGGTTGAAGCAGGTGACATTGTAGCTGTTACACATCCCATGCTTGGATTTGACGCAAAAACATTCCGTGTTCTACAGATGGGCATTACCCCAGACAACACTATAAATATAGTTGCAGTTGAATATATAGCGAGCATTGAAATATGAGCACAATTACACTAAATGGCGAATCTACCAGCACAATTATCAACACTGATGATATACGTTTTAGTATTATCAGTATTGGAGAATTATCAGACGTAGACACTACAGGCTTAGCCAACAACAAAATTTTAAAATACAATGGATCAAATTTTGTTGTTGCAGACATTGATAGTAGCACTGTTACTGAAATTGATGGAGGCACATATTAGATACAATATGTTGTTGATTTAAGACACCTTAAAGCAAAACCAGCTATACATATAGTATCCAATATCAACGTCAGCTATATTGATACACTCTTGTGTTTTATAGGTATAAATATATAATACTATAACGGTAAGAGGTAATTATGAACCCCACACAATTAAGATTTATATACAACAAGTATTCATATGACACAACTCCTGCAAAATATAAAACATGGACACAAATAGCAATGGGCAGTGGATGGGATTGGCCACCATGCACCACATCAGTGTTTATGATGTGGAATGACACAATTATTGTTGGTGCAAACTATGATGAAGAAACTAGAGTGCCACTGTATGAATGGCGTATCAAATACAGTTTAAATAAAATTCCAAAACCTTCACAGGAAAAAGATCCACTGAATGGCATAACTGAAAACAATCCCAACTATGTAGCATGGCAACAAATGTTTTATGAAGAGGGTATGAAGCAGACAGAAATTGCAAGACAACTAAATGTTAGCCCTGCATATTGCAGCAATATGAAACGCAAGTTTGAATCACAAAATGACCAATTTTTTGTTGAGGCTACTTGACAAAACAACAGAATTAGTATATAAATAGTATGTGGGTTAGGTTTAATAGAGTTAGCCCCGCCTATCAGACTATCGTCTAAAAGCATTAAGTCCTCGAGCCGAGCATGGCTCTCTCCTTTGTATACCAGTCCTGTAATGGACCCTTTGGGGACTTTTATATTATCAGAACAGCACAAAAAAACCCGTTTTGACGGGTTTTTTATTGACTTTGATAAATAATAGTGTTACATTAAATATATTATATAAAACAAAGGAAAAATATTATGAAAGCAATTGAAAAAACACTCTATCAAATTGATTGTAAATGCAAAGATGGCCGTTATGGTGAATACTATGAAATAACATTTGTAGACACTGAAGGTGACATTTACAAAACTTATGCAGTTCCAGGCTTTGACAACTATGACACTTGGAGATGGATATGCGAACATCAAGACAATGCAGTAACAATTCAAAATGCATGTCAAAAAACACGTTACAGAAAACCAGTGTTCACAGATGACAAATGTCCTATCATAGATTGTGACAGCGTTATAAAACCTGTGAATGTAAAACCACTTGACCAACAACTAAAAGAAGTATATAATTGGTTTAAATAAAGGCAACTATACAATGGCAAACACAAATTATCAAACAGAAACACTAACACAGGCTCACATACTCACTCCGTTGAACGGGAAAAGGTTGCAAATCCTTAGACAAATATAATCCCAGTGAGCGTTGGTGTTGGCGTAATCAACACAGACCCAGATACAAAAGTGCAACTGATACGCGATTGACGAGGCACTATAATACAACTGACGTAGGTGGATAAGGTCAAAGTCCAGTATCGTTTATGGTCTATAAACAAAAATACCTACTATCGTAAAATGGAAGATTTCCTTTTTTTTTGATACCTGTAGTAGGGTATCGTGTGACTGGAAGATCAATAAAAATATATGATTGTATTTTAATTATTGACTTTGAAGGTTAGGTAGAGGAACAACAGAACGAAATGAAATGAAGTGATGTTTTCCTATATCTAATGGTAGATGCGTAAGCAGATACCACTAAACAAACAACTAATACAATCTTTGGGTGAGGCGTTGGGCCGAACTCGAGAGTATACCAAATCACCGCCGCAGGTGAAACAACAAAGCATAAGGAGATAGATATGCAAATAAATGACAAAGATAATTGGCGTAGAACTAAACCAGATGACTGGAGTGTGTATAATTGGGAATATCTACGTCTGTTGAATTCAATCAGTTACAACATCAAACGCATTGCAGATACATTGGATGATTCAGATGTAAGCAGTGCAAGTGAAGATATTGCATTGGCAGTGCGTTATGCAACAGCAGCTATTGAAGCAGAAGCAAATAGGTTTGATGCTAACACACAACCATATACAGGTGAAACCACAGGACATTACACCGGTCACTATGGCGGGTAAATACTAACATACAGCAAAAGGAGCAATACAATGCGTATGAGAGACATGACTAGCCCCAGTAGAAGATTTAAGATATGGTGGAAATACATGAAAAGCAAAGAAAACAGTGCAGAAGAAATAGAAAACTGGTTGAAATTTGCTTGTAAAACAATGGCAATGAGAGGTGATCAAGACCAGCAAAGAGTTGTGTATACAATTGCAACAAGGTTTAGACGCAGCACATACAAGAGATTGTCAAGCACAAATGCTTGGAAAGTTTACAAAATGGTCAACCACAAACAAGAGAACTTCAAGCGAGAAAAGGCAAAGATACACAGATTATTGAATCAGTTGGAGCATCAAGCAAACAAACCCAGCACATTTACACAACGCACAAAGACACGCAAGATTATTACAGGCAGCAGTGGCAATGTTAAAACTTGAATGTTATTGGGTAGAATCAACACAAGGTCTTGACATGAGACACATTGAAAAGTTTGAAAGTGAATGTGTAGGTGACTTGTTACAACAAGCGTTTCTAAAAAAAATGAGTGTGTTGGATTGGGTTGGCTATCGTATAACTGATGCTGAAGGTAAAACTGTAACACAACAATTTGTTGACAATAGTTTGAGTAAAAAACGCTATACTCAAGCGCAATAAGTAGCCCACCAGGCACCCCCACGCCCAGCAGACTGTAGATATTTATCAGATAAATACATTGAGCAAGGAGACGTTAAATGTCAGCAGGAATTTACAACATCATCATAGAACAACACGCAGATTTTGAAAGAACATTTCAAATCAAAGAAAACAACAGTGCTAAAGATATTACAGATCATACCTTTACAGCACAAATAAGAGAGCGAGCACAATCAGGCACCGCAACTGACTTTACAGGTGCAATAGCAGATGCCAGCGATGGCAAGTTTAAGTTGAGCTTGACAGACACACAAACAGCTGGTTTAAAAGCAGGCGATTATGAATATGATTGTGTTATGACAGATGCAGGTGGTAAAAAAACACGTGTGTTACAAGGCATTGCAACAGTTGATGCAGGAATAACAAGATGACTTTTACGGTATTGGGAACAGATGATGAGGCCTTGCGCATTACCGTAACAGACGGTCTTGGTTATAGTATAAGTGTTGTAGACAATGACAGTGAATTTGGCACAACTGTAGTGGATGATGCACAAAACAATTTACAAATTGTAACACTTGCAACATCAAGTGATTACACAGATCAAGATGCCAGAGCCAGCATAAGTGCTGGTGGTGATCTTGCTTACAACAACACAACTGGTGTAATCAGCTACACTGAACCAACTGTAGTTTCAACATTTACAAATGATGCTAATTATGCAACTGAAACATATGTGCAAACACAAGTAAATGACTTGATTGATGGTGCACCTGGTGCGCTGGATACATTGAACGAATTAGCTGCAGCATTGAATGACGATGCTGATGCATACACAACGCTGAATGATCTTATAACAGCAAACGCAGACAACATTGCACTCAAATTCAACACAGACGACTTCAACACAACATTTGACACACGTTTAGCTACAAAAGACACAGATGACGTTGCTGAAGGTGACAATCTTTATTATACAAGTGCAAGAGCAAATGCTGATTTTGATACAAGACTTGCTACAAAATCAACAACAAATCTTAGTGAAGGGTCAAACCTTTATCATACAACTGATAGAGTGCAAGCGGTTATTGATACAAACAGTGCAGGCTTTATAACAGATTATACTGTAACACAATCAGATGTAACAGATCATGAAGCTGCAATTGAAATAACTGAATCACAAATAACAGACTTACAAAGTTATATCACAGATTATACTGTAACTGAATCAGATGTAACAGATCATGAGGCTGCACTTGAAATAACTGAATCACAAATAACAGATTTAGACAAATACACCAATGCAGACTTTGACACAAGATTAGCAACAAAAAGCACCAGTGATGTTGCAGAAGGAACCAATCTATACTACACTGATGCAAGAGCAAACAGTGCTATAGATACTAGAGTAACAGGGTCTTTTATTGACGCCCTAGACACCGTATCAGATGGAGGAACATACTAATGACAACTCGTATAAAATTAAAAAGGGGCAGTGGCGTCCCAAATGAAAGCCAACTACAAGAACATGAAGTTGCAATGGATGTTAGCACCGGCACAATTTATGTTGGTTCAAGTTCAACAGACGCAGGCACAGACTGTGCAGTATTAACAGAAAAAAATCCCACAAACACAGATGATTTAAGTGAAGGTAGTAGTAATTTATACTACACAGATGCTAGAGCAGATGCCAGAGCACAACTCAAAATAGATGCACTGGTAGATTCAGCACCAGGCACACTGGACACGCTTAATGAATTGGCAGCAGCACTGGGTGATGATGCAAGTTTTTCAACAACTGTAACAAACTCAATAGCAACCAAATTGGCATTGGCCGGCGGCACTATGACAGGAGCATTGACACTTAGTGGTGCACCAACAAGTGCAAGCCATGCAGCAACCAAAAACTACGTTGACAGTGTAGTCACAAGTGGCACAGCTTCACTGGACACAGATGACATTGCAGAAGGTAGCAATCTATATTTTACAGATGCTAGAGCAATAAGTGCAGTAGAAGGAGAAGCAACACTTGACTTATCAGGTGCAGTTACAATAGGCGGAGACCTTACAGGTGATAGTGGAGACTTCAACATTGCAAATAGTGTAGATGGATCAGACATTGTTTTCAAAGTTGATGACACAGGTTCAACAACACACACTGGTATGAGCATCAAAACAGATGATTATGTATCAAATGATACTGTAGGTTTAGGTGGAACAGACACAACAGCATACAAGAGTTATATTCATCAAACAGGTGCTGGTATCAAAATTGGCAGTGCATCACAACAGTTTAGTGTAACAGGCAACACACCAGACAATGATGAAGGTGACTATGAAATGAATGGTATCTTTATTGAACCAACAGGCAACAGTTGGCCATCAATAACACTTCAATCATACGGTAATGGCACAGGTAAAAACCCTGTGAGAGATAGATTTGGTGACAGTGCATTTGGTGGAGCATTTATTGAATATCCAAATGCCAATGTGAACTTGATGGGTGCTAATGGCACAGTGGCAAGTCCAAGTGCAATCACAAATGGTAAACGCCTGGGACAACTTGCATTCACAGCATATGATGGATCACAGTTTGGTGGAAGCACTGTTGCAGGAAGTGCCGCAATCACAGTAACTATGGCAGAAGATGCAGCCACTGACAATGACAGAGGTGCAAAGATGCAGTTTGAACTTATGCCAACAGGTGGTGACGGTAGTCTAACAAGTGGCAGTAGAACTGAAGTTATGGAATTACTTGAAAATGAAATCAAGTTCTCACCAGAAGGCACACAAGCACTTTTGGTTGAATCAGACAAAGTTACAGCAAAGGTAGAACTATCAACTGAAAATTTACTCACACTTGGTGATAGTTTAGATATGAATGGACAGTTTATTCAGGACGATGGCAGAGATGTATTTGAAGTAAACAATAATAATTTAATTGTGTATCATCCAGACAATGGCGATCAAAGAATTGAAACAGGCGAATATGGCACCAGTTTCGGTGGTGACATTGAAGTGTTGGGAGGTTTAGACAGCACATTTTCAGGTGGTATATTTGCTGCATCACAAAGTTATGAACACAGATTATTAAGAGTTGGTGCAGCATATGATGAACCTTGTGTGACTATTGGTAATGAAGGCAGCAGTGCAGAAGATGTGAATCTTGATTTTAGTTTGTTTGATGGTGGTGTTCAAAGCAGTGATTTAACACAAACCATATTTCGTCTAAATGGATACAGTGCAGCCAGTGACAACAACAAATTCTTTATCAATGTTTTTGATGGAACAGATGCTGATGTTGCAAGTCAAATTCACAATGATGCAGGTGACATCACACACTTGTTAACAGGCACACTCAAGACAATAACTGAACACAATGGTGATGAGATATTTACAGTGCAACCAGATGTTGGTATGAACTTGTTCACTGGTGGATCAGCAACCAGTAGTGCAAGTATCACGCACAATCTAACAACAAATGATTCAAGCCACACAATGGTCAAGTTCAATGTTGATTATGGTTCTGACACACCAACTGACGTTGATTTTGGTTTCACAGCAGAAACACTGGGTGACAATGTTGACACAGACAATGATGAAGGCTTTGCAGGAAGATTAGACTTCCGTTGGCAAGCAGATGGCAAACACAAAGTCAAATTCAAAGCCAACACATATGAAGATGATGCATTTGCTAGCAGAGAAGCACTAACATTTACAAATAATTTGACCACAATCAACAACATGATAAAGATGAATCCCATCACAATGGACACAACTGGCAACAGACCAACCAGTGGACTAAATGCTGGTGATTTG
>Ga0181410_1001088_pt1 | contig 11693 bp, 14 predicted proteins | sample 33SPOviralmetaG_FD_130112 | JGI IMG/M metagenome (GOLD analysis project Ga0181410, IMG submission 130112) | Marine viral communities from the oligotrophic San Pedro Time Series (SPOT) site, San Pedro Channel, CA, USA - 33 SPOT_SRF_2012-06-20 | ecosystem: Environmental > Aquatic > Marine > Strait... | reverse complement strand
ATATTATAAATTATTTTTAGATATCTGATAATAATACTACTTGAGTGTTTTTTTTGAATCATAGATCACAAAACAAATACTGACTTTTTTAGTGATATTTTACTGATAAATGTGTGAGTAAATCAATTAATGATTTTTTAGTCTTATGACCTACAAAAACCCATAAGTTTGATAATGTATATAAATTTTGATACTAACCGCGCTTAAATATATTAAAGACCTAGGACTAACAAAGCAGTACGAGTGAATAAGTCTCATTTAATTAGATAAAGCACTTAAAAATAAAGTGTATTATATAATCAAAGCAACAATGATGTCACCTACCTCCGAAGTCAAACCATCGCAGGTCGCTCAACTTATGAAGGAGAATGCTAAACTCAAAGCAGAGATTGAAGAATTAAAAAAGAGAGATGAAGATGCTATGGAATTATCACAGAAACAAAATGATTTATTTATGACTCAGTTAGAAGAAAAAGATCAGGAAATTGCTGATCTTAAAGAAAAATATGAACCTAAACCTCACAAGTATAAGGTAGGTGATGCTATCAGATATGAGAATACGAATATGGATGACCGTGATGATAGATATAAGTTTCTAGAAATCACGGGAACTACTAAATGTATGTATAAAGTAAGAGAAATTAAAGCGGTAATAAGGCGCAGCCCCAGCAACATGGCGGGCGAAGACTTTTATGTGATTTCTAAAGATAAAGAAGTTTGGAAATTCAGTCCATACAAAAATATTGGTAAAAAAGATATGGAATGGAACGGGAAACTCATTGATGATTGTGAAGATGAGGGACAAAATGAAACAGAATGGTTTATGAGTCATTATTGGCACATCATGTAAATAATAATAATAGTTAGGATTAGTTAAGGATTTTTTTTGTCATATAGTAGTATAATGAGTTATAATAAATCAGAAAATAAAGGTATCAAGCGTTCTGACACTCCTACCCCTCACGGCATCTGTGATTTTTTATATAATATCATCTCTGATAAATACAATCCCCAAATAGTCCTTGACCCTGCCGCAGGTGATAAACGATTGACACATAAATTTAAATGTAAAACTATTAATTACGAAATTAAAGAAGGTACTGACTTTTTAAAAGAGACTAATCCAATTCAGTGTGATATGGTGATACTCAATCCCCCTTTTAATATAGGCACAGGTAAGAGACTAAGTTGTGAAGTCTTTATGGATAAAATATTAGAACTATGCCCCCCTCATATACCTATCTTTATGATTTGCCCTATGGGTTTTAGATTAAATCAAAAGAAGACAAGTAAGAGATGGATTAAAATGAGAGATCACTATCCCGCAATTACTACAATTATCTCACTACCTCTTGACATATTTGAAAATACATTATTCCATTCTGAAATCATTGGATTTAATTGTGAATCATTAAAACCACATTATTTTGTACCCGAAAATTATTTATATGAATAGTTATACAAATGCCTATGCCTCACGATGGAATGACACTCAAACAATTAAAAGACTATGTAAGGAGCCATAAATTAAATCATCCTGAAGTAAAACTCTCTATGAATAAAGCAGACCTCATTAAAGGTCTTAAAAAACACGGACACTGGGAATCAGGTAAAGCACCAGGAGGTCCTAAATCTCTCCGCAAACCAAAACTACCTCCCCGACCTAAAGCACTAGCAGGTCAGTCAAAAGCAGCATCACTCAAAGAGCGAGCCTTGAAGATGAAAGCAGATCGCGAAAAACCAAGATCTCAAAGAGGATATTAATTTATATAGTTATGTATATGACACTGACATGGAAACAAAAATATAATCGTAAATATGGATTTAAAAAAGATCAATCACATAGTATGTCTGCTATATCCAAGACTACTGGATACAAATTGAGTGGTTTGAAAACTATTAAGAAAAAAGGCGAAGGAGCATTTTATTCAAATCCCCAATCAGTCCGTAAGAGTGTCTCATCAGCAACTCAGTGGGGGATTGCTCGGGTATATTCAGCAGTGATGGGAGGCAAAGCAGCACGAGTGGATAAGTCTCATTTAATTAAATAAAGCACTTAAAAATAAAGTGTATTATATAATCAAGTAACAATGAACGCTGAACAAATTACACAAATCCTAAAGGACAATGCGAAGGCAAAATATAATAAAATACTGAGTGATAAAACACTCGCGAATAATACTAAAATGGTCTTGAAATTACAAGATCTAATGCCCTCACAAGAAGGCTGGTATTATGATACTGATAAAATTAAAAGTATATTGGAGGAGAAAGGATATGCTGTTTCAACTAAGAAGAATTATTTATCACTGGTTTTACAACTAGTATCGTATGACAAATTATTACTGAAAAAAGATGTAGGTGATACTCTCACCAATTTAATTGTAGATATTCAACAACTTCAATCAGTAAAATCAAATAATGAGAAAAATAATATTATATCTGAAAAAAAAATGGAACAAAAACAATTTACATATAATGATTTACATTCACTGCTTCAATCTCTGAATAATGAAAAATTATTCACAGATGCCTTGCTGATTATGATATTAATGGTTTATCCAATGAGAGCAGAGGTCGGCACATTAGAAGTCATCAGTAAATATAAATATGATAAAATAAAAGGGACAATGCCTCTCAAAAACTATCTTGTGAAAAATAAATCAAGTCTTATGATAAGTCGTAATAATTATAAGACACAAGCAGTCTATGGACGAAAAGAACATAAAATTAAAGACCCATTACTCAAAAATGCTATCTTGTATTATCTTGAAAATGAATGGTCTGGAGAAGATTCACTCTTCAATATGACTCACGATGAGACCAGTCGTAGATTATTCTATATCACTAAAAAATATCTGGGAACATCTTTATCAGTAAATGCTATAGCAAAGATAAATATAGAACATCACCTCAATCTAATTACTGATAAAAGTCCATCACAACAACTGATAAAACAAACAAAATATCTCCAAGAAGTCAGTGATATCAGAGGCACATCACTCAATGTCCTTATAGACTCATATATTAATTGATTATTCCTGATAGTCTCTATTCCCTAGATAATAATACTGATAAACATGCGAACTCTCACATTTATCCTTAATCACCTTACAAATATCATGTACCTGATTGTGTTCTAAATGACTCATCAGACATCTAATTATTTTTTTTAATTCTTTATTCTCATCTTCCAACATAGAATAAAGCATATACATTCTCTCTTCTTCTGATCTATCAAATTGAGTTCTATCCATCTTTATATAATAATGATAGAAAATTTTTAAATCATTTATAATGCTTCAATCGGCAATCCCATTTTCCATTCTTCCTCTGAAAGAGTTTACAATACTCTGGATATGTATCAGCAAGATACTGTTTATCTGCTTTTTCTGTCTCTACATTGCGACCATCACCATCACATCCACCTTTTGAATAGTTTTGAGTCACTCCTGAGAGGTGATTTGCTTTTAGGATTTTACCATCTCTGATGTAATGTAAAATACAATGTTCCATATCTTCTGCGTAATTTGTCATAACCTTTAAGTCCTTACAGATACGTCTAATCCTCAGTATTCCAAGCATATATCTCAAATCAGTAGTGTATTTTTGACACTGACTCATAAATAATGGATTGGCGACTGAATACAATCCAGCATAATTGACTTTCTCCTCATCCATCTTATCAATGATTTTAGTCATCTCATAATCAAAAGAACATATTTCTCTACGTTGCTCATCTACTATCTTTTTTAGATCATCATCTATCTCTATAATGACCTGATTCTTATACATAGTCTCAGTGATAAAATTATGCGTTGCCCCAATCCCTTTGACATCACTTGATATCACCTCATAACCCTCCTCTTTCAATGTCATATATTTCTCATAATCTATATCATCATTACGTATTACTATTACAATATCACTATGTGGTATTGAATGCCTATCAAGATAACTTAGGGAATATGATTTTAATTTATCATATCTCTGATATGATGGAATAACTACTGAGTATCTCTTCTTACGTGCTTCAAATGTATAATTCTCTGAAGCATGCTTCTTTTTATTGTCTCTGATCTGACTGTCTAATGGTCTCTCCCTGAAGATAGCAGGTGAATAGACATTTCTATGATTACTGACTTTCTGATACATTACATCTATCGCTCTGTATCTCTTCTGAGTAATAATCTCATTTAACATACACTCGGCGATTTCATAGGTCGGGATATAATAGGATAAATTACACATCAATTTATAATCAGAAGGGAGACTATTCAAAGAACCATCTACTAACAGAGGAGGTTCAACTGAGCCTCCCTTCATAGTCCGCATAAAAAATCCACCAAGATAGCAGAAATCTGACCCTAAATCATCAGGTATATGATTTATCTGCTCAGCATCATCTTCTACGACTATCACATTATTTAATTTATTTTCACTGATATGTCTTAATAAATTAATATGACTTATCCAACACGCACATTTTGCCTTGTGTTCAGCAGGATTGATATTCCACATTGAAACCATCTTCTGAAAGATAGGATCATCCTCATCTAACTCTTTCCAGTCTGTTGCTCTCCATCTTAACCATGTATCATCAAAATATTTTTGTCTATCATTACATCTATCAAGATTAATAAAGAACTTAATCATTTATCATAAGATAAGATAAAAAATATATATCAATTTATTTATCTAATCTTAATGCTTAAGAAGTAAATTAATTTTATGTTGTTTCTTTTTACTTTTAAACTTTTTATATCCTAATTCTTGTAATTTATCATTTAGATCATCGTGTGTGGGCGAGTTATATCCCCACTGCTCCGCTGGCTCCGGCCAACCAGAGTATATGATTATTCCGCTCCACTTAAATCCATGAATATCCGCATTTTCAGTCTTATATTTAAGTTCAGACATTTCCCGAAATGGACCGCAGCGCGCACCATAATATGGGAATAGAGAATGTATAATAATACGACTCACAGAATTACAACTGCGATGTACGTCCTTATATTTCTTCATAGATTTATTATTTAATTTAAGACGTAATTTAAACTCTTTTGTTGCCTCTCTAAATTTAAGTAAAATATTGAGTTCATCCTGTATTAAACCCTCAATGTCAGGGCATATGTCAAATAGAGACATAGCTCCTTGAGTCATTATTTAAATAGTTACTAAACTAACAAAACAGCATGTATCAAATTTTTTGATTTACTTTAACTTTAGGAATAAAAAATTAGTATCCCTAATTTTATTAAATTTATACAAAGCAAAATATGATCCAATAAACATCTTTTTATCATCCCAAGATAGTCTGTCACCGTTTTGTACTTTATCAAAGATACAATCACAATGAAGTTTACACGCTTTTTGAATATTTTTAAGATTGTATTTTGTAAGACCTGTTTTAATAATCTGCTCTGAAATCTCTTTATAAAAGAAAGTCCAATCATCTGTATGTGATTTACATTTGACACAGAGTTCATCATTATAATAGAGATATAGTTTATATTTGTCTTCCATCTGTTAAGTATAGAAAATGATATATCTTTATGTAAAAATTATGTAAAAATTTGATAATGGGTATATTTGATACATAGTAATATAAACAAATAATGATGTCACCTATCTCCGAAGTCAAACCATCGCAGGTCGCTCAACTCACTGCCGAGAATGCTAAACTCAAAGCAGAGAATGAGAAACTCAGCAAACGAAATGATATTATTAATCGTATGGCGCAGGTGGTGAAGGAGGAAATGATTACTGAAATTACGCAAGCAGTTCAAGAGGAGGTTGATAAAGTCAAAGAGGAGAATGAGAATCTCAAAGAGGAGATTAAGGACCTTTTTCAGCGACATTGTGCCTTACTTCGTCAGACCAAGGGAAAAGAGGATCGGGTGGATATTGTGATCACTAATAACCAAGAGAAGATTAAGGAACTCACTGCCGAGAATGCTAAACTCAAAGAGAAGTGTGGCGAATGGAAAGATAAGTTTATGATACTTGAAGAGTCTGCTAAAAAGCATCTTGGTAATGGATTTAATGATTATAAACAATAATAAATAAATAAGTCATAGGTAGGATTAGTTAGGTTTTTTTTATCTCTGATTGTAATCTCTCAAAGACCTCTTTTGCTAAATCTGTATTAAGAGTTCGTATCCGTTCAATTTTAAATATAACTGAAGAACGTAGAGACACAGGAGCAGGTGATCCATCAGGCTCAGTGATAGATACAGATATAGAAGATAATCTGGTAGGTTTGGTGATTGTAAATGAGATATCTGTTTCTGGTGATATGTAGAAGTCTCCTACTGGATTCTGTTTATTCACTATAGACACTATAGGCATACGTGTATTTCCTGTACCATCTATAAAGGATGAATTACCGACTATATCACTGCGGATATTATAATATCCGTTAAACATAGAGATTGGATATTTCTGAGCAGATATCTGAATGCTTGTTGCTGATTGATTAATAGGAGGCAACCATCGGATGAGTTTTAAATCTTGATTTACAGCAGAGTCTGTAGTTGTAGCAATAGGGATCGTATAATTCACTAACATCTCGCCATTGTATTTGGTGATACCAAATTGATTTTGTATCCATGATTTTGTATCAGAGCAGTCTATGGTCGCATTTGTAGTGACTATATTCAGATTTGTAGAATTGTCTAGATTAATGATTTCATTTCTAGTTGTTGTATCTTTGTTAAATTGCTGGTAGGTAAATCCTAATCTACCCCATAGACCTTGATCCCAAGATTCCTCTGTATATCCAAAATCTTCAATAAAGATGCCTGTTGTTGTATCATAGATTGTCAGTGGTTCTAAATTAAAGTTCATTCTCCGTAGTTTCCTCTCGTGATCAGACCCTGCTAAATAATATGATGACTCACGATTATAAGGATATTGAACAGGTGAATACATCTCATAATCTTGCTCTGGATTAATCTTATATACATCTGCGGCTCCTTGTGAAGGATCAAAATCAGTATTGTCTAAAGGTTCTATTTGCTGTAAATTACCTTTATTCAAAGGAGTGTGGAGACGAGAGAAGAAGAAATTAGTTCCATTAAATCCAATCTCTGGTTTATCTGCTCCGCAATATATCTTATTATTTACATATCCTGTATCTAATTGATCACTCTCTTGTAATCTTAATAATCTCGCATCTATATCGGGATAGATAGGGACAGTCGCATCTGGTTGTGCTAATCCTGACCCAGCCATTGCTGGATTTGTTCCATTGGTGAGTGTCTGGACGTCCGCTACTCCTCCTCCCGCATTTGTAGTTCTGGTTGTATTCGCATATCCATACTCACCCTTTCCAGATTGTAAATTAATCATAGATGTGCCCCAAGCATTCCAGTGTCTATCAAATCCTATTTTAGTCTCTGCCGCTATCCTTGTTCCATCTCCATAATTGTGAAAGAAAGATTCAGGTAATCCTATATTCTGAGTGATTGCTTTTGTATCTTGAGAGAAAGTCAATAAATTAGGATAAATGATTACATGATTTGTATTCCCTAAAAGAGTATCAGCAGCAATAGATCTCCCTAAAAATCCATAAGTGAAATTACCTGATTGATAATTACTCATTGATACAGGGACCTCATAAAACTCATCCTTCAATGATTCATCATAGTGAAAGTAGAAAGGATTAGATTGGGACTTGGTATTTAAATCTCTGTTAAATGTAGGGTCTAAAGCAGGATCTGTTCCAAATCGCTTCCCAGTCCCTCTGTAGTCATAATAGGATTGACCTAATTTCCAAAACTGATTTTTAGGACCTGTGCGGATATCAGTAGGATCTACAAATCTATTGACATCAAAGGATATAACATCACAATTTGAATATCTTGTATGATCTGCCTGTACAAATGAATCCATGTGAGCATATCTAGCATTGTCTTTGGTTATATATACTTCACCTGAGGCAGTATCATAGTATGGATTTATGACTGGATGATACATTCTTCTCACAGTATCCTCAGAGAATAATTCAGGATAATTTCTCTGACTTTCTACGTATGCTTTGAAGTTCAGTATTTGTGGAGAGGGTCTCCTAGGGGTCGCAACGATACCATCTACTTTTCCATTAATTGTCGCAAAATAGGGTATATTCAAGACTAATCCCTGAGTTAATTTATTAGCAACGACCAAATTATTAGTCGTAGGGATACCAAAGATATCATTTAACTGACAACCTGTCTCATAAATTTCAGGTCTCTTACAGGCGATATATTTATATCCATTATAATAAAAAGCAGCATCTGAGTCAGTTGCTACATTTACATCATAGACAGCTGGGACAGCAGCAGAGAGTGTTAAATGAACCCCTCCCGCAGGGGCAGTAATATCCGCAAGAGATGTAGTAGGACCATTGAAGAGTGCTTTTTTATAAAGAGTTTCATTTTGTAATGCCTCTGACCCGCATTCAAATGATTGATAGGTTTGTGATTCTACTCGTTTATTCAATATAAAATTAACATTTGGATCAGTAGCACTCACAACTTTGTCTTTTAAATCTTCTCTTTGTTGAATAGATGTCTTTTGTAATTGTTGAGTAAGACTATCCGCGATTGTTTTCGCAGCAGAAAAACCGATATCTGTTTCTAACTCAATCTTTTCACGAACTATATGATAATCAAAGAACTCTGGCTCCCTCGCATAATACGGAGGGTGATACGTTCCTTGTTTTGTAGCATCCGCAGTAAAGACTAATCCTGGCTGATTTGGATTGACATTGAATGTCTTTGTCATAATCGTGTACCTTGAATTATCATTTTTTAATATAAAATGAACAGGTTCTCCTAATTTAGGTTCTGTTGCTGGGAGCACAGGTGCCTCATAATTTAAAAATGCCCTGATATCTGAAGGAACAAATCCATAATAATTCGCCTCCTCTTTATCTGTTGTTGCTTGATGACTTGGATACTCAATGTGTGTTCTCCCTAACAAGACTTTGTCTATAGATGACCAGTAATTATCCTCTTGAACAAGAGATGCTACGAGTTCAGAAGTTGTCTTTATAAATCTTCTAGGTAATTGAATATAATTAAGAGCATCCATTGTCTTGTAAAAATTAATGACTGTAGATGCTTTATTATCTTTTAATTCAATCGTATCATTAATGACATCATTATCTGAATACGTAATATAAGATCTTTTAGTTGATTGCTGATATTCTGTTTTAATCGCTGTCTCAACATTGTATTTAATAGTTTTCTGTTTATTTAATCGTTTGCCCCTGAACTCTATAGGATTATCCTGACCAGATCCTACATCATTCACATAACTTGAATATACTGATACTTTATCATTGGGTATCAGTTGAATTGTATTATTCTGCTGATTTGTCCATGTAGATGGATTATCATCTTTCTTTATGGTTGCTGATTGCCTATCACACTCAACAAGGATCGTATCTATGTATTCAGACATTTATATATATATACATTATAAATTAAATCTCTTTTTAAATGACCGAATGTTTTCTTGCCTACTCGTTGATGGTCCCCAGAGTATCCAGCGACTCAATGCTCCTGCTGACTCAGGATTAGACCAGTTCTCATTTTTTCTATGTCTATCAAGATATCTTTTTCTCTGTGCTTTATCTTTAGTTAATGTATAGTCATCCATGCCTGCTGAGCCGAAGTGAGTAGTCTTAGTCCTACCATTATCTTTTGTAAAGACTGCCATTAATTTTTTACCTGCTTTATCAGACTTCTTAATAACAACTGAAACCATTATATTAAGAGTGTATATAAAAATATTAATAAGAATTAGGCATTCATAATGCTCATTAAACCACCTTCTAAGACAGCAAGGCGACTGTATTCTACGTAAGATCTAATAGTGTATGTAGATCCAGCAAGAGGAGGAGCAAGAACCGAAATATCAGTCATATCCTCTGCCTTGTAATGTAATTCAATACCGCGGACACCTACGCGACCCCCAGTCAGGCGAGTAGCAACATACCACTGATGACCCGAAATACCATGTCTCTCATCATTCTGGACGTGATTATCAAGGAAGTTAAATGTTGTATACCCGGCATTGCCGTCTTTACAATAACCATCACGAGTGACATATAATAGACCTTCATTTTGAGTGTAATGACTGAATAGACGTGCTTTATTACTGATAGAAGTAGGGAACTCAAATCGGTCATTGTATCGGATATTATACTCTACAAGACCCGTTTTAGCAGCATCCGCAGGATTCTGACTGGGACTCATAGAATTGTATGGACCAAGACACGAATAATCACGTTCAGGGCGAGAGACCATTGTAATCACACGACTACAGAGGCGATTCGCCATACCAAGATTTGCGACAATGCCCGATGCTAATTGAGTATGACTCACCGATTGTTTAGAAAGTCTGTAATCAGGGAAACTGAACTCAATACGAGGATTTGCCTCAGCATACCGAGTCATTAAATCCGAATCAGTATAGAATACATAATCAGCACAGAACTTTAACTCATTGCGGTCAAGTAGATACGAAGCATGACCATCCGAAGATACAACACGTTTATCAACAGTCGGAGACCAGGTGAGTTCAATGGATAACTGCTGATCTATCATATATAGAGGCAGATTATGGGTCTTGAGGAAGGGGAAAAGGTCCGAAAGATCCACTGAATAGACTGGACTCTCGGCAGCAGCACCTCCTTTGATATCAGCAAAAGGTTGGACTTGTAAATTTACTCCTTCAATATTCTCACCGACACTAGTCCCACGACTGCCTCCGAGCGTATAATCGCGACCATTAGAAAGACCATAGGCGAGTGCCTCTACATCAGACTGAATGGTATTCTCTCCTACAGCGGCTCCGTCAAGTTTTCTGAATATAAACTCAGTTCCCATACAACGACCTGTTGTATATTGCTCACGAGCAATTTGAGTTTCATTATTAATCTGAGCAGATTTAATCTGGTGAAGAGACGACCAATCACTGATTTCATTTAAGACTTGATTGCCTACTTTTAAGACAGCACGCTCAATTACTGAACCAATTCCAACAGTCGGGGGCATGGTGACCCCAGTTGTAATCGCCGCAGCAGGGACAAGACTTACAAAGAGTTTAGAATGACTATGGAGCCATCCTTTCTGCTGTAAATCAAATCTACAGAATCCGGGTCCCGTAGTAGTCGCCTCTAAGAACGTAGCGGGCTCCAAAATATCAGTTTCAATATTCTGCTCTAAATTAGCAGGGACAGTTTGAAGACGTAGAAGATCAGGTACTTGTGACATATTTATACTAAGACTTATAAATAATATAAAAAATTAAAATTAAAAAAAAACTATTAATGTATAGAAAATTATTATTTTAATCTGTAAAATCCATCTTTGTCTCTTATGATTTCAATTGTTTCTTCTTCACCGGACTCTTCTTCTGTCTCTATATCAGTTTCTCCTTCATAATCTGAATCACTATCATCTACATCTTCAATTGCTTTCTCTGCTAACTCATTAATATCTATTCCTCTTTCACGGCATAGTCTCTTGAAGGCATCCATTATCTGATCCATGTATATATTTAGTAAGATAATAATCTTTGTGAAAATTAATACATTTTTTTGTTGATAAATGTCTAGCACGATGGGACATTGAATAACCTGATCCACAGGGACATTTGATATACAATGAATCATATATTTTTTTATCTTGTAATATCTT
>Ga0181410_1001084_pt1 | contig 11712 bp, 21 predicted proteins | sample 33SPOviralmetaG_FD_130112 | JGI IMG/M metagenome (GOLD analysis project Ga0181410, IMG submission 130112) | Marine viral communities from the oligotrophic San Pedro Time Series (SPOT) site, San Pedro Channel, CA, USA - 33 SPOT_SRF_2012-06-20 | ecosystem: Environmental > Aquatic > Marine > Strait... | reverse complement strand
TGTCAAACTTCTTATCGTTTTTATCGCATGCGTCTTTAAGTTCATAGCAAAGTGAAACAGTCAAGGAATACATGGCACTGATTTCTTTAGTTTCACACTCCTTGACCTTACCCTCAAGTATGTGAGTAGGATCAGGAAGTTTAGAAGCAACCTTACGGTGCGCCATAAACTTAACGGCAAGTCCTTCGCCGACAGAACCACTTACCAAATCGGTAGTGGTGTTCTCATCATCGTCTTCGTCTTCAATAAGCTCGGAAACAAATGACCAAGAACGAGGTGTAGCAAACGAACGACTTGGGCTTTTAGGATCAAAGTCATACAAGTCCTTCTTGCTAAAATTTAAGTAACCAACAACATCTGCATGTATATGGTTTTCAGTTGCCCACTGCATCCAGTCATCAAAATCAACTGCAAGCTCTAAGTGAACAAATCTATTTGCCAACGGAGCAGGCATTCTGTAAGTAACACCTTTGTCAGCTTCTCTGTTACCAGCGGCAACAATAAGAACGTTATCAGGCAATTTGTATTGTCCAATACGTCTATTAAGTATTAGTTGGTATGCGGCCGCTTGTACAGCCGGTGCCGCAGAATTCATTTCGTCTAAGAACAATACGATATAATCGAACTGTTTCGCAAATTCTTCTGTAGGAAGTTCTTGCGGTGGTGCCCAAGCCATTACATTGTCATTTGCCGCATAGTAAGGAATACCTTTAATATCTGTAGGTTCCCAAAGTGACAAACGAATATCAATCAAATGCGAATTTTTTAGTTGTTGTGTAATTTGTCCAACGATATCAGACTTACCAATACCTGGAGGTCCCCACATAAAGATAGGACGTTTTTTCTTAAATGCTCGCATAATGCTTTTTTTAGCGCCATTGGGCGAGACAGTACGTAGTGCAGTATTTTCCATAATGTATTCCTCTTTCATTTTATCAGTGCCATACTTAATTTCTAAGTATGTATATATAATACACTCGTTATACTCTAAAGTCAACCTATTTTGGACACTTATTACACTTTAATTAAAAAGATAGCAAAAGAAAAGACCCCTATTACAGGCGCCTAAAATGGAGGTTTTTGGTGTCTAAATGGCTCTTAAATGCCATTTAACGCTTTTCTGGGGTGTTAGTATGTGTTACTCGTGTCTTTTCATTGCTTTTGTAAGACCGTATTTGCGTAAATCTCCGCTGAAAAGATGCAGTTCCATACTCTTTTTTTCGTCTGTAACCCATATACTGCGGTTAGTGAGATAGTAAGGGCATGTAATAAATTGATCTAAAAATATATATGTTTGGGTAGTAAACTTAAAATCTCTTGGAAATGGTATTTCATACATTTGGATATCTAGATTTTCCTGTAAAAAATCAAAGCCATCTTCTGTAAGTCTTAAACCGCCTTCTGCTTTACCTCTGGTATTTTGCCACCAGTCAGCTAGGTACTGCTTTAGATTAGCTTCACTTACGGCAATGTCGGATTGCTTTAAAAAGACTTTAGTGTATGTTTCTTTCCAGTTCATTCATCAGTAACCAGTTCGCCCGATGTCAGCTTGTATACAGCGAAGTCTTCGCTTTTGAAAAGATCATTAAGTTTTTTTGCTAGATTATGTGCATGTCCTGGATTAGAAAAAGATACCTTCTTGTATTTAGGTCCAGGATAATTTGTGATTGCATTAGATGTTTTTAGATTGAATGGAGCGCCTTTATAGAATACTGCCCATATGGCTTCTGCTTGCAAAACTTGCTCACACTTGTAAGATGCTTTGTCTACATTCTCTAATATAATCGTTGGTTTTGGTCTACTCATTTGCGTAATCCTTTTAATTAACTACGCATATATTTATCTTTTTTTTGTAGAAAACTACTAGTATTAAACCTGTTTTGCGGTCAAAGCACCTAGTATTTGCTTTAGTTCTTTTTCGCTTACGCAAAATACATTTGATATTTTTCTAGGATACTTGTATTCTAACAAGAGTTTCTCTACTAGAGTTGGATATACTGCTGGGTCAACTACGTCTGATTGACATTGTTGTTGGCTTTCAAATGTTGGATCAGTAAAAACGTAAATATCTCTATCAGCAGTTGCATCTGCATTAGGATCAAGAAGGAATAAAACTACAATAAACCACTTCATTTCCAGTCACCACCGCCGTCCATAGTAACTGTGACTGTTTCATTATCAGCACTAGATTTATTATCAATAATAAGTTTTTCTAATCTACCTTGATGGTTTGCCATTACAGTTCCTAAAGCATATGCAAGTGCTTTAGCTTGTGTTAACGGAATCCTAATTTCTTTTTGATTACTACCTTCAGCAGTCTTAACCACTTGTATAAACTGCTGAATTGGTATAGTATTAATTGGTTCGTTTGTTTGCATCAGAAAGTTCCTGTCTCATTGTAAACTCAGTTTTGAAAGGTCCTTTATGTTCGTACTTTTCAAGTGTAACTAGTTTAGGGCAAAAACTTCTTACCCAACCTTTATCAAAATGAATAATGTAATATCCTGCCGCATACAAGCTCTTAGACTTTTTACTTTTAGTAAAAAGAGGTAGTTTCTTCTGTACGTTGTACATTACATTATATGGTGTGCTAGATGTAGAAAAGCCGTGTATTTCCTTATTAGCTTTACTACCATCTGAAATAGTTGCTTTATCAAAACTTAGTCCACCGATATAATTATTAAAAGCCTTTATATCAGTAAAGTAATCTGTACCTGTTGAACAACTATACATATATCTTTTATCTTCTTGTTTGGAAAGTGTGCCGATTCTTTGACCGTCTTTTTCAACAATCCAAAATTTATTTTTTAGTATTGGTTTTGCCTTAATTGTCATTTTTACCTCCATTATGAATACCTCGCATTAAGCGGGTCAGCATAAAGTTGAATGTTATCTGCAATACGTTGCATATCGTGTTTTGCACAAAATTTCATTAACCGCATACCTACCTGTGTAATTTCTTTAGGAGTCATAGCATCTTCTACTACATCATTAATTATACTTCTAATGTTACCAGGTTGTGCAGTCAAATCACAAAGTATTACATTACGTTGATAGTCGTCTAGTACACGATGCTCTACACCTTCATGATCAGTCCAACGTTGTAGCATCATGTTATTCCAATTAAAGCCTTTATTATCTTTATCATCAAATGCTTCAATTAGTCCGACTTTATTTTTAGTGCCTTTTGTTCTTACACCAGGGTAAGCACTAAACACATTATCACTTGTGTCACCTCGCATACACTTTTCAAACAACATAAATTGTGGATTAGGTGCAGGCTTAGGTTCTCCTGTCTTTTTGTCAAGTACGGGTTTCTTCTTCTTATCGTCAAAGTAACCTTCGTGTGTAATAATTGTATTGCTAACACCATTGTATTGTTTTACATTAGGTCCAATAAGTTGTGCAAAGTCACCATCAGTACTAATAATAACATGATTATCATTAGGATGAGCTTGTATCCAACCTGCAATAAGATCGTCAGCTTCTAGTTCAGGATGTTGTAATACAGAACAGTTAGTCTTTGTACTTACAAAGTCTTTCCACTCGTCAAACATTTCCCAGAATACAGTATCTTCATCTTGTTGTGCTTGTGTCTGTGCGGCACGAGCTTCACTTCTATTTCTTTTGTAAGGCTCATAAAAATCTTTACGCCAACTACGTCCTTCTAAGCAGAACACAACATGTGCACCATCAAAGTCTGACCATGCTTTCTTAATGCTACTAAGTGTAATATGGAAAGCCATACCAACTTTTGTGTCAAGATCACCTCGTACTACGTGTCTTGCACGAAAGAATGTATTAGCAGTATCTACTAGAATATATGTCATAAGTTTGCCTTTGTATAATTTATAGTAGTATTATAGCACCAGATCTGGCTTTTGTCAATCATTATTTGACTTCAGCTTTACCATTATCATCTGCTTGACTAGTATTAATATACCCCATACCTCGATCAGTACTTTCGCCTTCTTCATCTAACATCTGTGTAGCAATAGTTCTAAACCATTGATCAACAATATGCTCAGGCTCTTCGCCTGTGTATCCTGCATCAATAAGTTGTTCAATAAACTCATTATTCCAATCGAGCTCAAAGAAACCGTTCTTAATGTTGTCTGGATTAACTTGTGTATCTAGTACTGCTACCCAAGGCTTCTTATCTTTAGTTGCTTGTGCTTTTTCTTTTTCAAGAATAGCTCTGCGTTCTTCTTCTGCAGAAAGTACTTTTACCTTTTCAGTTTTCATACCCAACGCTTTTTTCATTTTATCTAACATATATTACCATCCTGCCTTTCTAATTGCATCTGAAGGATCTTTCTTTATTTCAGCCTTCATTGCTTTTTCGTGTTGTTCATTTTTATATTCTTGAATACTATGAAGTTCATCAACCGGATAAGGATGATAAAAAGGTTCTTTAACCTGCTTCTTTTTAAATAAGTCTTTTATAAGATTCCACATATTAAGTTCCTATCGCATTACCAAACAAGTATACATGTACTCTAGCCGCAACATTATAACCACGTTTAAATGCTTTTTCAGCAACTTTACCTGCACCTGCTATCTGTTCTTCTTCTCTAGCACCTGTTGGCATAACCCATATAGGCCAGTCAACACCTTCTGCTTTGAAAAGTTTAATTACTTCTTCCATTTCTTCCCACTCTCTATCTTCTGGACCTACTACAAACTTTAGTTGTCCTTTATCAGAAAGTTCTCTGTACTCTGCTACATTCTTAGGCTTAATTGCTTTTTCTCTTTTCTCACCTGATACTGTAAATAGTTTAGGACTACAACTAAAAAATACTTCTGTGTCTATCCTATTAACCCATTCCTTAAATGGATCTCTTAACTTTTGTGTACCATTAGTTTCAAATGTCATACTGCCCGGCAAGTTACCTTGTCTTTCAAGTTCTTCATATATTCCAACGGTTGCTGTTTGTCCAGTTACCATCAAAGGCTCTCCGCCTGTAATACACAAATGTTGTCTTTGTCCTGTAACAGGATGTAAAAATAATCCTTCTGGATTACTTTCGTTTTTCATTATATCAACAATTTTGTTTGCCATAGCACTAGGAGTTTCTTGACCCATTAAGTCTTTAAACTTCTTTGCCCAAGTATAACTTGAGTCACAACCTTTATCCCACACAGGCAAGTCCTCAACTTTTTTTACACTTGATACATCAAAGTCTTGGAAAGGTAATTCATATGTATCAGGATTTGTAGGGTCTATTTGTCCAAAGCCGTTGCATTGTAGATTGCATAAAAAGAAACGTATCCAAGCAGTCGGAACTCCTGTGTAATGTCCTTCTCCTTGAATACTATGAAATATTTCACTATAGTAAAATTTCTTTTCTACAGTTTTACCAAATTCATGTTGTGCTAATTTATTTTCCACAGGCATACTCTTGTTGTAGTTTAATATTATCCATAAACTCTTTTTTAGTTCCTGCGTCTTCTTTGAACGCACCTTTTAGTACAGTTGTTTGTGTAAGACTACTATGTGCCTTAACACCTCTGTTCTCAACGCAACCATGTGTTGCTTGTACATATACACCTAAGTGTTCTGCACCTGTTGCTTTTTGTATTTCACGAGCAATGTCATTTGCAAGTTCTTCTTGCAATGTACCACGTTCAGCACACCATTGTGCAATACGTGTATACTTAGACAAGCCAATTAGTTTATCTGCGGCAATGATACCAATGTATGCAACGCCTCTAACAATCTGATGATGATGTGAACACATACTTGTAAGTTCAGAACGTACTACTAGCATACCTTCATAACGTGAAGCACTGTCATTTGGAAATGCTGTCGCACTTGGAATTGGATCATAACGTCCTGCCATTAGTTCATTGATATACATCTTTGCAAGACGTTTACCAGTTCCCATACTGTTAGGATCATTATGCCTATCAATTAATAGTTTATCTAATACATTTTCAAAAGCACTTGCGGCTTCTTCAATCAGTTCTTCTTTATCGCCTTCTTGTAAGACTTCTGAAATATTATCGCCTGCCCAATAACGAACGTTTGCTTCTTCTAAGCGGGCCTTTATCTGTTCACTTTTACTCATTCTTTTCTCCGATGTTAAGGCAGTGGATTGCCAAATTTAGTTATATTATATACTTTATTTAGGTTTTTGTCAAGCATTTTTTACATAATCCAAGTAATCTTTTGCAATTAATTCGTGTATATTCTTTGTATAATGCTCACCATCAACTCTATGCTCATCTGTTTCAATGTTTATTGCTTTTGCTAGTTGCAAATAACCTTCTGCAGATGACTTTGATTTTTTGCCAACTTGCCAATCTCCGTATAATTCTATATTGTCTGGAACAAATACTCGATTGTTAATTGACCATTGATACCATTTTATATCTCTTTTGGCACACATAGTATCAATTGCTAATAAATCTAAGCAGTAATCTCTGTACTGCAACGGAGTTACTAACTCATGCCATAATTTTGTATAGATATACTTTTCATGAAAAGGTGCAAAGTCTGCTTGTACTTTCATGTCATTAAAAGCAATTCCTTTAAACTCTTCATAATTTTCTTTTCGAACCTGGTCAATCATTTCAATGTAATTTTCAGTTACACGGTGATCAGTATATCTATCTATTCTATCGTCTTTTGGTTGATCATTATCTAAATAAAGATCTGTTCCAGTAGTTTCGCCAGGATCTAAGTTACGGGAACAAGAAAGTAAAAACCTGTTCCAGTATGTAGATTGTATAAACACTTCATCAATGTCATCATATCTATCAAACATTGATTTTAACCAGGCAGGGTATTTTCTATTACAACCGCCTGGTTGACTATAAATTACAACCTTCTTATTATTTTCATCGGCATAAATTTCTGCATAATTATTATCTTGCCATGCTGATATAGTATTACCAATTTCGTAATATCCATGTGCATGACTATCGCCGATGAATAATGTTCTAGTCATTAAAATACTTGTTTAACATTTCGAGACGATCGTCAGCAGTTGCCATAGCATCTAATTCTTTTTGAATTGTTTCAATAATATCTGAATGCTCTCCAATGCCAACAACCTTTTCCATATATACATTAATATTAGTTCTATGTAATTGGACTTCTGCTTCGGCATGTTTTCTTGCCGCTTCAATCATTTGCTGTTTCAACATAAGTTCCTTTCTTGTAGTTTCCCTTATTAGGTATTACGTGTCGTACGCCGCCGCGTGGATCATCCATATCGCCTTTGCGTCTAGGAATCAAATGAACGTGTGGGTGCAACACTGTTTGTCCTGCCGCTTCTCCAACGTTCTGTCCAATGTTAAACGCATCACAATATCCACGTTCAACCCAATCGTAGCCCCATTTGTATGCGGCTTCGAAACATTTAGTAAGGCCCTGCCAGTTTTCCTCTTTCGGAACAAAAAGAATGTGTCCTTCTGTTACTGGATACCCATCTTTGTATACTGTAAACTCTTTTGAATCAATTAAAACATCTGTCCAAGGTTTAGAATCCATAATTAAATGCCACCATTATTCTTTCTTTATCTACTGTTTGTTGTTCTACTTTGTGATGCAAATGACTTGGAAAAACAATTAAACTTCCTGTAATTGCGGCACAAGTTACACTTGATGAGTTAACATCATTTAATTCTGCCCTGCCATATGTACCAGGCCAGTTTGATTTCATATTAGGGTTTACTAATGTAAGCCCAGGATGATCTTGATCTGCTTGTATGTAATATACTCCACTCCATGTGTCTGGAAGATGATTATGTTCTTCGTGGTAAGTGTATTTACGATTAATACTAAACCAACTGCTACGAAGTGAAGGTTCATTTTGTAATCCTGTTTGTTTATGACAACGGACAATCACATCATCGATAAAATCTTTTAATTCTTTAAAAACAGGTCTTTCTAATAAATTTTCTCTACCATAATCTGTATAACCATTTGCAGTGTACTTTAAAGGTTTGTTATCGTTCTTTTCTTGATCTAGTAAAGTGGGTACTACTGCTTTTGCAAGTTCTTGTGCCGAGTCAAATTGTGCTCTAAAAACTTGTGTGGGAAAGATATATTGTGAATCAATTATGGTTTTCTCCATTAATATTCTCCTACATTTTCCCAAGGATAAACAAGCCAAACATCTTCTTCTGCTTTGTTTACTTCGTGGCAAGTATAAGATACATTACTCTTAAACTCGCTTGCTAAATTATCTGTAAGTGTAGCAAAGCGAACATTGTTACCAAATACGTTATCCCATTTAGGATCATCGGGCAAACAACTTGCTTTCCAGTCTTGCATAATCCAATTAAATGTAGCACCAGTATCATTAATATCATCTACAATAAGAATATTTTTATTATGCGGTCCGGCAGTTGGTCCTGGATTTGCTACATAGCCAAATGCATCTTCAGACATCCATAAACTACTATCGCCAGTCTTTCCTGATTCTCCATCACGTAAACTTACCTTAAGTGCTTCACAACGTATACCAGTCATGTTACTAATAATAGTAGCAGGCACATTACCTCCACGTGTAATACCTACAATATAATCAGGCTTCCAATTATTCTTATACATTTGATTTACAATACTAACGCACATACGTTCTACGTCAGTCCAACTATAATAATGTTTCTTAATCATGATATCCATCGTCCTCGTCTAGTACTTTAATATTAGGTTTGTTAATAACCCAACTAGGAACTTCTGGACAAGCATTTTTAATTTCTTGTTCCGTATAAGTTTCGGGTTGCCTAATTCCATATTTGTTAAATTGATCTAACGCCCAATGCGTAAGATCTTCTTTTGTTTTAAACATTCTTTAAATATTCCTTGTTGTCAATCCATTTACCGTTTTTTACAAAGCCCCAGCTTTGTGCTTTTTTACCCATGAAGAACAAACTCCAACACGGAATATTATTACCGTCTTTGTCTTTAGCAAGTTCTAACCAATGTAGATCTTTTGCTGAACGAAAACGTATATTACCTGGCCCACGCCAAAATTTACCTTCTGGTGTATGTTCCCAATAGCCGCCTTTTATAATAAATGCTCCCCAACTCCAAGGATGATCATGTAGTGTAGGCTCATCACTTACTAAAACTTTATGTAGTGTGATATTAAAAGGAAAGTTTTTTCTGTCCTTTAAAAACACATACCATCTTACTAGATATGGAACTTTGCCGCTCCTATCTGTTATTACACGTTTTCTTCCTTTGAACCAATTAAAAAGGAATGTCATCGTCTATACCTCTTTCTTTCAGTTTGCCTTTATAATCTTGCTCTGTCATTTTATATAACAATTTGAACTGTTCATATGCTTTTGCAAGAGCAGGATAAACTTCACACATTTCATCAATACGTGTTGCACTTGGCATTGAATCTACAAACATTTCGCTACTAGGCATATTAAATGTATATTCACTACCTGTATCAGTTGTATACGTTGTGTCTAAATTAACTGTACAACTATCTATAGTAGCCAAATCAGATGTAGAATAACTCATACCATTAATAGTTATATTACTACCACTATCCCAGCCTCCTATATCTTCGCTTGCGTTTCCTATAGTTATAGTATAATCTTTATCATCACCCATTGCTTACCACCTTGTATAATGCTTCACCACTAAAGAAAGACTTTTTTAAATTATATAATTGTTTGTCCATAGGAATCTTATAGTCTTTATAGTTTTCCATATAATGAGTTATCCTTTCAATAAGTTGTGGTTTAAACTTTGTATACTGCGTAAAGTTCTTTGTCCAAATACTTGGATACTTGAACGGGGAATCTGCCATTTCGCTATAACTTAATCTATCCGGAATCATTGGAATAGTATCTACTAACAATCCTTCGTACCAACTAATGCCAAGTGTTTCCTGTAGATTAGCACTAAACACAAGTTTAGATCTACCTAGCAAATTGTGATATTCATTTTTACTAAGTTCTTGATCTTGGCATACAACAAATTCGTATTGCGGTAACTGTTCTTTTAGATCATTAAAGATGTCAACTTGTTTTTCTGGAGCAACTCTATGTGGAAATAAAATAATATCTTCTTTAGGCATGTTTTTATAACTGTCTAAACTAGTAGCCAAGTACTCCATAGGCCAGCCAACACGTTTAATTTTATCTTCGTTAACTTGTCTATTATCTAAATTAGGCTCATCTTTGTTTTTAAATGTTTGTAAAAATAAGTCTATATGAAACTGTGTAGCAAAAAAGTTATGATCATAACAATCAAACATACTACGTTCTGCATTTCGAACCCAAGGTTTATTACCTATAAGTCTACCTAAAAAATCTTGCGGATCATAACTACCAGCATGCCACAAACCACCAATGCTAATATCAACACCCAATAGTTCTGCCATGTAGCGAAGTTGTACCACTGTAGGATTCCAGGCATCAGTATAGAGAAAATAATCACCGTTCTCAACAGTTCCATCGCAGAACATTTCTCCTATCTTTTCTAATTGTTTACTCTTGTAAACATTTGTACCACCAAAGTTAAGAAATGCCCCAGGCGTTGTAGCCTGAGGTGTCTCTCCGCCACTAATTACTTCGACATCATTATTCGTAGCTCGCTTCAGTTGCTTTGGAAGATATTCTTTCCATTGCTTAGTATAGCGGGTATCAACTGCTTCGATATCTACGATATAAATTGTCATTAGTGTCTCCTAGTACTTGCATAACGGCCTTGACCGTTATTCTTATTAAATTTACGCTTACCACCAGAACGAAATCTGCTGTAAGCCTGCCAAGCACGACTTTTATTATTATACAGATTTCTTTCGCTCCAAGCATAGCCATCATGACCATACAAGTAAGCAGTTGCACAGAACGCTTTAAAACGTTCTAGGTCGTCAAAGATTTTTACAATCTCTGGATTCTTAGCAAAGTATTGACCCTGGGTTGCCATTTGTGTTTCTCCTTTAATAGCTAGGGTATGTAATGTGTGCACCGTTCTCTCCGTCCTCGGAAATTTCGATATGGACCTCACGTCCGGGATACTTGTCTGTAATTTGTTGATATAAATCATCTGACATCATTTCACATGATTTGTAATCAAGTTCTAATGTTTTTTCTGCGTATAGCTTCTCCATCCAACGTTTGAACTGAATAAATTCGATATCTCTATCATTGTGTGTTACAGTGATACCAACTCTAAAATGAAATATGTGTCTATGGGGATAACCCAAAAAACTAACATCATATTCATCTCCTGTTGCAAGACTAGGATCATCTAGTGCCGCAGGATACTTGTGGATACCTTCTTTTCTAAAGGTTACCCAAATCATTCGCTTTGCGTTTTGCAATGCGTTTTCTTTGCCTTCTATCATATCTGCCTCTTTCATTTTTCTTAACATAAAGTCATAATATCGTTCATGTTCATGTGTTGCATTACCGTCCATTTAATTATACTACCTTTACTCATCGTTGTCAATAGATATTGGTGAATCATTTTCATATTTTTCCCAAGATGTAAACTTATCTCTTGGTTGTAAATCTCTAGCATAATGTACCCAAACACCTGCATTTGATGCTTTAAAGTCCTTATCATCAATCTTAACACATGCATTATAATTAAGTTGATCGATATACGGCATTTTTACACTAATCATACTAATAAACTTTTTATTCTCATTGTATCCTGCTTGTAGTACATATTCATGATATCTAACATCATAGTCTAGTGTAACCCAAAACCCTGCTTGACATAGTTCT
>Ga0181410_1001083_pt1 | contig 11715 bp, 6 predicted proteins | sample 33SPOviralmetaG_FD_130112 | JGI IMG/M metagenome (GOLD analysis project Ga0181410, IMG submission 130112) | Marine viral communities from the oligotrophic San Pedro Time Series (SPOT) site, San Pedro Channel, CA, USA - 33 SPOT_SRF_2012-06-20 | ecosystem: Environmental > Aquatic > Marine > Strait... | reverse complement strand
GGGTATGGCGGAGAAGAAAACAGTGTATCAACTATGTTTACAAGCTTTTTCAAACTTGGAGAAACTGATGTTGAAGCAATTAGAAATACTTTTAAAACGTTATTTGAAGAACTTAAAAAGTCAAGTGGTCCTTTTATGAGTTTTTTCGTATGGGTTAATAAAAAAGTGTTAGGTATGGCTTTAGATATTGCTGCTGAGGTCGGAGAAATTCTTAACGAAAGACTAAATCCATTTGAAGGCGCGACTAGAAGTAACGCTGAACTTAAAGAAGTAGGTTTTAATAGAGCTAAAAAGCTTTATAGAGGTGCAGTTTCTGAGCAAGATATAAGAGATATGGTTGCATCAAAAGACTTTAAAGGAGGCTCAGGAGATCAAAATCAAATGAGGGCGCAAGGTATGCTGCAATATATGCTTAAAGAATTTAAAAAACAGCAGTCTGATTCTAATAAGGCAATACTTAACGCTAAAGCTGAGTTTAAAAGTAAAAATAAAAATATAAAATATGTTCATAGACTAGACGTCGATAAAGCTCTTAAGTCTTCCTCTTCTGACCAGGATGTAAATTCTAACAAAATAGGAAGCGCAGTGTTGCAACAACTTGACAAGATTAATAAAAACAATAAAAACAATACAACAGTTCAAGTTAGACAAGCAGACGATTTCCTTACAGACTTGTTAGGTGGAGGAAAAGCTTTGTTGCAAGGCGGGCTTAATGGCTTTGACATGACTTTGTTTAATCCTGCAGACCAAATAATGGCAGGAATGAGTGGCGGGCCTATTGATGCTGCAATAAGATATAGTGGAGATATGGCTGCAGAAGTTTATAGTTTAATCGCAGGAATGGTTTCTCCTGCTGCTAGTGGTAATACACAAGGTGCTGGTCAAGTTAAACACGTTGACAAAATAGAACTTTCTGTCAATCTGGATGGCGAAATGATTGCTAAGCAGTGTGTTAAAGCAAACATAGTAGCTTTTGCAAAAGATAGAAATCTTGGCGGTTCATACGATACATTAGGAGATGGCACAACAAGAAACTCTTCTTTCGGTTCTACAGAAGGCTCTTCAGTTTAAAGTAAAGGAATATATATGTTTAAAAAAGTTAAAGATTTAGATTTTAAAAAAAACGAGAGCACAAAAGAAATAGTTTCTGGTCTAGCAACCTTATATATGGAGTTTTTTAAAATGTCAAGAGAAGACGCTGAGAGGCTTGTTGAGAAAAAAATGAATCATTTTAAAGATGACTTTTTGCAAAAAGTTGAAAGTGCTGAGCAATACAATTTCAATAAAAAGCATAAAAGCCATGAAGAAGTCAACACTGAAGACTATTTAACAGGTAAAACTGTAATTAAGGGTTAATCATGGCAACCAAATATATCTTAGATACTAGCGGAAAAATAAAAAAAATAGATACAGAAGGTGTAATCTCTGAAAAAAGTGCTTACGACGTTAGTAAAGATTATCTTTCTAGACAAAAAAATTACAAAGAAAGTATTTCGTTTTTCGACGGTGATCTTAAATTAGGTTATAATGTTTTACCTCTTGGCGGCATAACGTCTGCTATTGGCTTAGATACAGGCGTAAACATTACAGACGAACAGAAAGCTACTTTAAAAGAAGACAGTATTTTTCCTGAAAATGTTTTTGGAAGTTTAGTTAATAGCTCGTTTGGCTTTGATAGTGACAGTCCGTTAAAAAACTATACGTCATTTGACAGTTTTAATGGCAACTTTTTAACTTCTTCAGTTTTTGCAGACGAATTAGAAATACTCGCAGGATATGACTTTAACTCAGTAGGCATTGCTTCTTCAAAAGGATTTGATTTAACTGCACTTGCATTTGTTACTCAATATTTAATTAATGCCGTTACTTATATAACAGTAAGCAACTTTATTTATAATCAATTTATCAGTGAAAAGACTGATCTTAAATCTTTTACTAGTCAAAAGTCATATTCATTTATAGAATCGTCAGGAAGTAAGTTTACAAACTTTGAAAGATTTATTGCAGATCATTTAGGTTTAAGATATTTTGGATTTGATGAAATGACTTTAACTAACGTTATTATTAGCTTCATACATGGCTTTGACTTGTTTTTAAATGCAGACCCAAAATCGATGAAGGCACTTGAATTTCAAAAAATTGAAAGTAAAAATGTGTTTATTGCAACATTAGAACAACTTTCACGAACTGCTTTGTCATTGTCAAAACAAGGCTACAACAGGCTTAATATGCTTATAAGAAAGTTTCAAATGCAGTCTTATTGGCACACAGACATTCTTTACAAAGCTAAAACTTCAGAAAGTGATTACACTGGCAGGAACTCTATATCTCAAGAGAATCCTATTGATAAATTTTTTGTTGAGTTTAGTAGATATTATTTTAAGTTTATTATAGAAAGAGTACAAATTGGAAAGATAAGTGCCGGATATAGATCTTTTAGATCTAACAAAGGTGATACACTCATCGTCCTAGGCAGAAGTAATAGAAATTATAATAGATATTCAGCAAATAAAAAAAAGATTGGTTATACACATGGTCTTTCAACTTTAAAAGACCCGCAAGACTTTTATGACTATGGTGATTTAAAATTTGAGAAAGGTTACGGTAAAGGTGGAGAAAAAGAGTTATATGTTGACAAAGTTAAGTCAAGCGACGCTGAGACTAAAATCGTTTCTGATATATCTTCGTCAACGTTGCAACAACTTATAAAATACGATTTCGAGTTATTAACAGCTAATAGAAAAGACTTTAAAAAATATAAATACAAAGGTGCAGCATCTCAAAACAAAAGATTTAGTAAAAAGTTAAAAGATCAAATAGAAAATGCTTTTAATAGAGAAATGGCACCTTTTTATTTTCATGATCTTAGAACAAATGAAATGCTTTCTTTTCATGCTTTTATAGACAATATCTCAGATAGCTTCCAACCCCAGTATAGTCAAATTACTGGTTTTGGTAGAATTGATGATGCACAGCATTATACAAAAACAACACGAAGTATTAGCGTATCTTTTTCTCTTGTTACAATGAACGAAGAAGACTTTGCTTTGATGTGGCAACAAATTAACAAACTAGTGACTTTAGTTTACCCCCAATGGTCAGACGGTCTTCCAGCAAATACAGGAGATTTTAAAAAAAATGAAAGCTTTAGATTTCCTTTTACACAAGTTCCAACGGCTTCACCTTTAATAAGACTTAAAGTCGGCGATCTTATACGCTCAAACTATTCTGAGTATGACATGAAAAAACTCTATTCAAAAGGAATGAAAAACAAATTCAATAAAGTGTTTACAAATGAAGTACTTGTTAAAGAAGGTGAAGTAAGCTTTAAAATTACTGAAGATTTTGATAAGTCAAAGTTTTTTCATGTTCTTAATGATGATAATGACAATGTATATAATTCTGACATGTCAACAATGTCACGTGACTTAAGTATGTTTTTAAATAAGGGTTTAAGATCCAGAGGTGTGAGCGATTTTTCTCTTTCGGGAAATAACGAAAAGAATTTTTTGTCAGTTACTAATCCAAAAATAATGTATACATTCAAAGACAAATTTAAGGTAATAAACTTTGTTTCTCAAGGTAATAAAAGCTTTAGACAAAAGTATTTTATATTTAAAATTAAAGAAATTAATGAAGGAAATGCTTTTTTAATACACGAAAATGAAATAATTAGTGTTAAACAGGCAGTATATAAAAATGTCTATGATTTAAAAGAAAACTCTGACGAGGAAAAGCTAGAAAAAGTTTTTCCTGCACACTTAGAGGATGGCAAAAGAATTAACAATCCTTATCAAAAAGCATTTGAGTCGACTCAAGGTTTAGGTCTTGCTGGATTTATAACTTCTTTAAGCATAGATACGAACAACCAACTTTGGGAAACAACAAATGTTGAAGGACGATATAAGGGAGATGTTTCATTGCCAATGGGCGCAAAAATAACGATACAATTTGCACCTATTCACGATATACCACCAGGAATCGATGCAACAGGTGTTAATCGTGCAGAAATATATAGAGATGTTATTACTGACATGAAAGAAAGAAGTTAGCTCATGGAAAAGTATAAATTAGTTAATGACGCTGAAGTTAATATTTCACCTTATATATACAAATCTGTTAACAACGAAGAGATAGATTATGATTTAGTTATTACGCAAAGTGGTAAACGACTAGATCACTATGCATATGATTATTATGAAGACGGATCTTTGTGGTGGATAATTGCTGCAGCTAGTGGTGTAGGTTGGTGGTTACAAGTGCCTGAAGGTGTTGTTTTAAAGATACCTTTAAATTTAAGTGATATAGAACAAATAAAGGACAGCATTTAAAATGTCATCTGGTTACATTCCAAAAAACTCAATTTATAGCAATGTAAGTGATTCAACTAATTACGGAAAAGTGCATAAAGTAATCAACGACTCAGGTTTAATAAACTATTTGCAGCTTGTTACAAACGAAGAAATACTTTTTGAAACAAACAGTAAAAAAATCAACAAAAAGCTTGACCAAAAACAATTTTATACATTTATTTCAAATCTTTTTCAATCCTTGACAAATACTGGTTATACTACTTATGAAATAGTTACATTTATTAGTCAGACAGTTAATAATCAACTTGTGAATGTAAAACCAGAAGTAATTGATTATCTTAAAAAGTCAATAATGATTTATCACTCTAATTATGAAGGAAAGCTTGACGTCCGAAATTATCGTGTCGCAAAAAACTTTTTATTTAACCACGTAAAGTCTAACTTAGGTGCTTATACATCAGCTACTGGAGCAAGTCTGCTTTCTAAAAAACCAGTTTATAAAAGAGATCTTAAGACTCTCTCAGCGTTCGCAAATTTTAATGCAGCAAATGCTGCGCTTGTAAATACAGCTACTACAACAGACAAAGCAATAGAAAAATCTATTGCGCAAAGTTTTAAGGCAAGTTCTTTTAATAAAAATATAAAAAATCCATCCAAGACCAAAACTTCTGTTTCAAGTATCCTAGTAACAAATCCAGACATGAAAGTTGGCACCCAAAATGCGTTAGAGCTTTCTGCCTTTTTTAATTCTATGAATAGCATAGAGTTGAGTAAAGCTTATCCTTTTCTTGATGCCACTTTTGTCTTACCAAACATATCAGACAAAGGATCTCCTCAAGATTCTCATGCAAAGCTAAGAACATCAACCATAAATCAATTTCTTTTTGGGACAAGAAATTCTGCTGAAGTTACGAGTAATTACACAAGCTTCGAAGGAGATCACCTCGGTAAAAATAGAATTAGAACAAATCTATCTTTGTTTAGCACACCTCAATCTATAGTCAATATGAATGAGCCTATAGGGCATGCACAAAATCATAAAGTAAAAAATAGACTAACAACAGTACACGATCCTGCAAAGCCTTTTATGACGCTTAAAAACTTTAGCATAAATGCAGCGCCAACAAAAGGATTAATGTCCTATAAAACTGGAAAGCTAAGTCTAGTTTTACATGATAGAACAAGAATGAATGACATCGCACCTTTTGTAAAGCCTGATTTATTCGGTGTTTTTGGCGCTGAACTTGTTTTGGAATACGGCTGGATTAATTCTGACGTCGATAATAAAAATAATCCACTTAGTTATTTTTTAGGCAATTCAAGAGTTACAGAAAAGTATATGATTGTTAATTCTTCTATGAGCATAGATAACTCTGGTCTTGTCAACATTGATCTTTCTATAGCAATGAAAGGTCCTTATGAGTTTAAAGCTCAGCAAATAGAAACATCAATTGCCAATAGAATATCTATAAAAGAAATTTCTAACTACTTTAATTTAATAAGGCATAATAGAAAAATACTAGTAAAGTCGTCATCAATAGACAATTCAGAAAAATTAGACACAATATCTAATGCTATTCTTAACAACTTTACAGATATATTTAGTAGCACACAAAGAATTTCTGAGTCTAGCATTGAAAACATAAGAGTATTTATTGATAACTGGTCTTTTTTTCAAGAAGACGGCACTTTTATTATAAATAGACAAAAAAAAATCAATCTTTCTGGACTTGGTCAAGATAATTTTCCTAAAATAGTGGGTTTATTAGGATTAAAAAAAGCAGACGGTAAAAATGGCGTTTGGCAATTAAATAATGATTACGACGTGCAAGCTTTAACTAGGTCTTTTGAAGAAGTAAGGGAGTCTTTTTCAAATATAATACAAACATTAAAAAAAGTAGTAGATCAAGATGCTGAAGAAGAAGAGCGAGAAAAAGAAATAATACAAAGTGTTGTAGGCGGATATGGACTAATTGACCCTTTTTTTCCAATTGATTTACCAGAAAACGTAGAAAGTGAAGGTGACTATGTTTCTTTAGGCACTATAATCAATACAATAGTGCAAGGATATGTCGCAAACTCTGGAAACTTTGATGAAGTTCAAACTATTTTTTATAATACAAATGAGTTTTGTGGTGCAATGTCTTGTTATAATATTGCGACTCTTTTAGTATCAAAGTTCGAGCTCAAAGAATTACTTTTAGGTATATTTAGTAAGAGAACAGTAATCACTCCAGAGTCATTAATAACACAAATAATATTAAGATGTATTCAGCATAAAGACAATCCTTCTTACGGATTAAAAGATCTTTACAAAGAAAGAGAAAGTGTTTTTGATCCTGTTAAACCCAAAGACACGCAAGATGAATCTCAAAGGTATCAACTTAAGCTAGCTAGAAAGTTGCATGAAATTTATTACCCAGATGAGCCTTATAACAAAGAAAATGATGTTAAGTTTATTATACCACAAATTAGTATGAATTTTGATTGCCTTACAGAGAAAAAACATTCTAATTTTGAAAGAACAATATTAAGAATATCTATTTATGACAGAACTGAAATACCTTTTGCATCTTCAGCAAATATTTTAGAGCAGATATATGGCGAAAACTTGTTAAAACCTATTAATTTGCTTGCAAAAACTAGAAAAGATTTAAAGTCAGGAAAAGGAACAAGAAAAAGTTACATTGAAAATGCAAAAAAAGAAATACAAAAGCTTGTAAAAGAAGGAATTCTCCTACGAAAAGGCAAAAAACTTTTTATTAATCACAAAAATATTTCAAGAAACAGCAAACTGTCGTCTAGCTTTATAGGTAATACAAAAGATTTTTATAAGCAGATATATCCTTCTTTAACATTTGGTACACAAAATACGGCATTAATAAGCGCAAATGTTTCAACCATAAACGAAAACAAATTGCAAACAATATTTCTTACAAGACCAGATAGAAACAATCAAAACGAGATAAATAATAGAGTAAATGCTGATCTCCCGTTAAGAATATTACCTACACAAGCAAGCGTCGAAATAGTAGGCTGCCCATGGATTAACTTTGGACAAAGTATTTTTCTTGATTTTGAAACAGGCACAACAATTGACAACAAGTATGTAGTAACAGGAATTACGCATAATCTTTCTCCTGGTAAGTTTACTACAAGTTTAAAGCTTTCTTATGGCGACAATTACGGACAGTTTGAATCTTCTGCAGACTTAATAGATAAGCTACTCAAAGAAACAGGAGGCGAAGGCCTCGAGTTATTTAGTAGCAACGCAGAAGAAACTCTGTCTGAAAAAGACTTTGGTGTTCCAATTAATGCAATACCTATAAGAAAAACGTGGAAGACTGATCTTGGCGGCACCGGATTTATCAATACAGGACTCATAGCTTTATCAGCAAAATCGATAAAAGTACCTATATATTCTGACATTGTCAACAAGTTTAGCAGTATTTTTTGTTTTTTGATTTACAACAACAGTTTTTTAGAAAAATTAGTAAAATCTGCTGATATTTTGAAAGAGATGCAAAGTTTTAACATAAAAAACAATACAAGCAACTTTAGTTTTACAAAAGCTTCAAAATCTAAACCTGGTAAAGGTGAAAATCTTTCAAGCGTAATTAGTTATTATTTAAATACTTTTAGTGAGAGAAATATTTATTTTAAAGTAATTGAAGATAAACACTTGAAATCTCCTGTTAATTTTGTTTTAGTTCCTGATCAAAGTAATATAATAGATGAAGCTAATTTATACCCTTTTGTTCAAACAAAATCATTAAATTGCAAAGTTAACCCTAAATACAAACCTAGCTTTTTCATAGAAGATTCAGAAAGTTTAAATACAGGTTTAGACTTTTTTATTGATATTTCAAAGTCTAGTTTTCATATTGATAAATTTAAAAAACTAGAACCAGTAATAAAAGAACAACTAAATGGATCTGACATTGTTTCTCTAATAAACACAATTGGTAAAAAGTCTGTATGGCTTGAAGTAGAAGCTACAACTAATCTTGTGCTTGATAAGAAAGAGCTGTTAGAGAGGGAGATAGAGTATGGAGATGCAGCAGCTTTTGAAAATGTAAGAATAAACGAAGATGAAGTATTGTTTTTAAATGATAAAATTACGAAAAAAATTAATTTAGAATTGTTTGACAAAAAAGAAAGCTCTTATTTTAAGATATTTTATAAAACAAAAAACCAGTTTATGGTTGAAAGTAAAAATATCGTAAAAAACACTGGAAGCGAATTAATAAATAAAGTTGAAATTAAATTTGATAAAAATATAAAAAAAATTGATTCTTTTGATGAAAATGGTGGTGAAGGTTTCTTTGACATGACACTTTCTTTAAACGCAGATAATGAAGAAATAATTATAAGCTTAATTACATTTTTTAGTGACGAAAAAAATGTAATCAAAATAGTAAAACTAACAGATTCTTACGTTTCCAAAACACCAAAATTAAACTTATACACGAATTTTTTCAAATTAGAATTTAGCAAAAAAGATGAAAATATAATAGAAAATGTAGTAAATGACAAAGGAGAAATTATAGCGCATAAAAAAGAATACACATATTCTTTGTCGTTAAGAGAATTTATAAATCAGTTTAAAAAAATAGAATATTCTTCGGAGTTTTACAAGTAGCATGACAAATATAAAACCAGACAAAATAAAATTAATAATAACAACACTTACACGCACATACTTGACTGATTCTACGCCACAAATAAGTCTACCTCTTCCTCGCGCAGCAAGCGCTCCTGTTGACGTCAAAGAAATTGACGACAAAGCTTTGGCTGGTCTTAGTTTAAACTTAAGAGTTGTTAAAGGCCCATCAAAAAAATTATCTGCAATGAAAGCGCCACAATCAAGTCAAAGATATTATTATTCAAGTGAAGACTTGCTTCCAAAAATATCAAAAACAAGTGATGCAAAGATAAATGGCTATATTGAAGAATTAAACAAAATAAGCCTCGAAATGACTTATGAGTTTTTAACAGATAAAAATAATTTAACTGTAATGGAAAAACAAACAGGCGGAAAAGTTATATATAATAGGGTAGGAAAGAAAAACAATATAGATTTTCCTAAACCTAATCAAGTTAGAAGACTTTTGGTTCAACCAGTATTGTTTAAACTTGTTCATTTTGCTTTTCTTTTAACGAATGAAGCTTTTAATGACTTAGATCATATTGTAATTTATAGCGGTGGACAATTTCCTTTGTACGAAGCTGGAAAAACTTTAAAGATTGATAAACAAGAGATAAGAGTGCCACCGAGACTTGCATCTAGAACTATTAGACATGATAAGGGTTTTGCATGTGATGTAAGACTTAAAGATAAAAGTGGCAAAAACATGTCTTTAAAAAAAGAAAAAGATGCTAAAATAATAAAAACATTTGCAAGATACTGTTATATGTTAGGTGCACATGGTATAGGTGCCCATGCAGAATACTCCAAAGGAATAGGTTTTCATATTGATATAGCCAAAAGAAACATAGAAGTCACAGGAGAAAATAGTCCATACAAAAGTATAACGCTTGATCAGCTTGATTCAGTTACGAAAAGAAAAATATTACAGGATATTAGTGAAGACAAGTTTGTGAGTAATCTATCACAATTAATTGCTAAAAAAATAAAGCACACAAACAATGTTAAAGCTTGGGGGCGAGGATCAAGTGCAAGAGGTAAAAACTTGGCTCCTTGGCTTAAAGCGCTCAGAGATGAGCATAGTCATAGTTAAAATATAAAAAAAATCGTGTAAATTATATTGTTTGTTTTTAATATTTAAATATGAATATAAAAGATATAAATAAAACAATTAATTTTGCAAAGATTTATAATTTAGACTTACCAAGACTCTATAGATTAAATCTAAAATTTCTTAAAAAAGAAATAAAAAGTTTAGATTGGCAGTCTATTTTACCTGATCATTTTTTAGAAGAATTTTATAATGATATTAATTCAGTTAAAGATAGACTAGATGATTTAGATAAAGACTTTAACTTCTTGAAAAGGTATGATTTATATGAAAATTTTCTTAATAATCTCGTAGAGCCTAAAATTGATATTTTAGCTTACAAAGCTTTTCTTGAAATAGAAAATAATGAAACAGTGAAGTCGTCAATTAAATCTTTCAAGCCAGTAAATAGTTTTGCAAGCAAAATAGAGTATACAAACAATACAGTAACAGGAAGATTAACTGTAAAAGAAGGCCCAAGAATACTAACATTGCCTAAAAGGTGTAGAAACATATTGAAATCTTCTTTTCTAAATGGCAAGATAGTATCAGTCGACTTTTGTAATCTAGAACCTCGTCTTGCATTACATCTTCTTGATAAAAGTAACAACGAAGACATATACGAATACTTTAGAGACAAGGTATCGTTTAACGTAGATAGATCAGTTATTAAAAGAGCAGTTATTTCTATTCTATACGGAGCAAAAAGTAATAACTTAGCAGACTTGACACGCGCTAGGTCTGAAGAAGTATTCAATATGTTAAAAAGTTATTTTAATATTTCAAAGCTTTTAAACATTGCTGAAAGTAAAAAGAATAATTCGTTTAGAAGAAACTATTTTGGAAGACCTTTACATAATATCAAAGAAATAAAAGAAAACATAATAGTAAATAATTACATACAATCAACTGCAGTAGATATATCTTTAAAATGTTTTTCAGAATTGTCTAGCATAATTGACAAAAACTTATGTAAACCGCTTTATGTTTTGCATGATGCAATTATTTTTGATGTAAATAATGACTACATAAAAGAGTTGAACATTATAATAGATAAAGGATATTTAGAAAAAGGTCTAGGATATTTTCCTCTTAGCATAGAAGACTTTATTTGAAGGTATATTATGAAAAATAAAAGTAGTTTTTTACACCAAGTTGCAGCTAACTATATAGTTGGTAATGATATCGAAGCAGAATTATCAGGTGAGAGAATTCAGTTAGAAACATTTCAAAATCTTTTAGATGCATCAAAAAAACTTAGAGAATCTCTATATAAAGAAAACTCTTTAGATAGAGTTTTAGAACTTGCAGATCAGAAAAAATTTTTTACCAAGAAATTTCAAGACCTTACGGGAATTGAATGGAAATTATAAGGAAATAAATGTATAAAGAACGTGACGTTGAAACTTTATGGAACAAGTATAGTAATTTATTAAGTAAACTAAACGATGAAAACGTGGATAATTTAATAAGCAAATGGGATCAAAGAATAATTATGTCTTCTTTTTCTCAGAGAGAAAAAGAGCCGTTTTGTGGAATTGGAGGATTGGTTGAGTATTCTTTAGAATTAGCAAAAGCTTCAAACAATATTTTAAAGGCTCTTAATTATGATACAAATCCAACGTCTATTATTAAATGTTCTTTATTGTCTATCTTAGGCAGAG
>Ga0181410_1001077_pt1 | contig 11750 bp, 17 predicted proteins | sample 33SPOviralmetaG_FD_130112 | JGI IMG/M metagenome (GOLD analysis project Ga0181410, IMG submission 130112) | Marine viral communities from the oligotrophic San Pedro Time Series (SPOT) site, San Pedro Channel, CA, USA - 33 SPOT_SRF_2012-06-20 | ecosystem: Environmental > Aquatic > Marine > Strait... | reverse complement strand
GAGGAAGAGACTCCCAGTAGTTCCTCTGCGACTCTACGCAGTCCTGTAGTAAGAGGGTTTCCATTATACATTTCTGAATCATGAAACTTGCTCATTACATAGTCATGCCACTCCGAAGATCCATATGCAGGCATGGTCATATCTGGCTCAGTATCCTTTTCTTTCTCAAGAGCCTCTTTGTCAAACAGATCTGTACTTAAATCCTCACTCATTTCCTATCTCCAATTCAATGAAACGTTTATTCTTAGTTGGAAACTTGTCCTGTATTTTCCCAACCTGTTCCGAGACTAAATCCCACAATCTTCTTTCTACGGCGCGAGATATATTCTTGCAAAGATATCTAACTCTAACAACACAAAACCCCTTAGAAATCAAAAGTCCGTTCTTAATAGAGTCAAACTTAATAACTTCCTGTAGCTTCTTTTCTCCAAATACCGGAAGAAAGTGTTGTGGCCCATCTATCTCTATTATAGTGTTTATTTGAGGTAAAAACAAGTCAATTTCAAAATTACCCTCAACAAGATCTTTCTTGTGTAGGACAACATCGTAACCCATTTCATTAAGCTTTCTCTCTAAAAACTTCTCTGCTTTAGAGCCTTCTATAGCAGCAATTCTAAGGGCGCGACCAGCCTTCTCCATCATTTCTCTTTTTTTATCTGCTGGAATTTTTTCCCATCTTTCTTTTGCTTGCTTGGAAAACTTTTCCCTGTCTTCGTCAGAGGTATTCTTCCAGCTAAGTTCTTTACCTCTACTGATCTTGTTCTTGTCTTCCTCCGACCTCTTTTCGCCCTTCGTGGGATGTTTACTGCGTCCCGTTTTGATGGCGTTAGCTTGAGCCTCAGAGCGCGTCCTCATCGTTACTCCGTTCTTTTTTAGTATCCTTTCTATCTTTTTTGGATACGTGCCTAGCTCTTTTGCTATAGAGTAGGTGCTGCTGTTTTCTTGGTATTTTTTCAATACATATCCTTCGTCTATTTTAGCCATCTTCTTTCTCCAATAGGTCTAATAGTTGTTCTTTATTCCAATCTTCTACTACGCCAATAGGTTTTTTGTTGCAGAAGTTCTCTATAATCTGAGCATGTGATTTACTTCGCGTTATAATTTTCAATCTTTTGTCTAGGAGTATCTTGCAGGCTTGAGAATAGTTCATTGGCCTAGCCAGCCACTCTAAATCCCATAGATACAGATATTTTTTAGAGTTGTTATTAGATTTCAATAAAGTCTCAGCTTCTGCTATACTAGTTGATATGGCTATGCCAAAGTAATCTGAGAAGAAAGAAACGCTAGAGCAGGAAAATAAGGGTTTAGTTACCGGCATCCCTATATTACACAAAAAAGCCGAACAAGAAAAATTAGGGTTTCTTGATAGTTCGTTAAAATTTTTAATAAAGTAAAAAGCCTTTTGGGACGGCCCTAAATCCTCTAGTACTGCTGTGATATTAATCATTAAATTTCCTTATATTATCTATAATATATTTTACTTCTGACTCAGTTAGTCGTTCGTGAAATGGGATACTAACCGTTTGCTTTTCTTCTGATTCTGACTTAGGCATAGGTTTATACTTAACTATATTTCTTAACAGTGGACTTTTGTGAAAAGCTTTATAATGTATTCCACACTGGATTCCTACACGCTTCATTTGCTTTATAAATTCAAAATTATCTTTTACTCTTATTCTATATAGATGTAGGCTCATATTATGATAGCCTAATTCCGCATTAAAAGCATTTCTAATATCGTTTATCTTCTCCTTTTTATCATCTAATTTCTTGAAGTTTTCATACGCTATTTTGGCTTGTATTGAGCTACCATGCATTTTATATCCAAACATTATCTGCTCTCTTTCCCAAGCATTTTCAGATGGTTTAGTTCCATTTAAAACCATAGCTTTGTATTTATCTATCGTGTATTTATTGTCAGACACAACCATGCCTCCATCACAGCCTCCTACGGGCTTTGTTGGGTAAAAACTAAATACCATAACATCTGTACCATTTGCTACTTGGGAATACTGGTTTCTGCTTACTCTTTGTGCAGAGTCCCAAATGCCGGGATGTAATTGATACATATCACCAACCCAGTCGATGTCATCGTAAAACTCTATATTATTTCCAGAGTTTACTATTAAATTTGGTACAACCGGTGGCATGATGCTTGGTATTTTTATTGTTGTGTTTAAACCCTTTAAGGAAAGATAAAGCAAACTAGAGGCACTATTTGCAAAACATGCATATTTTGCTCCAACATACTCTGCAAACGCTTTTTCAAACTCTTCAACTATTTCTCCATGAAGAATGTTTCCAAGTTCGCTAGTGTCAATCTGATAATTGTTTATATTAAATAGCTGTATCATTAAAAAATGTATCCGATGTTATATTCTTGTCATCAATAAATAAGTCGTAAGCTGGTTTTCCCATTTTTAAATCATGATACTTTACTCCCCAAATGTCAAATTGTTTTTGAGTTACTTGATACCAATCAATTCCAGTCATGGTTCCGCGAGCGGTCCAGTATACAATAGTATTACCTTCGTCAAAAAGCTTATTTATCTTTTCAATTCTTTTTTTTATAGGTTGCGCTTTTGTGTAATCTCTATCTTCAGGACTCTCGCAAATTGTTTCATCTATATCTACGTAAATTAGCATTTTAAGATCTCTAAAGCTTGTGGAGTTGGTTCAAATTCATTACTAAAAGAAATTTCTTTCTTGTCTTCAACTAAGCAAAAGCTAGCATCTACCAGACCCTTTTGGTGTAGCTTGATTATCAAACCTATCTCTCCCTGATGATCGTGTCCACCATAAAGATTTGTATGATGATTGTAGCTGTGCTTCATAAGGTCGTCTTCCTGCAAAGAAAACCCCACCATAAAAGGCTTTACACCGCCAACTATGCACTGCGCAACGTAAGATAGTCCGCACTTCAAGAGTCCTTTATTGGGATTAAAGCTATGCTCTATGCCGCAGAAGTGTATGATGTAAGACATAAGCCTTGAATTATTGTGTTCATAGTGTACAAATTTAGATTGAGACTTTGTAAAGAAATCATGAAACCTCTTAACGTGGTTCTTGTCTGTTTTCTCTTTGTACTCTCTATAAAGCTCATCTACTCCTGCTTTTCTTTGATAGTGATCGTATACATGATTATTGCATACTTGAATTGTAGAATCTTTTTTGCCGTACCCCATGTCTGGTAAAAGCATATTGCTTCTTACGATAACTTCAAAGCTATCCACAAGTTCATCAAAGTTTCTATTGTTATAATTTTTAGAACCACAAACTATTAAAGACACGGATAACCCTCTTGCAAATATTCTTTGATTGTGCTTTCTAGTCCGTCTTCAAATACAGTTGGCTCAAAGTCAACGAATTTCATCATCTTGTGATTTGTTATACTGTATCTTGAATCATGTCCCAGTCTGTCTGGGACAAACTTTATACAATCTTTTATGTTTAAATTAAAGTAGTGTAGTATACTTGTAATAACTTCTATATTAGTTTTTTCATCTCTAAATGTTATGTTGTATACATCTCTATCAAAATTTGCGCCCTGTAATATGTTGTATATAATCTTAACAGAGTCTTCTACATAAATCCAATCTCTAACATTCATACCATTCCCGTACACAGGAATTTTACTATCTAGCTTTACCGATCTTAGTATAGTTGGTATAAATTTTTCTCCGTTTTGCCTTGGTCCATAATTATTGCTCATTCTCACCATAACATAGTCAATGTCAAACGTGTTTGAATAAGCACAAACTATATGTTCCGCAGCGGCTTTTGTTGCAGAGTAGAAGTTTTGTGGTGACAGCTTATCTTCTTCGCTAAAAGAACCACTTGGGATCGGGCCATAAACTTCGTCAGTAGATATGTGGCACATGGGAATCTTTAGATCTTTACAGACTTCCATTAGGGATTTTGTTCCCGTTATATTGGAATCTATAAAACAGTTATCACCCAAGATAGAGTTATCTACGTGCGACTCTGCGGCAAAGTGTATGATACAATCAATATTATTTTTTTCTGCTATTCTTTTTATAGCTGATGTTTGACATATGTCAACTTGATAAAATTTAAAATTATTATGTGACTTCAGAGTAGATGGATTTGCTGCATAGGTCATTTTATCAACACCTATTACTTGACACCCCTTTTTTAAGAATAACTCTAGGGCGTGTCCCCCAATAAAACCAGCACATCCTGTCATAAGGATTTTATTCTTTTTCATAAATTAGTCCGTTTGTGTAATGATAAGATTCCATAGTGCCAGCATCCATCCAAAAATCTTCTAGAACTCCAAATTCACATTCATGATTTCTTAACATATAATTATTGACACTTGTTATTTCATATTCGCCCCTTGGCGATTTTTTTATTTTCTTTAGCGCGTTGAAAACCTTATTACTGTACATATAGATTCCCATACAGCCTAGATTACTCTTGGGTTTTTTAGGCTTTTCTTCTATCTTTGTAAGCTTGTTCTGCTTTGTAAAAGTTCCAACCCCATACCTTTCTGGGTCTTGCACTTCTTTAAAAAATAGTTTTGCATCACAAGTAAAGTTTTCAACATCTTTAGATAAGTCTCTTTCAAAGATATTATCACCAAGTATAACTAAACAGCTATCATCATGAACAAAGTTCTTACATAGCTTGAGCGCTCCAGCGATGCCGTCAGGCTTGTCTTGGACTTTAAATGTAAATTGGCAGTCGTAGTCACTTCCGCTGCCTAAAAAAGCTATCATGTCGCCCACATGCCCAGTTCCACTGATAATCATTATGTCATCTATACCAGCATTTGTCATACTGATAATAGGATAATGAATCATAGGAAAAGACCCTATGGGTAGTAAATGCTTGTTTGTAACTTTTGTAAGTGGGTATAGGCGACTACCAGTGCCTCCGGCTAGTATTATACCTTTCATTTGCCCACCTTTTCTATATTTAGATCTTGCATTATTTGTAACATTTGGTCTATTTTATTATAGTTATATCCTAAATCAAAAGCCTGAGAAATTCTAGTATCTAGCAAATCTTTTAGGTCTGGTAGCTTGAAATGGTAGCATTCTCTAAATATTTTCAAGCCTTCTTCTATGGGAATTTGATCATGATAAGATATTGCAGAACCTACTATTTCTGTAAGTTTGTTAAACTCTTCCAGCCAATAGTTTGAGTTTATCCAGCTTTCTTGAGCGGGAAAATGTGCGCCAAGATCGCCCGAAGAAAGTTGTATTCTTTGGCTATATTCATGATGCATCCAAGGGAAATCTCCCCTGTAACTGTTTCCAAAAACTGTGTTGAGATAACATGTGCTTTGTTCTACTATTCTAAAGTTTTGTGGATTTGCAATCTGTATAATTTTCCACATGGCTTGTATGTATTTTGTTCTTGCTACATTATGCCAGTTGCTATGAAATTTTTTAGTTTGTTCTAATACTCTTTCCGCAGCGCTATTTCCTGTAATAGAGTCTGGATATAGAGTATACATATTGTTGCCCTGCATGTCTTGCATCAGACCTCTAGCAGAACAATAGCTATGATCATTTAAAATTTCTACACACTTATTGATACCGTCTACATCAATAAAGTCGTCGTTATCCATCAATAAAGTCGTATCTGTATCTATCTTCATAGCGGCGCTTGCCATTTTTTTGTAAAAGTCTTCAAGCGTAGCATCAAAAGGATATCTTATGTATTCATAGTTTAGATTTTCAAAATTTTGCTTATTTAGTAGCGCTAACTCTACACGATGATCTTGTCCTCCATCAGCTATCCATATTTTATAAGGAAACTTTTCAGTGTTCCACTTATTCATAAGTCGCATTGTATAGTGGCTTCTGTCTTTTAGAACAAGTAATATAGAAAAATTCATATTATACCTTCCTAGTTTCAACGTTTATCATAAGATCTCTGTCGCCTTTCCACTGAAACTTTTCGATGGACGGTTCACTAAATCCTAGCTTTTTACAAATGGCTTTAATTTTTGGCACGGTATAAGCGTTTTTATGAAATTGTCCTTGTCCGTTTTGTGTTCCAAATATACTAGCGGTCAAATAGCCCCATCTATTGTCTGTGGAGTATGAGTAATTTCCAAACCAGTGCTGCTGTTCTATAGCTTCATTATCGTCTCTGAAAAAATCTTTCCAGTCATCTTCTGCGTCTAGCCACTTCTTAACACAGTCCTCAAAATCTGGCACACAGAATCGCAACAATCCGTTAGACTTTAAGACCCTCTTTGCTTCGTAGAAGAATCTTGACTCTTCTTTAAAAGAAAAGTGTTCTATCAAAGCGTCACATCTAACTTCGTCTACAGAACTACTAGAGAATGGTAGTATCAGAACATCGGCCTGAATAAATTCTAGGTCTTCCTTTATCTCTATGTTTGGGTATCTTCTTTTAATGTCTTCTATAGAATCCATATCTATATTAACATACTCTTCTAAAAGTCTGGAAGCGCATCCTAAATTCAGTTTAATCATTTAATATTTCCTTTAGTTTAGAGGTATTCATACTGGTGTCAGGCGCTATGCATACATCTTTTACGTCTTGTCTCGTTATCTTTTTAATTCTTGTATTTTTCTTAGAGGCAAAGTCATATACGCTTTGAGAATCGCCTCCTAAATTTATAACACCCTTTTCGTTCAATAGTTTAAGTATAATTCTAGCGGCTTCAAAATTATACATCAGACTTTTCTTAACGTCGGTTAATGCTTGCCCGTGGGGAAATGGGTAGTCGCATATACACGTTCTAAGTATTAACGAGTTATCGTACATTCTTACGGCGCATTCTCCACCAAGCTTTGACCATCCGTATTTAGTAACGCCGTCAGAATTACCAATAAAAGGAGAGAGAGCATCATCTTCATTATAGTCTCCATCTGTGCCGGGATACACATAGTCTGTTGATATATAAACTAATTTAATATTGTGCTTCATACACGCTAAAACAACATTAGATGTACCAATTATGTTGGCTTGGATGCTTTTATCCGGGTTATCTTGATGCTTGCGCATGGGTCTTGTGTATGCGGCAGCGTGGATAAACACGTCTGGATTGTGATGTTTAATTTCATCTTCTATTTCCCAAAGATTAAAAACATTCATCTCTTGTCTACTAGGCGCTACAATGTCGTGACCATTAGACTGTTCTATTATATTTTGGGCAAGCTTACCTTTGCCGCCTGATATCATTATTTTCATGAAAACTTTCACTTTTTAGCGTGATTACTTCAGCGAAACACTAAGTCATTTTTAAATCTGGCTTTTGTAGCTTCGGGATTTGGATCTTCTGTTTCTATTGACCAATACATAATTCCTATAGTTTTTCTATCTTTGCCCTTGGTGATTTCTGGAAAGCCATGCCAAGAGTTTTCTTCAAACTTAAATATGTTCAATCTGTTAAATTTATATTGTAGTCTACAATGCTCTTGCCCGTTATGCAACCTAAGATCGAATGAGTGATCATAGTCTTCTGATAGACCCAAAACAACACTGTACTGCCTTTTCCAGCTTGGATTTAGAGCGTGTCTTTCTGCATCAATATGCATACCAAGAAAGCCGCCTTCGTCATTTTTGTTTGGAGTTATCATCATGCCGCCACCGTACCCAGATATGTCTGGAAAAGCGTTTTTAGTCATTCCTGTCATAAGATTTGGGTCAAAATTAAGAGCTATATAATCTGCGACTAGCGAACACTCTGTTGTCCAACTATTTCTAGATGCTGGCGAACACATCTGAATTTGACCATCTTCTTTTCCATAACGAACCCAAGTTTTTTCATCTATTTTGTTAAAACTTTCAGAAGCAGCCCTAACGATAGATTCAGACGGAATAAAATCATCTATATACCAAGCGTTAAAATTCTCATAGGGTTTAACTAGCATTTATAAAGTCCTTCCAGTTTGTTATGTAATCGTCTTTATTGTATTTTGTATTGCAGATAGAAAGCAGTATGGAGTCTTCAGATTGATAAATCTGTTCATCCCAAATCATTTCCGGTATATACAGCCCCTTTGTTGGATCGTCTAGTAAAAAATCTTGAGAATAGCCTTGTTGATCCCTACAGATGCACAATATAGAACCTGTCAGACAGAATAATATTTGACAGGTATTGTAATGCGCGTGTTTACCTCTTGGGTTTTGCGACTGCACTCCAGAAACGTAGAAAATTCTTTTGATTTCAAATGGCGCATCTTCTATGGGTACAAGTAGTCCGTCTTCTGAAAATCCTGTAAAGTTAATTACTTTTACATCATCTACTGTATTCACTTATTGACAACCCCCCAGTCTTCTCCAAAAGATCCCGGAGGTGTCTTCCATTCATCTTTAGGATTGTATTTATGAGTTAGATAATACATCATGATAGACTCTGGCTGAAGCGCCATATACCCATGCCAAATTCCCGGTTCTATCGTCAAGACTTTATGATTCTTGTCAGATATGTATTCCCATTCTACCTTCACAGATCCGTCTTGTTGGGGTACGCCAAGACCCACTTTAAAGGAACCTTTGGGACAGAACCAGTAATCTGTTTGTAGAATATGTTTATGCCAAGCTACGATATGGGATGTAGAATTTACATGAGTAATATTTACTTGACCATCTACTTCTGGAAATATATTTAGAAGTCTTTGACCTCTATCGTCTTCATGATATTGAACGCTCATAGTAATTTAACCGTAGGGACATGAGTAATAAATTTTCCATTAAAATCCTGTTCTTTATTTCTAATTTCTTGAGCAAAATTCCAAGCTCCCAAGAAGGCAAAATCAATAGTGTTATTAAACCCTTGTTCTGGTGATATAATTGGTATATGAACACCCGGAGAATATTTGTTTTGTTTCTCTGGCGTTGTGTCTGTTATATATTGTATCAAACCCGGCCCAATATTGCAATAGTTAAATATAGTTGTAGACTTGGAAGTTGCTCCATAGCTTATAACCTTCTTACCTAGTTCTTCGCATCTTATAAGAAGCTGTCTCAAATCAAGCTTGGATTGTTGCACTTTTTCCGCAAAGCGTTCCATAGTGTTTAGGGTATACAAACCTAAAAGTCTTTCTAAATCTAAATTATTTTGTACACTTTTATGGGGATTTGCAAAGTTAGATCTTTTGGCCCAGATCCTATTAGACCCTCCATGAACATCCGTATTATCAACCTTTACTATTGTCAAACCGTTTCTTTCCAATATTTTATTTAGAGCGGTTACAGAAAAGATGTGCGGATGCTCATCATATATTTGATCATAAGAATTTACATTTATCATTTCTGCCAAAGAAGGATCTTCAAATACAAACACCCCATTCAGACTTAAAATACTCTCTACAGCAGAGAATGCTTCGTCTAGATCTGGTATGTGGCACATGCAATTTGCAGAAAATATTAGGTCCATATCACCTTGTTCTACTAGGATCTTATTCGCTAAATCATTTGTCCAAAAATCATTATAAGTTTTGTATCCTAGATCATTAGTTTCTTTAGCGAAGTTTCCGCATGGCTCTACAGCGAAAGATGTTTCAGTATCCCAGTTTTTTATAAATACGCCATCGTTACTTCCAATCTCTAAAACTTTAGGAGTAATTGGCAATGTTTTTTTAATGCTTTTACTAAAGTTTGAAAAATGATTTCTCATAGTGGTAGACATAGAGCCTCTGTATGAGTAATCGTCGTTAAACATCATGGGGGCATCTACATAATCCATGTGTGTCACTAGACATGTTTCTGTATCAAAACCAACTTTGAGATTATAGAAAAATTCATCTTCAAATTCGTCTTTATTTAAAAAGCGATTCGCTATAGGCTGCCTACCTAAATCTAAAAATTCATGTTTACTCACAATGCAACCTCACTACTAGTCTTTCTTTTCCCTTTTGACATTTGCCGCCCTTGTGGAAAGTGTTGGTATCAAAGACAATCAAAGTTCCCGCAGTAGCTTCTACAGGTTCCGCAGGATATTCAATAGCTAGATCTGGGTAATCAAGCTCTATTCTGTTTTTAACCTCTTCGTAATCCGGGGTGTTCCAAGCTTTATGCCTCAAGCCTTCGCCCATAGCCCTAGAGCCAACAGAACAAGCAAAAGCGCCTGAACTACTATCTATATCGGTAAGATAAATGAAAAACTTTAATCTCCAAAGCCTGTCAAAATGAAGCCATCCGTTTCTAGCAAGCTCACCATCAAACTTGTAATCATGAGTAGCGAAAACGTTAATACCGTATCTATCTGGACTCCCCGTATACAAGCTATGAAGATCTCTCATCCACTTCTTGTTATAGGTTTTTGATATTGCGCTATCTTTTGAATATGTAGATAGATCATCTCCCCTGTAATTCCTCCCAAATTCATAGTGTCCAGCGTCATGCTGACATCTAGCATACACTTCATCATACAAACTTGTTAAATCAGAACCCTTTAGATAGTTATCTATCTTAAAAACTCCATCGCGAAACAGGGTTTTTCTCATTTCTTCTAGCGGTGTATCAGTACTTAAATTTTGTATCATATTATAGACTCCGCATATTTTAAGTCTTGTAAAGTATTTATATCTACAGATCTTCCGGGCGGTACGATAACGCCCTTAGTGGATCTTTTAAAGAAGTTTTTATTTTCTAGTAAGTAATTCCATAGCCCCATGTAAAAAGCTCCAGAAGGTTTGTGGTATTTCTTAATAAACTTACTATTAGTTAAACCTGCTTCAAGGTTATCAAAAACGGGCAAAACAGAATTATCTTGACTCATTAGGCAGGCTAGTTGAATTGTTTCTGGTATTTCTGTCATACTTACAACAGAGTCGCAGTGACCATCTGCCAGTATCTTAACTCCCTTTTGTATATCTAATATAGAAACAAACGGACACGTAGGTAGAAAGTATGCAAATGAATCATACCCTGTTTGATCCTGCATCAAATCTATCATAGCGTCTAAAACTGTAGCCTTGGTTGTCGCATGAATCTGTGGTCTAACGTGTCTTTCTACAACAAGATCAGAGACGGCATCAAATATTTGATCACTATCGGTAGATATTAAAACTTTTTCAAAACAGTTTGAGTTTACTACAGTTTCAGTAATCCATCTAATCAAAGGCTTACCTTTTAATGGATATATGTTTTTATCTTTTAATCTTGTAGAACCGCCTCTAGCTGGAATTACTGCTAGTGTTTTCAAGTTATTTCCTCGTTTATTTTTTTAATAGTGGCGCTTGCCGTGGTGGTAAAGATGGAAGGAATAAATGCATGAACACAACAACAAAAACCAGCAATAATCATTCTAGTACCTATATATATAGCTTTTTTAAAATGATCAAAATAAGTCGTATCGTGTTCTTTTAAATGATTCACTTCTCTAAACCCCCTACCGCCTTTGCTTTATCTATAAGACTCTCTAGTTTATCTAGGGGAATCAAGCATTGACCGTCAGAAACAGAGTCTTGCGGTACTGGATGAGTCTCTACAAACACTCCATCATAATTAAAAAGATCAGCAGAAACAAGATATCTACCTGCCAACACAGGATCTCCTTGTGTTCCGTATACCGCTCTTGACCTTTGCGTAGAGTGTGTACAATCTAGTATAACTTTATCATAATGCTCTTTAAGTTCATCTACTATACTAAAGTTTACAAACAAATCATGATACCCAAAGTTAGATCCTCTATCGCAAATCCAAGCTTGGCAATCTTCGTTTGTTTCTTTTATTTTGTCCACAGACGATATCAAGTTGTTTGGCCCAAGCCATTGACCTTTCTTCACATTTATAAT
>Ga0181410_1001076_pt1 | contig 11750 bp, 9 predicted proteins | sample 33SPOviralmetaG_FD_130112 | JGI IMG/M metagenome (GOLD analysis project Ga0181410, IMG submission 130112) | Marine viral communities from the oligotrophic San Pedro Time Series (SPOT) site, San Pedro Channel, CA, USA - 33 SPOT_SRF_2012-06-20 | ecosystem: Environmental > Aquatic > Marine > Strait... | reverse complement strand
CTTCAGTGGCGTATGGTGCATGAAGTAATGAAGCCCAATGCCAAGCGCATATACTACGCTGGCGATGATGATCAGTGCATCTATTCTTGGATGGGTGTGAACGTTAGAGATTTCTTGGGGGCATGTGATAATAAGATAGTATTAAACAAATCATATCGTCTTCCCATAGCTATACATAAAGAAGCAGATAACTTAGTTAAACGCCTACAAACGAGACAAGAAAAAACATGGTCAAGCACTAAAGAAACTGGAAGTATAGTCTGGCATCGTGATATCATGGATGTGGACATAACAACTGGTGAGTGGCTAATCCTTGCTCGTACCAATTACATCGCCAACAGAATCGCAAATGACCTTAAAGAACAAGGGTTCCTGTACTGGCGTGAAGGTTCCGGTTGGTCCATCTCTCCAAATGTATTAACAGGTATCGAGGTATGGTTAAAACTATGCAAGGATCAGGAACTGTCTGCACAAGAGTTGAAGAAGCTGTCCACCTTACTAACGCCAACCATAATTACAAAGGCTGGCAAGAAAGTCCTCGCAAACTTAGACCCCGAACAAACCTACAGGCTAACCGACATTCAGAACCAGTGCTCCCTGTTAGCAACGAAGGAGACACCGTGGTACGAAGTGCTGCGGGTGAGCGAGACAGAGAGAATATACATTACATCAGTACGTCGTATGGGCGAGTCTATTTTGACGGGGACCCCGAGGATCAAGATATCGACGATTCACAAAGCAAAAGGTGGCGAGGCGGATAACGTCGCGCTATTATTAGATTCATCCAGAGCATGCGCTGAAAGCCTCGATCAGGACTCCGAAGTTCGGACGTTTTACGTCGGCCTGACTCGTGCTCGTAAGTCACTACACCTTATAGAATCACAATCACACTATGGATTTCCGCTATGAAAACACGCGAAGACTTTCTTAATAAAGCTGAAGAGCTAATCAACGGTCCGAGGGCCAAGGAGTACGGACCAGCTAAGTTTAACCATGAACGTATAGCAACTATATGGAGCGTGATTTTAGGCAGGTGCATAACACCAGAGCAGGTGGTCGCTTGTATGATCGGATTGAAGTTAGCTAGGTTAGCCGAAGATTCAACAAAGGATGACTCATGGGTAGATATCATAGGTTATGCCGCACTAGGAGGAGAAATTGTAAATGACTGCGATGATTGCTGACGGATTTGATGGAGCTATACTTGGTATAGCTGAGAGATGTGGGGATGATAACGTGTTGGCGTATGACGCTGCCAAATGTATCGAGATCCTTGTAGAAGAACACGATATGACGCACGAGGAAGCGTTGGAATACTTTTCGTTTAACGTATCCGGTGCTTATATAGGCAAAGGAACGCCTATATTTGTTTGGACACAAAATCCTGTAGACGCTTTGGAGCGAGTAAATGAATGATAACCAGATCAATCTTCTTGACATAGATGTAAAAGAAGCTGCGCTTGGGTTCGGGGATGATGAGTGGGCTCCGCCGTCTTCGTTCCCTGACCTTACAAACTGTGAGCGGATAGCTATTGACTTGGAAACCAGAGACCCGAACCTAACTACGTTAGGGCCGGGGTGGTGTAGGGATGATGGCTACGTTATCGGCTACGCTGTGGCGGCTGGTGACTTCGTTGGCTACTATCCGGTGCGCCATGAGGACGGTAACCTACCAGAGAAATCTGTGGTCAACTGGCTCAAGAAACAAATGGCAACACCCAACATAGAAAAGGTTATGCATAACGCTATGTATGACCTTGGCTGGATGCGCTGGGCAGGGATCGAGGTTCAAGGTCCGATAATCGACACCATGATAGCGGCTCCCATACTGAACGAGAACCGTAGGTACTACAATCTAAACTCTCTGACCGGAGAGTATCTCGGGGAGTACAAGAACGAGAAGATGCTCAAGGCTGCGGCTGCGATGTATCATGTCGATCCCAAAAGCGGGATGTGGAGATTGCCGTCAAAGTTTGTAGGCAGCTACGCCGAACAGGATGCTGCGGTAACCCTACGTCTTTGGGACAGGCTGCGACCTGAGATCATCAAGGATGAAGTCAGCAGCATCTTCGAGCTAGAGTCCAGTCTCCTGCCGTGCCTGCTAGACATGAAAACAAAGGGCGTTCGGGTTGACATAGACAAAGCTGAGTTAGTCAAGAAAGATTTAAAGAAACGAGAAGATATTTTACTTAAACAAATAAAGGAAGAGACCGGGGTCGCTGTCTCCCCTTGGGAAGCTGCATCTATAGCACGAGCGTTCGACTCTCTTGGGATCTCGTATAAAAGGACAAAGAATACGAATGCTCCCTCCTTTACAAAACAATTTCTTGTGAACCACACGCACCCAATTGCACAGAAAATTGTGAAATTGCGTGAATTTAACAAGGCAAACACTACCTTTGTTGAGACAATCCTTGAACATTCGTGTAAAGGGCGCATTCATTGTGACTTTAATCCTCTTCGTTCTGATGAAGGTGGTACGGTCACGGGAAGATTTTCATCAAGCAACCCGAATCTACAGCAAATCCCTGCGAGAGATCCAGAGATCAAGTCTTTGATCCGTGGGCTGTTCCTACCAGAAGAAGGGACAAAGTGGGGTAGCTTTGACTACGCTTCTCAGGAGCCTCGATGGTTAGCGCATTACTGCGCTCAACTGACCGGGGTAAATCGTCACCCTCAAATTGATACTGTAGTCGAAATGTATAAAGAGGGCAACGCTGACTTCCATCAGATGGTGGCAGATCTTGCCGACATAACCCGTAAGGAGGCCAAGACTGTAAACCTTGGTATTATGTACGGTATGGGGCGCAAGAAGCTGGCTGGTGTAATGGACATCGAGGAAGATGAAGCCAAAACATTGCTTGAAAAGTACCATGAGAGGGTGCCTTTTGTGAAAGGTATCGCAGATCTAGCAGCCGGGACAGCAGCTACCAACGGTGCTATCCGAACATGGCTTGGTCGCAAGTGCAGGTTTGATATGTGGGAGCCTAAGTCTTTTGGCTATAACAAAGCTATGAAGCTCGAGGAAGCTGCCAAGGAGTATGGCGGCAAGGGTATGATACGTCGTGCCTTTACATACAAGGCGCTGAACAAACTGATCCAAGGTTCGAGTGCCGACCAGACAAAGAAAGCGATGGTGGACTGTTATAAGGAGGGCCTGCTTCCTATGTTAACCGTACATGATGAGCTTTGTTTTAGCATCGAATCTAAGGAGCAGGCAGATAGGATAGTTGATATTATGGAAAACTGTATTCCGAAACTTAACGTACCATTTGAAGTTGACATGGCTTTGGTGGATAACTGGGGGGAAGTAGAATGAGACCTTTGTATGAAACGCAAAAAGATTTATTTGAAGAAAGTAAAATTGCGACAGCTTTGGCGCAATTATGGAACTGTAATCTTTTCAAGATGCCAAAGACATCTTCCGTTGATTTTGTGAGCATAAGAAAAGGTGAAGCTGTCGGATTTGTTGAAATAAAAAATAGAACAAATAAAAAAAATAAATATTCCACATACATGATATCTAAGAAAAAGATTGACTCTGCGAAACAGATCAATAAATCCACCGGATTAAACACAATCTTGGTGGTTAAATGGGCAGATGAATTAGGCTATGTGCCTTTAAACAAAGACTATCCTGAGAGACAGGGCGGAAGATATGACCGCAATGATCTCGCAGACGTAGAAACTGTTGTGGATATAGATATACTTTTATTTAGGACTTTAGGTATGGTGAAAGATAATGTTTGAAGCAATGATACTAGTGTGTCTGATTGTTGACACATCAAGCTGCAAAGTGTTCGAGGACATGCGTGGACCGTATGAGACCATCGGTCAGTGCAACGATCGAGCGGCAGAGATGACCATCGAAGTGATGAACAACCCAGAGTTGTCTAAGTTTGTGGTTAGCGGAGCTAGGTGCGATAGGATTTCTGGTCTGAAGACGTAACCGAACAGGTTTCGCCCTGACAACAGTCATCGATCACCGCCTTACAGTAGCTGCACTGCCCATGACCATGCACTTGGATCACTTTTAATGGTGCTTGGCACCTCGGACAGCGATTCTCAGGGCCTTGAGGGTATACTGGTACGTTCATTGATCACGAGCTCCACGAGAATCGATGTTTTTATTTAATGATTTCAGTCTTTTGCTAGATCACGGATACGCTTGACCAAACGCTTGGCCCGGTTCGGAACCTGATCATGCCACCGCGAATCGACCATTTCGTCTGCCATTTTGTTCCAGTCCCGGGCATCGCATCCAGCTTTCATGCCTTTGAACTTGGATAGGCGAGGCCGACCCATGTTAAACATCATGTTGGCTATGACATGCTGGCATTCTTCAGGCAGGTCATCGAAGTCATCGTACAATACTTTGCATTCATCTATGGTCACAGCTACGTCTAGGTTGAATGCTTTACGCACTCGCTCTTCAGACACCTCCGTACCAATGGGTTCACCGAACTCCGGGTCTGCCTCAGTAATGAGGTGACCAATTCCCAGCGTGGGCAAATTTAAGTGATCTAAATATATGGAATACTTGCAGCCCTCGTCGTCTGCAAGTTCCACCCTTAACTGATCTTTGTTCATCATACCGTCCTTGAAATCTGTGCATTTTTAGCAGCATTAATCGGGTTACCACCACCAAGAAGCTGCTGTTGAAGCTGCTGGTTGTTAGCAATAGAAATTGGTGCGGAGGTTGACAAGGGGCTACCAACCTCCGCTTGCGCTGCCACGGGAGGAGCCGAGGCTGCGGCAATTTGTTGTGGTTGCTGTACTGGTTGTGCGTTTGAAAATAAATTATCATCTTGTGCGTCTGAGAATAAATTATCATCTACGGGTGATAATTCTTTTTGTTCTTCAACTGGCTCACCTAAATCACGTTGACGAAACTCTCTCCGAATTGCATTTATTTCAGGCATTGGAAGTCTATTGCCATAACCACGAACACGTTTTCTTATTTCTGAACTAGGTCTAAATGGAACAAATCTTCCTCGCATAAGAGCGTTGACATCAGCTACTTTATTTTTTCTAAGAGCTTTACGGATTTCATAGTCAGGCATACCAGACTTACGCATATTTTCAATAGTTCGATACATTTCATTAACTACTCTGAAACGAGTTTCGTTAGCTTCTCTATATGTTTCAACGGCATTATCTGGGTCTAATACCCCTCTTGTAGACACTGCTGAATTAAATATTTGTGAGGCACTTTGTAATGCTCTGCCATACTCAAATCCACGATACATCAATACGTTGTCTGGTTTTACTTCTGTCTCGGTGATTCCACTAAAAGTACGAAATATTTCTTGAGCTATCTTGCGTTCGTTACCAGCAGGATCAACGGTATTTTCTGCGAACGCTCTGGTTAAACGTCCTAATTCAATACCGGGTGCTTGTGTTTCTTTTTTCTGAGCTTTGATATCACCAAGAAGTTTTGCTCCCCCCGGAACAAACGCACTACTGATGTGTGCCATACTCTTAAATACTTTATCACCGGGAGTGTCTACGTCATCACGATAAACTTTCGCACCAGTCTGTGTCCTGCCTCCTCTAATAGTTGTATCAAGAAGACGTTCTGTAAGAATTGATTCTCCTGCAAACGGCTCAAACATTTCAGCTACTGCACCCATAACAGCATCCGTTGCTATCTTACTCGTGTCTGAACCCATGTCTTCACCTTTGCTCACGGCATTAAGAATTGCACGGGCTGGCTTAGATAAGTAACCGTAAGGATTCGTGTAACTGTAGTTTGTATAACCTGTAATTATATTCTTTCCGTTTGGACCCACTTTTGTACTGGTAGGTAAAAGTATTGCATTTTGTTCCCATGATGCACCGTTCTCTCGTATAGCATCTATTTGTTCTTGCGTGGTGCCCGTAAGATCAAGCGCCATTTTCTGCATAGCAGTCGGCACAACCATTGTTGTAGTTGTAAAACCCATTAAACGTCGCAGTCCAATTTGTTGTATCCCCGAATTTGTACTAGCGAGTTCATCAAGAGCTTGCTTGAACGTATTAGCACTGGTGCGTAAGATCTCTGCCGGGAACGCAATAAAGTTGCCGACAGGAAGCTTACGAATACCTTTAATAAATTCAGGTACACGCTCGTAGTTTGGAACTGTGTTCTTTACAATGTTTGCGGCGTACTGATCAAGAGCCTCCGCCGATGCTCGGCTAGAAGGAACTCCGTCTGCGGATGCTTTTTGCATTAAAGAATCAAAATTTTTATCACCAAGAACTCCTTTAGCAGTTGCGTTTACATCTCCTCCAAAAGCGGACAGAAGTTTATTGCGCTCAAACTCAAAGTTATAGACCTTCCAGACATCGTCACCACCTTGGTATAGATCACGCATACGTTTATTAGCACTGGTTAAAAACATTCCTGCTTTACCACGTTTAAATTTTTGACTTAACTTACCACTGGTAGGTATCCCAAGCGCATCATCAACTGCTCCTTTTGTTGAGCCGTACCCCATAGAGATAAGGTTATCAATTTCTCTGAGTTGAGACTGTGTTCCAACAACACCCATGCGCTGTAAGTTTTTGAAGTAACTTGCCTTGTCAGGGCGTTTTACAATGTCCTTCCACACAGTTCCAATCGAGTCAAACAAGTTAGCACCAGATCCTACATTACCTTGTGCAAGGGCAAAAAGACTGGATGATGTGAAGTTTCTAATTTGTGTGACAGGTGACAGAACTGTGGCACCATACTGTGTAATACCCTTGCCTTTTAAAAAAGTTGAATAAGATGCTCTCATTACTTGAGAGAAGTCTCCTGTGTTGGCTTTTGTTTGCATAGTTAGATCTTTATACACATTGTTTTTAGCGTATACATTATCTGTCAAAGAGCCAAAACCTTCTCCTAGCTGTTCATATTCTCCTTTGGCTGCGGTAGGTAATCTTTTAAAAGACTCCTGTGAGATAAACATACCAGATGCATCATCGACCAGATCGTTGTTAATGAACTTATAGAATTTATCAGTAGCCACAAATTCTGCCATGTCCGCAACTGTTGTTGTCAATGCTTCAATAGGATCTTTTACCTCTCCCATTAAACGACGAAGCATTTCATTATTAGCCTGCCTACTTTTAAATAAACCTGTTCTAAGTCTGTTGGCTGCAACTGTTTGAGCCTGTTTAGTTCCGAATGATTTTAAAGAACGACCCGTGTATTGAGACACAAAGTTGTCTGTCAATCGTTCAGCAGCTTCTTTTGTTAGAACATTTTTACCGCCCTCAATTAATATGTCAGTCCCTTCATCTAGCTGAGTTCCTAACTCTTCCGCAATATTTTTAGCAGCCCCGGCATTGCTTTTAAAATATTCAATGGTATCTAATCTGTTTTGATTGAATGCTTCAGATCCAACGTAGTTTTTGTCTTCAAATATTTTGTATCTGCGGCGTAAGTAGGATCCGATGTTCTCTTGTATTGCGTCAGCAGTTTTTGCTTCAGAGCCAGAAAGATTCTCACGAGCCAGATAATCAGAACCTTGTATTTGTTTTGATAGCCTATCTACCTGAACCCGTGCTTTACGAGCAGCATCTTGCATTTGTGGAGGCAACAGCTTTAAAGGTGGAACTCCTTCCGCCGCTGCACGTTCTAAAAAAACTTCATCTTTTGTAAGATAACTGTAAAATTCATTTAAAGTTTCTTGTTTAGTTAAAGGCGAAGCGTCACCTAATCCTTTTTCTGCCGCATCAAGAGCATCATTCATGCCTTTTTCGATTTGTAAAATAGTTCTAGAAACCTGACCTAATTCCGCGTCTACTTCTCCGCGAATGCGACTTCTAGCTTCTGCTGTTTCTTGAGAAAGATTTCCACGAAACCTAAAAGAAGAAAGAAAACCATCGAGAAGGGGGTGCTCTGCTGCTAGTTGAGAGACTTTTGAGCTAACAGCTTCACCTGCATTTACTGCTGCTCTTGCCACTGGCGCAGCAACTGGCGCAGCAACTACTGCCGCACCCTTGCCCACATAACCGAGTGCTTTTAGTATAGGGTCAACGGCAGCAGTAGCACCTGCTGCTTCAAGACCTACTTTTAATTTGTTACCTATTTTGGCTGCTGCTGCTTCGCGACCTTCAAGACCAACAGTGTCCGTTGTTTGTGTTACACCACCACCAAAAAAATCACCTATGGTGGTTACTCCGTCTGTCGCAACTACAGCATCTGTTACACCAGCCGCACCAATCTGTGATGCTTTCTGAGCAACCTTCGACATGTTTTTTACACGCCCGAGTCTGCTGACAAGACCCGCCGCACCCAGACCGGGAATTACAAACTGTGTAACAACTTCAGCTATTTCACCCGCCGCACCTTCAGGGTCAATGCCGCCCATCTCACGGACAGTGTTTGCAAAATCTGTAACATCTTGTGTGTAGCTTGTATCAAATGCAAGATCAACGGCAGAAGCTCCCAGTTCCGCGATGCCCTGTGGTATGGCAATCAAACCGGAGGCTATGCCCTCGGCTATCTCTTGCGTTGTGGATTCTTGAGTATCAGACACAGGCGATGAATCAGAAAAAAGTGAATCATCTAATTTTTGTGGGATGCTGTCAGAAAAAAGTGAATCATCTATCTCAGCCAAAATCTAACCCCTTACTACTACGATGGGTCATACTTGCCAGTTGTTCTGTTCCAAGTATATGTTTTACCATTTCTTTCAGTAGTATCACCGTATGGACCATCTTTACCAATTAAAGAATTAGGCGTGTTAACTTCTTCACTACCTCCTCTAGCCTCACTTTCTAGATAAGCTAACATCTCAGAAGTGGTTGGTAAATTATTTTTGGTATACTTGTTAGGAAATCTAGTAATCATTTCCTCTTGTACCCCTTGCCTTTTGTCTTCGGTGCCTAGACCTGCTTGAGCAAATCTTTCGGGAGTGTACGCCTGACCAGTTTTGGATGTATTTACTGAAAGATCAAGCATGGCCTGTGCCACTCCTTGCGGAGTCTCATATTTTTCAAGACCAAACGCCGTAGGCTTTCCGTTCTTGTCAACTACGCCAGCGTCGAACATTTGCCTGAATTCTTTTGATCTAAGCGCATCTTTAGAAAGCTGAACTTTTTCGTTTCCTTGATTTATCATTTCTATTTTGTAAATCAAATCATTTTCAAGTTGTGCGCTCCTGTACGCAGCAAGAGACAACGCATCCCTATCAGCCCTACGAGCAGTTGCTTCTTTAAGACTAAATTCTTTTTTGTCTCTTTCAAATTGATTCTTTGAATTTACTCTATTTTGTTCATGAGTATTTTTGATACCAGCTACTGTTAAATTATAAGAACGTTCATCTTTAATCATTTGAGTTTTTAATTGACGGAACTCTTTTTTGTCCGCTCGTTCTTGTTCATTTAATGTACCAATGTCTTTGCCGTAGGATTCAAGACCAAATGAAAGACCTTTAGCAATGTTTGTCATGGCGTTTGAACTCTCACCCGCAGCCATAGCAAGACCAGCTTTCATCAAGCCCATCCAAAATGCGTCTTCTCTTTTTCCTTTAGCAGCTTTGGGATCAAAACCCATAGTCTCTCTAGCAGCTTTATCGATATCTTCAAGATTGACCGACTCTGGATCAATCATTGCGGCTGTTTCATAAGTGAAAGATGAGACTACGTCAGGGTCAGTAGCCTCTGTATCAGTTAAATTCTTTTGATCTTCGGCGTTAAATATGTCCCCCTTAATATTAGCAAGATTGTCGTTAAGCTTCCGCAATCCTTCTGATGCTGTTGTTGTGTTGGTTTCAGTACTGGTGTCGCCACTTGCGTCAGGATTTACCGTGCCAACTTTTCGTGCTATGGCATCATTGTTAGTAATACTAGCGTCAGCCTCGGGATCTGTTCCGTCTAATACACTTTGAGAACCACCGCTAGTGACAGTATTTTCGGCAAGCTGCTCACCCGCTGTCCTGCCCGGAAAGCCTTCTCTCACAGCCCCAGCCGCTGCCTGTGCGTCAGCCAAAGCGGTATCAGTTGGTTTAGGTATAAATCCAGAAATAATTCCTTTTTCTAAGTCTTGTATTGCATCACCCGCAGCACTTGTACCGCTAACTATTGCATCGTCCACACTTCTTAATGCGGATTGAACAGGGCTCTGTTTTTCTTCCGTTCCAAAAACAAAGTTTCGTATACCCTGTCCTATTGGATTAGCTTTACCGGGGGCATCGTCAGGTACTCCAAAGCCAAGAACTTCACCGGGGTACATGAAAGCTCTTTTAATCTGATCCATTGCAGAGTCAGATGGTGGATTGTTTATTAGAGGAGTGCTTTCAGTTCTATCTTGAGAAGCAATTGAAGCCATATTTTTGGCTCTTTGAGCTACGTCAGGTCTTGGACCAGTAACAGGTGGTTTACTTGGTCTGTTAGCTGCATTTATCTGAGCCATAGCTTGATCAGTCAGAGCGTCCTGACTTACTCGACCACGAATAGCACCTAAGTTTGCACGATTAGCCGCCATTCTTTCTGCGTCAGAAACAGGTGCATCAATAGCAGCATCTGTAGATACCCGTGTCGATTGTGCAAGAGCTTGTCTAGCCAAACGAAGAGCGTTCTGACCATCCGGGGTCCTAGCTGCGGCACCATAGTTAACAGGTTTAGCAAGCTCCTGAAGTGCATACTTGTCGCCTGCCTGCACCGCCCGTTGAACAGCGGCGGTGAATGTGCTGTTGTTCATGCCACCATTAGCCATACGCACAGGCTGGCGGTTGGCTACGGTGTTAGCAAGCTGCGGCGAAGATGCGAGGATCCCGGCTGGCTGTCGTGACATACCGGGTTGGCGAAACATTCTGCGATTTAATGGATTCATTTTCTCACCTTACCCACTTGCGAACATGTTTTTAAAGAAGTCGGAATTAAGAGCGTTCCCGGCACCTAGACCCGCGATTCCAAGACCCGCAACCTGTGAGAACAGGCTAGGATTAGGGGTGCTTGTCTGACTTGTTGTCTGTTGCAACGAAGGAACACCACGGAACAGATCCGATAGGAAACCTATCTCCTGATAAGGGGCATTCTGCTGACCCATTATGTTAGCACGTTCTAGGTCCAACGCCGCCTGACCTTGGAAACCAGCGCCATCGCCGAACTGCTGTGTAAGTCCACCAATACCCAGCAGGCTGTTTACATCCTGCACACCCATTGCCTGACTTTGACCACCAAGAGTTCCGTACATTCCTGCTTGCTGTGCCTGCAACTGTGCTGCATTTTGCGCTGCCTGCTGTGCCTGTTGGAACCCTTGCTGTCTAAGATTTCCTGCCGCTCGAGACTGCTCCTGTAAGTTAGCCTCACCAAGTGCCGCCTGTCCTACAGCAAAGCGAGAGCCGCCAAAAGCTCCAGCGTTTGCTCCTTGTGCACTAAGCTGGTTTTGCTGCTGCTGTCCAGCCCTTTGAATGTCAGCCATTGTTTGCTGAACAACCTGATCTTCATAAGGATTCATAAACTGCTGGGCTGCACCGGGTTGTGCAAAGGCTCCAGCTTGCGTCAGTGCATTTTGTGCACCCTGCATAAATGGCTTATAGGCACCTACACCCTGCTGTGCCAGTTGGATAGCTTGTTGTTGCTGCGGGGATAGACCAGCCATCTTCTGATCTGTGTACCCCATGCCACCTTTTAAAGCTGTGGCTTGAGCAAAGATATCTTTTAGAAAGTCTTCCTGAAAAGGAGCTAACCGTTGGGTAACCGTTTGTTCTTGTGTTGCCATTACGCTGTGGCCTCCAATTCCGCCATCATATCATATAACCGTGCGGCACCGACAT
>Ga0181410_1001070_pt1 | contig 11776 bp, 10 predicted proteins | sample 33SPOviralmetaG_FD_130112 | JGI IMG/M metagenome (GOLD analysis project Ga0181410, IMG submission 130112) | Marine viral communities from the oligotrophic San Pedro Time Series (SPOT) site, San Pedro Channel, CA, USA - 33 SPOT_SRF_2012-06-20 | ecosystem: Environmental > Aquatic > Marine > Strait... | reverse complement strand
GGCTGCTAAAAGAAAGAGATCTTTTAATGGAAGAAGAAAAAGCTATTCGATTAAAAAGAAAAGATCTAAATGAAGAGGGGAATCTATTTGAAAATGAAGGGAAAGATTTAGATAGAATGGCAGGGGAATATTATAGAGCTGATGCTGATAATGGTACTTTCCTAGGGACAACCGCTAGTCACATAAAAGAAGGTGTAGGAAGCATAGCTGCTGATGCAGTATATCTTGGCTTAACCATTCCGTATTTAGTAGATAAGGGCATCAACTTTATAGGTGGCGGAAACTTTCATATACTTCCTACAAATATGTTGGTAGACAACTACTCTGAAAAGTTTAAAGATAAAGCTGAAGAGATGGGATTTGCTGATCCTAGCTCTATGTCAGAAGATGATATTGAAAAAGTAAATGATGCTCTAAGAGAGAATGCATTACAGACAGTGCTATATGGAGAGGAGGAAGATGCTAATCCATTCTCACAATATACCAATGCGGAATTGTCAGGAAGACAGGGAGGTATTTTAAATGACATTAGAGAGGGAGTAAGAAATGCTTACGGGCAAATGAGTAGTCGTGGATATGATGAAGAGTTTACTAAAACATTTTGGGGACAGGTTTGGGCAGGCACTATGAGTTCAATACCTGCAATACTTTCAATGGTGGGCTCTGCTCCTGCAGCAGTAGTTAAGGAGGGAACAAAACAGCTTGCAAAAAAAGGAATTAAAGAGACTTTTAAAAAGGGAACTAAAGCGATTACAGGTGCTATTGATCCTAAGAGACAGTGGGCAATGATTATGCAAACTCAAGATATGCTTAATCAAGAAATGAATGCTAACCCTGAATTGAGAAATGTTCCTGAAGAACAAAAGTTTTTGTTAGGATCTATTTTGGGTTTAACAACAGGGGTTCTTGAAGATGTTGGTTTAAGAAACATGATTAACAATAAAGGTTTTGTTAATGGACTGATATTAAAAGGCTTAGGAAAGTCAGGAGCCACATCATCTGCAAAAACTTTTCAGCAGATTATAAAAGAGGATGTAAATAATATGATCGTCCGTTTAGGCTTAACGGCAGGAGCAGGATTTGCTGCGGAATTTGAAACAGGAGTAGCTCAAGAGATTGCAAATGTTGGTATTAAAGAAGTATATGATGCGGTAAAAGGTAAAGATTATTTTGATAATCCCGCTATAGTTTCTGCTGATTTCTTTAATCAAACACTATATGCAGGAGTGTCAGAGGGTGCAGGCTCTTTAATATTAGGTCTGCCTAACACATTAAGCTCACTGAAGAGAAGTAAAAATTTTACTGAGGTAAATGATGCTACTTGGAATTTGTTTACCAATACAAAAGATAACCCTAAGTTTTTATCAATGCAAAAGCTTAGGCTTGAAAGTCAAGTGAAGGCAGGAGATATAACAGCATCTGAAGCAAGAAATGTTTTTAAAGAATACCAAGACATTATTCAAGCATTTGAACAAGTCCCAAAGAATTTAAAACGTAAAGAACAACAAGAAGCATTAGGGCTGATTATAAACAGAAAGCAATTAGAAGAAAGAAAGAGAGATAAGAATCCTTTATTAACTAAGCAAGAAGATGCTGCAATAGCAGAGATAGACAGAAGGCTTACGGCTATAGGGGAGGTCTCCGAGAAACGATTTAAAACCAAACAAGATGCCATTCAAAAGCAAAGCACAGGAGAAGTGGATGCGGATCAACAAGCCGCGGATGCACAAACAGTGGAGACAGGAAAATCCACAACAGAGTCTCAAGAACTTACCGGAGAGGAACTCCAAGATCAGGAAGCAGATGCAGTCGAAGGGGTAACAGAAGGCGAAGTTAAAAAAGAAATAGGAGGTATAGTAGCTGAAACAGCATTGCCATTAAAACTAGAAACAGGTAAACTAGGAACTGTGTCCAAGAAAATGGAGCAGGCTGAATTGATAAATGAAAAAGAAATTAATGAGGCGGCAGATGAACTGTATGACCTAATGGATGAGGTAAATAACAGAGAAGATATATCGGAAAATTCTAGAAAGAAAATATTAAATGAAATAGAAAGTGAAATAAGAAAATTAGAAGCATATGAATTTGAAACAAAAACTGAGACTCGCACACTTACCAAAAAAGAAAAGGTTAAAGGTATTAGAAAAGTTGGAACAGATACAAAAAGGCAAAAAGTAATACCATCTACTTTAGGTAAATCTAAAGGCAAGACCGTTAGGTTTATTGGTAAGACACAGAAAGAAGTAGGAGGTAAAGGTGTATTGACAAAAGAAACACGACCTGATGGTAAAGAAGTTTTCATAGTAGAATATCCATCCGGACAGAAGAGTGTGGTGAATGAAACAATGGAGTCACCTGTAGTCAACAAAGATAAGAACGGAGATCCTGTAAGTGTAACCCTAACAGATAAAAGCGGTAATCAACTTACAGTGTTGGATGCTGACTATGCATTAGATGAAGCTATCATTCAAAGAGAAAATGCTCTTGGACCTATTGAAGAAAATGTATTTGAACAAGTATTAGAAGAGGTTGAAAGAGAAGTTACTGAACAAGAAGAAGTTATAAAAGAAAAACAAGCAGCACCTGAAGCTGTTGTTCAGGAGAAGGTAGAAGAAGTAACTACTGAACAGGCTCCTGTTGCTGAAGTGATTGAAGAAACTGCTGAAGTTACTACCGAAGAGACAATAGACGAAAGCCTTGAGTCTTTATTTGATGAGATAGTAGGTGAGCCTACTACAACTGAAGATGCTCCAATTAAAAAACAAAAGACAGAGGTTGAAAGTGTTACTGTTAACAGAGCAAGCGACAGACCTTTTAGTTCTCCTATTAAAAAAATTATCGGGCAGGCAAAACGTGCAGCAAAGTCAATAAAAAATATTGCTCCTAATGTAAAGATAATCTTACACGAATCGGATGCTGACTATAGAAACTCTGTACCGGAAGCAGTAGATGGAGAATCAGGTGCATTCAATTCAGGAACTAACACCATTCATATTAACCTTCCTAATGCCGCTGCAAGAACTAGCATGACTACAGTAGGGCATGAAACTTTTCACAGCATACTATTTAATCTATTCAACAATGAGGCGTTGATACAGGCGTTCTCAAGAGATATGTTGGAAAGTTTAAAGAAGGCTTCTGTAAAAGGTTCGGCTATTGAAAAACAACTTGATGCGTATATTAAAGAATATGATGATCAAGGCGTACACAATGAGGAGAAGTTGGCTGAGATCTTTGGGTATCTTGCAGTCAATTATGAAGCTTTAGATGTAAAGTCTAAAAATATTTTAAAGAGACTTATAGAAAAGCTAGCTAAGATTTTAAACATAGCAAAATATAAAGCTAAGTTTACTGAGGATGATGTGGCTATGGTTAAGCTAATGAATAACTTATCAGCTAAAATATCTGAAGGAATAGAAATAACAGAGGCTGATGTTAGTAATATACAACAAGCCTTATTAGAAAAAGAAGAACAAGGAGGAGAGGGTGAAGTAGGAACCATAAGAATAAAGCCTCAAAAGGGAGAGGTGGTTATAGACACCCCTAATCCTACACAGGATCCACGTAGTTGGATAAGAGGTTTAGTAGAAACACTAGAGGTAGCAGATTTAAATAATCAAAACTTTGTTACTAATATGTATGACTATACTAATGCAGGAGTTACTGATTTAGGCAATGGTTATACAATAAACTTATTGGGTGGTAGAAACTATGTTCCTATAATAATGGATAAGTTAAATAAAAAGTTAGGTGACGTTTCTAATCTTGCAGCATTTAATACTAAATCACAAGCAGAAGGGTTTATAAGAAATGCCACTGAAGGAAATGCTAATTTGTTTGCTCCACATTCAGGAACATTAGATGGATCATGGCAATTTCAACAACACATTTTTGAAGAGTTAGTAAATTTAGTTTTGGATGAAAACATATTAAGTAATAAAGAATTAATAAATGCATTTAATCAAGGGCTTGTTAGAACTCCTAAAGCATTAGAGTCAGAACTAAAGAAGTATAAAAAAAATCTAAAAAGTTTTAATAATAAAGGATACTATTTAAATAAAGATAAACAGAGAGTTGAGGAATCACCTGTAAAGCCTACAAGAATAATTGAGCCTCTTAGAAAGTTTCTTAAGAAATATAATGAAGAGCAATCAAAAAAAGGAAGCAGCCTTCCTAAATTAAAAAATACAAAAAACTTAAATGACTTTTTAAACAACCCTAAAGAATTAGTTAAACTTTTAAATATTGAAAACAACTTATCTCCTGATTTAAGAAAAAGATTAAACCAAAAGATAGCAGCTAATAAGAAGTTTCAGAAAGCTATAGGTATAAAAAACTTAGGGCAGTTTCATCAAAGAATAATGGATCCTTTAAACAAAGGTGTAGTTGGTGGAGAGATAATGACCTTCATACAATTTGATCCTAATACATTTGAGGTAGCTCAAACAAATCCAAATGATGTAGATCATCATCCTTCTTTTGGATGGGTAGTAAAAGCTAAGATTGAAAAAATTTATCAGCCTAATAAGTTTTATAAATCATATGACTTAACAGAGACTTACACTAAATATAATACTAACGAGACTAAGGTATCACGTAAAACAGATAAAGGTTTTGTAGCATCTAACGTAACATCATCTGCAGGTTCTCTTCCTAAAGTAGCTACTATCAAAAGACAATTAGGTGACACTAATAAAATAAATGAATTTGTAAAACAAGCAAAAGAAAAAGGAGCTACAGATAGTGCTATTAAACTTGTGCTTGAATCTAGGGGGGTAACTAAAAGTGTTATAGATAAAATATTTGCTGCCAAGGTACGAACCAAGAGACCACCTTCAGCAGCTAAAATATTAGGTAAGCCAAAGCCTAAAAAGGTAACGGCAAATGAAATGACATTGCTCAAAGAAAAGCTGAGAGCCATTGCAAAAGAAACAAGAAGTGTAGGGGCAGCAGTAAATAAAATACGTAAAGAGTTACAACGTGAGATAGCACAAATAGGTAAGGGAAGAAAGGTAGAACTTTCACCTGTGATATTAACTAGGATAACCTCACGTATTAATAAAGCAAAGTTATTTACTAAAGAAGGAACGCTTAACAATGAGATGATTGATGAGATCGTTCAGTACATTGATGAGCAATACACTACCCTTGAAAGGAAAAAAGAAAATGTAGTTCTTAACAAAAAGAGAAAGACAGCATTAAAAAATATTATGTCCGGCAAGTTGGGAGTGCCAAAAGTAATAACGAGACAAATGCAAAGATTGTTTGCGGCAGATTCCACTCTTATTCCTAACTCATCTTTAAATAAATATAAAGCTCTAGTCGAATCCATAGGAGAAAGAACTAGCGTTTTAACAGTGGATGAGGTATCACAAGTAGAAAGACAAGTTGATTCTATATTAAAAGATCTTGACCTCAGAACATCTCAAATAGATATATATGCTGAGATGTATAAAGACTATGATAAAAAAGTAAAGAATGCTGATGGAAATATTAGCTATTCTAAAACCATAGATAAGATGGTGGATGATGCTGAACTTAATTTATCTACCGAAGATGCTGCACTAATGAAGAAGTTTAAAAAAGAAATACTTCCTCCGCCTGAACCAAAAACTAAAGAAGAAAAACAAAAAGAAGAAGAAGAAGCAGCAATAGAAAAAGAATTATTTCTTGAAGAGATTGGAGAGCTGAGTATAAAATCAGACAAGCTAACAACTAGGGATGAGAGAAAGGTTGCTAATAAATTAAATAAACTTATAAAAACAGACGGAGTAAAAGACCTGAGCAACAATGATTTAAAAAAATTAATAAAGATCATTGACAATATAAATAACGGATGGCTTCCTCACCTATCACAAATAATGGTAGAGAAGATCAATAGTAATAATAGATCTAAAATAGTTTCATCAGCTATCCGAGCAGCTAAAGTATTTAGTCCTCTTCAACAAGCTAAAAAATTAAGAGCCTTACTTAATACTCAGCTAAGTCCTGAAGGAAGAAGAAAGAATAAAATATATCAAGCAGTGTCAGTGCGTTCACTTAGTTACATAGACTCAGTGATAGGGCTAAAGGGAAGAGAGATATTTAAAAATATATTCGACTCAACAGCTAAAGCGTTTACAAATTTTGATTCAGACAACAACAAAGTAAACAAGCGTATAGATGAAGCGTTAAATAAAATATCATCAGTTTTTTCAGTAGGACGATTATCTCTTGTAGAAAAATCCAACAACAAGATACATGAGGCAAAGGCACGTATTATGACATACTTAATTCAAAGAGAGTTTGAGTCTAATCCTGAGCGAGTGGGAGAGGTTAACCCTGCAATAGATTATTTAAACGATACTATTAAAAATGAAAGGGAACAAGGTAATGAGGGTGAGGCTGATATGCTTCAAAACATAATAGATAAGTATTCTATAGAGGGAGAGCTCGATGCAGATGGGAAACCTACTAAAGAAATATCTCTTGATAAGATATATAAATCTTTTAACAAGGCAGAACTAAATGGCATTAAAGTTATTGATGAAGTAAATAAAGAGCTAACTGATATAGCAGAGTTTACTGCAGGTGTAGTAAGAGGAAAGATAATGAGTCCTATTGTAGACTACATTCATATGTGGGTCAAACAAGATAATACACAGCAACAATTTGAAGATAAAAACTCTGACTTTAATTCTTACATGAAGGGTACTAAGCCATCTACAAAAGCTAAAAACTTAGAGGAAAGAACACAAAAATCTAAGGCTATAAATTTTGATCCCTTTGGAGCAACAAGAAGAGGGGCAAGAATGACCTTGCTTGATTACCACATGACACCTGTAGTGAGAGAAACAAACAGAACCCTTAGAAAGACAAAAGATATTTTAGAAGAGGATAACAAACAAACAAGGGAGATATTTAGAGGGGTTAAGGCAGCATACGATCAAGTAGTAGAGGATGTAATAGGAAGAGGATTTAATAGTAGCTCAGTAGGAGATAATGTTATTAAGTATATAGCGAAGACAGGTTATCGAACAATGCTTGCGAGTCCTGCAAGAATGACATGGGAATTTACAACCAACCTTCTTAATGCAGGCATTATAAATCCATTAGGTTTTGCTAAAGGGTTTAGTGTGATGAGTAAATTAAGCGGACAAGAGCAGGCGGAGCTTCTTAGAATTTTAGAATCAAAACAACAAACAAGATTATATTCGGATGCTTTAAAAGGAAGAATGGTAGATACAAGTATTATTGAATCAAAAGCAGGAATACAAAACACAAAGTTGAAAGGAGAGGTAATTAATAGAGCATCTCAAATTGGATCTCATCTTAGAAAATATCCTTCGGGTATAGAGTTTATAGCTGACACCATGATTACCACTCCGGATAAAGCGGTAATGCGACCTTTGTGGTTGGGAACTTTTAGCAGAGAGTTTAAAAAAATAACAGGCAAGGAAGTAGACATGGATAAAGTTCTTGCAAAGGATGAGGCATACTTAAATAAAAACCAAGAGGCACTCGATAAGGCAACTGAAGTAGCTGATAGAGATAGTATATTTTCAGGATACACTGACAATCCTTTTATGAAAGTTATTAGTGGAACAAAAAGGTCGGAAACAAAAATAGATGCAGTAAAAAATATATATAAAGACTACAACAGGTTTATGTTAAGTTTTTTATTGAACGAATATGAAACGACAAGATATTCTATTAATGTTCTGTATGAAGGAGGAGAAATATCAAGAATAAAAGCAGGGCAACTATTAGCCGCTACTACCTCACGTATGGTTTTATATACTTCTTTGATTGGATTAGTAGGCAATGTCTTTGCAGACTTTATAAGAAGTATGTTCGGAGCCGACATCGAAGACGAAGAAGAAGAAAAAGATTTAACCCTGTCAATAGGTCAAGGATTGGTTTCTACTTTTAATACCTTAGCTTTTGGAGCATCTTACGGACAGCTCATGAGAAGTATAATTAATAACCCTTACTTTGGAACTGAATACTTTAATGAAAAATATCTTACTGCTCTGCAAGAAGGAGAGTATGATCCATACAAAGATGCTATAGGGTTCTCTGCATTCACTAAACCTACAGGGCAGGAAAAATATAAAGGAAAAGATCCTTTCAAATTTTTTGTAAACTTTTTAGGTCCTTACTCTCCTCTAGCAAAAACAGCATCTAAATTCTACATCATGAAAACAAGAGAAGAGGAGGCTAAAAAAGAAGAAACAAAAGCAAGAAGATCTCAAGAAGAGCTGCTTGTAAATATGCAAATCTTAGGTCATTTAAACTTAATCCCTTTCTTTAAAGATGTAAACAAAGCATACACAAGAGAAGTGTATAAAGACTTTAGAAAGGTAGAGAAAGAAATAAAGAAAACGTCAAGAGAAAAGAGAGCAGAAAAATATTTAAAGAAAAGAAAGGATAGAAGAAAAAGATATTTAGACAGAAGAAAGAGAGAATAAAAACATTTCAATAATACTTGACATACTTAAATGACTTGTTGAATTTAAAGTAAGCCATTAGCTCCTGATCGTTGACCGATCCTTCACGTGGTGGTCTGCCTCCCCACATCACCTCTCCCTTTAATATTCTAACAGGTGAGTAGATGAGACCATCATCACACGCCCATATCATTATTGGGTTCAGTCTCTTGTCTGATAGCTTAACCAACTTACGCAAGGCTACAGGTAACGGGAATGCTTTGTTCATATTGCAATGCCTACCCTTGATCTCAGCATAGGCTATCAGCTCACCCTCTTCATTGAAGATCTTATAGTCAATGTCATTATCACCTAGCTTTTCAAATGATCCTTTGAAGATGCGAACAAAAGCCTTGACAGCTTTACGCTCCCTCTCAACATCTGCAGTGGTTTCAAATCTCATAGGTTCATCATGCAATTAAAGGCAGTGTGCCCACCTATTACTACTCCAACCCCTATCGCCTGCTTCTTAAAGTTTTTTGCATAAGCAGCGGCATATGAGGTCCTATCCAAACCACACCCCACTTGCATTCCGAATATTTTTTTATGTGTGCCTACAGACCACTCTGTATATGCCTGTGTATGTATATGACCCTGACACGTGGAAAACATATCGTTCTTTGCACGAGTCCTAGCTGTGCCACCCTCACCATGTACGTACTGCACATCATCATACACTACTCTGTCCTGCCAATTCCATTTAGTACCAAGCACATCATTGTATGACTTGATCCATTGCTTAGGTATGGCAGATGAGAAGGCTCGTCTCATTATCATGCGATCATGGTTACCGATGATCACATCTGCTTTCTTAAATGATTCTTTCCATGGGGCTAACTTCTTAATGGCTGCACTCAGCTCATCATTACCACCCATTCCATCAGGATCAGTATCATGATAGCTTGAGTAGTGGTTGTCAATAATATCTCCTATGAATATGGTATGGTTGCAGTTATATACATTATATATATGCTTACAGAACTCGAAGTAACCCTCTTGAATAAACGGTGCGTGTAAGTCCCCTATTACTAATATCCTTTTCTCTTTCTTGGTTAAATGTTCAAAGGCTTCTAGTCTTTTTCCTTGTAACCTTGGTCTAAATGATTTCATCTTGTAACGAATCTAATAAAACTTGGAGGCTTTTAATCTGCTCTTTTACCACAGACTTCAGGTCCTCATACTCTCTGTCGATTAAGTGTTCGTAGATTTGATTATTTGTTTCATGCAGCTCTTTCATCATCATATTTATATGACGTAATCGTTCTCGCTCTACTGCAGATATGCTCATTGAATTGTGTCCATGGTCTCCATATAAAAGCGACCTTGAGTTTCATTTACTTTTCTTATTCTTTTATAAATTGATTTAGACATCTTCTTAACTGTATCCTTCTCTGCCTTAGTGGAGTCGCTACCAAGATGTGCATACAACGCACAGTCTATTCGTAGTAGCTCATCAAGTTTTTGCCTGTCCGTCCAAGAGGAGAACTCTACAATCTTATCTATGTCTTCAAACTTATAAGTCATCTAAACAAATATAATAAAAAAATAACACAAAAAAAAGGGGGCATTGGCGTATGTCCCCCTCTCTTTTATTTGCTAAAATAAATAGAAAAATATATGAGCATATAAATGTAGTAATTATTTTCTATATCTCCAAGATTTTTTTAACAGCTTGGATCCGCACTCAGTGTTTTCTATCTCCGCTAAAATAGAATTAAAGATTTTATTTTCTTTATTAATCCTTCGGTTTTCCTTGTCAGTTAAATACAATTTATATTGTATCTCTCCGGCATCCCTTCTGATTATCTCAACCTCTTCCTCTAAGAGTTCATATTCTTTTATAGATATTTTATTATCTTCTACCTTAACGTCTGTGTCTTTAAGCGTTAGCACAAAAGTAATTCCAATAGAAAACAATACGCATAGTATTAAATACTTTAGCTTTACATTTCTATTTATGAAATTAAATTTAGTGCGTGTCATTATTACTGTGTCTTCTTGGAAGGCGATTTAATTTTACTGACCTCCTCTTGAATAGCCTTCTTACTGTTCTTTGCTTTGCTGTTCCATATGTCCCACCAATCTTTAAACTTGTCCTCTCGTTGCTCGCCAAGATCTTCAACTGAAATAATAATCTCAGGCTTTACTTTTTGTATGGCTTCCGATACACTATCGGCAGGGATCAAAGTGTAATGGGTTACATACCCTGTTGGTTGTTGTTGGCTGTGTGTGATTTTAAATACGTTCATCTGATAAAATTTGATTTAAGTTAATATAATCGAGATAGTCATCCACATCTATCTCCTCTATGCTTATGTATATTGGGACATCTCCCTGTTGTTTTAAGTATTCGATCTCAAAGTATAAAGGCTCGTCAAGTTTTACTACGCCACCTACCTTCTGTGCCCATCCATCTTTTTCAGGTAACAGAGGTGCATTGACATCAACCTGATTGGCTATGTTCAATGAATAGTGAAGCTCATAATCTTTTAGCTGATCAATGAATTGCATATCAACCTCAAAGTTATTCTGTTGCTCCTCTATATATTTCTGTTCTGCATCCATGGTCTTTTAGTTCTTTTAGTCTATACTCCTGTAGCCTTGACACCCTGCCTTTAGGTGTCTTCACTTCGCTGAATAAAACATCACAGTCTTTTGGTATAGCTATGATGTCAGGTATTCCATTCTTGTTAGTCTTTACTAACTTGATAACGTAGTATCCTTCAGCTTCAAGTTGTTTGATTCGTTTAGATTGGATTTGCTGCTCGGTCATCTTCTAGCTTTGCTTCTTTACTGTATGGGTTTTTTGTAACATCTAGTTCAATATCATTTAAGCATTTTAATATGTTGACAATGAAGTCGTTATGAAACATTGTGTCTACACGCTTATTGCTTTTGCCCTCAACGATACCAATCCAAGGGTGCTTTATTCCTAGCTGTCTTCTTTGTATAGGGTGTCCATACTTTCCTTCAAGAGCGTTAGCTGCTTTCATTATTTCTTTATAGCTGTGAGTCCCTATAGTTTTACTCAGGTTCTTAGCACTTGTGAAATTTTCTTTAATCATTTTATTTATTTTTAAATTTAACATTATACAAAGATAGGTATGGCTCCACCTCTTTTAGTTTAGCAAACTTAATGTACTCTCCTTGTTCGTCTAAAACTTTTACCATTGAGATTACAATCTTTGGTTCACCATCTATTAGTTCATAATCATATCTTGTTACTTCTAAGCTACCTACTTTTTTCATTTAATTTAATTTATTATAAAGATACGAAATCCTTTTTGAAATGATAAAGGGTATAATCT
>Ga0181410_1001069_pt1 | contig 11780 bp, 11 predicted proteins | sample 33SPOviralmetaG_FD_130112 | JGI IMG/M metagenome (GOLD analysis project Ga0181410, IMG submission 130112) | Marine viral communities from the oligotrophic San Pedro Time Series (SPOT) site, San Pedro Channel, CA, USA - 33 SPOT_SRF_2012-06-20 | ecosystem: Environmental > Aquatic > Marine > Strait... | reverse complement strand
TTATCTAATGATATTTTAGAAGCATTTCTAGCTGCTGTACCTGAAACACCACCTTGTGTTACAATTGTACGTAAATTTAAATTTGGATATTTATCTAATGATTTTGTTCTTTTTGATATATCACTAAAGTCATCTTCATTACCTTCTCTAGCACCAATTACAAATAACACTTCTTCATCTGGGTGGTTTTTAGCATAATTGTATACTGCTTGAATTGGTGGTTTAGGACTTAATTTTACTTCTACTTTAATAGGTAGATATTGTTTGTAAATATCCCAAATTAATAAAGAATCTTCAGGTGTAACCCCATTTCTTAATTTGCCCCCTATTAAAACAATCATTTTATCTATTTCGGGATTTTCTTCTAATGCTTGTTTTACAACTTTAAAATGACCAGAAGTAGGTGGTTTAAAACCACCACCATATACTGCTACTACCTTTTTCTTTTCTTGTTCAGGTAATAATTCTTTTATTAATTCATTTACTAAACTCATTTAGATAAAAATTGTTTTATTTTAGATTGTGCTTCTTCTTTTGATACTGAGTTTTTTATTATCATTTCAGCTTCAGAATCAGATAATAAATCCTTTAATTTAGCATTTAATGTTGCTTTTGATTTATCCGATCTTGCCTGTGCCTTTGCATCCTTTGGTTTAGTTCCTGTAGGTTTAAAAGGATCTAAATATTTTTTTATTATATCCTCTATGTCTGTTAATTTTTCATCTTCTAAAGTATTAGCAACTGAAACAAAATTAGGTTTAAACATTGCTTGATATGCTCCAAAGTTATCTGTTACGGATGCCCATGTTCTCATTACAATAGCAGGTGCTAAACTTCTATCTTCACCCCCTGATTTTTTAAATCTATCTTGGTTTTGTATTAATGAACGTTCTAAATCAGTATAAACATAAAGCATAAATACTTCATATCCTGCTTCTTTTAATTCATCTTTTAATTTAGAAGTAGTTTTAATTGAAGCTGCAGTGCCATCTAGGATAAATGATTCTTTACCATTTATTATATCTTGTAATTTACCTTTAAACTCTTTATTTGAAGCTGCCATTTGTTTAGCTTGTTCACTTCGTTCTTCAGGTGTTGCATTTTTTAAATCTAAAGTAACATTAGCTTGTTTTAATTTTCCAACGAATATATCATCAATATTCATTATTTTTAGACCTCCTAGGTCTAAACCCCGTAAAATGTATCCTTTACCTGCCCCAGGTGCTCCTGCCAAGATAATCGCTTTTGGGCTGCCTTGTGCTTCTTTTAATAATTGTACTAAACTTATCATACTGTTGGTTTTCCCCACATTGTTTTTCTATATTTTTTTCCTCCTAAAACTCGATCATATGAACCATCGTCATATATTTCTATTTCTTTACCTTTAAGTGCTTTACGAATAGTTTCTTCATCTGTAACTTGTATTACATTAGCTTTACGTAAAATATTTTCTATAGCACCTGATGCTTCAATATAATTTGAAGGTTCATCTAATTTATCTATTGTACGGCCTATTGCCCCTCTTTTACCTGGGCTAGTTCCATCATGTCCTATACCCACATGTTTAATACCACCCGTTCTTTGTTTTGTTACTGTTACAGCATCTAATTCAGGATCATCATCTAAATCAATAATTTCATACTCCGAGCCTACTAAATCATTAACTGATTTATAATTAGGATGACCCCCAATTGAACTATAAGCATTATTAATTAAATCTAAAATTTCTTTTTCAACATCTTTTAATTCTACTTTTGATAAAGGAAACCATGTATTTTTAGGTGGTACTACTTCATTTAGAAGATCTACTAATTTGATCATAATTAGGCATGTTTATTATACATATTGATAAAAACATCAAGTGGTGTTCTATGACCCATTCCTTCTATTTCTTCAAATAATGCATTATTATCCCATTTTGGTCTAATATTTTTAGTAACTTCAGGATTAATAACATCATCTTCAGTACCTAAAATTATGGTACGTTTATAATCCTCACTACCATAAGGATTATCATTATCAAATTCTATATCTATACTTCTACTATGTAAAGCGGGATTAAACAATAAAACATCAACTCCTAAATATGAACCAATAATATCAGCAACATAACCACCCATACTAGAACCAATAATTAAATCGGGCATACCTAAAGTAAGAATAAATTCATGTAAATCTAATGTTTCATAGTCCATAGCAGGCGCATAAACCATACCTTTTTCTGCTAAAAAAGATACTTTTGTTCCTCCTGCTTCACTTTCTAAACCATGTAAATATACTATTTTTTTCATAACCTTTATTTTAAATTCCACTTTCCATTTTCTGAACATGCTCATGGTGGAGGTATTCAGTATAAACTCTTAGGTTTAAGTAATCACCTAATTTACTATAATCACCTATATAAGACATATCTTCTCTAATGTCTTTGTCATATGAAAAACAAAAATCATACTCCTCTTTTGTGAGGTATGTTTTTGTATTCATAATCTCTTCAAATCGATTGAACTCTTGTTCTGCAAAATAAACACTTTCTGGACTCATCATATAACCTTTATTTAACACGTTGACTTAATTATCAACATGGTAAATATACGAACCCTTTTCCGGGTAACCAAATTTTTACGCGGTTCTCTTTACAGTAGTTTTAAATGAAGTTGTTGCTGGTTTATGTTTAGGATTTTCAAGATCAAATAAACGTTTTACTGATTTATAAATGTCTATATTTTCTTCTTGTGATCTAGGAGATTCATATATTTCCCAATTTTTACCTTTTAGTCTTTTACCAGATTTATCTTGTCCTCTAGATTTAGATTTTAACCATAATACACCTATACGAGCTGCTTCTTTACCATAACATTCTTTATAACATTGGGCATAAGCTGCACCTTGTAAATCATATGTTGTTTGTAAATGGTTAGATGTTTTAAAATCAATAACCCACAATTCACCATCAATTTCACAAATACAATCACAAGTACCAGCTACTTTAAGTTCTTCACTAAATAAATGTACTTCTGTTTCTATTAATGTAGGTTTATGTGTTTCCCAAAAATCAACAAAACGTAAAAACATTTGCCATACTTTAGGATCCATTTTTGGGTAACCTTCTTTATTAAGATATGTTAACTCTTTACCTTCAAAGTATTGTTCAATCATTTCATGTACTTTAGTACCTTCTTCAGCTGCTTTTTTAACAATCCAATCTGCACTATGACCTACTTTTTTAAGCCAGTCTTGAAAATGCTTACCTTTTGGGTAAGAATTTAAAACATAAGTAATAGATGGGTAATATTCACCATTACGTCTGTAATACCTTGAATCAGGTAAAGTAATCTGTTTGTGATCGTCTGAGATCTCTAGTATTCTATTGTATGATTTTTTGATCATATATCTAGTTTGTATTCCAATAGAGAAGAATAAGTCATTGGAATTGTTTTTTGTATCAGTTTTGTGAAATTTTTAAAACCCATTTCACTCGGATCCTTATCTTGCATATCAACAAAATAGACTTCTTTACCTTCCATCATTAATTTTTCACAAAAGTGTAAAGCTTGTTTTATAGCATCCTTATCTAATGCTATATAAATTTTTTTAACATAAGAAGTAACTATTTTTTTCATTAAGTTACTTTGAATATTTTTCCCTAATAAAGGTATTGCATTTCGTTTAATAGCAATGGCATCAAATAACCCTTCACACAAAATAATTGGTAATTTCCAATTAACCATGTATTCATTAGGGATAATATCTCTACTAACTGATGGGTTCCTATATTTTATATAAGGTTCTGTTTCAAAAGACCTTGCAGTAAAATAATTTAAACCCCCATCTTTATCATAGGTAGGGATTATAATCATATTATTATAATTTCCTTTTTCAGCATATCCAATATTATATTTTTTTATATCATCGTCTGTAATATTTCTTCTTTTTAAATAAGCTAATGCATGTCTTGTAGTTATATTACTGGTGTTTGGAGAGTTTAAACTAATATATTCATCTGGGAGTTTTAGTGTATTAGTTACTTTTTTAGTATAAGTTTTATTATAATTGGTTTTACATAATGAATTTACTTCATCTAATTTACCTTTACTTGCACCTGCTTGTTTTAATAAAATATATAATGATTTACCTTTTTTATTACATACCCAACAATGCCAAGGATTATGGCCCTCTTTATTCTCAGTAAAATTTACCTCTAATTTAGGTTTATGGTGATTGCAATATGGGCAAGTATATGCCATATTACCCCTAGCGGTTCTTTTCCCACTACCCAATATTGAGTTAGCTAAACTTACTAGTAATTGATTTACCATTTATTTAGTAATGTTTTTAATTTCTTTTGCTATTTTTTTAATTTTAGCATTATTAGGATGATTATTATAACTGTGAGATTTATATTCTACACACATAATAGGTTCTTTTAATTCTTTAGCAATATATAACCTATGCATACCGTCTAAAACCCTTATTACTTTTCCTTTCCAAGTAACTATTTGTATAGGAGAAAAGGATTTTATATCTTTTTTAGTTATTTTTTTTAAATTAGGTATTATAAAATTAAATCTAAAATTTTTAGCTAATAAAGTAGAATCCATTAGTTTAGGTTTTTCAACAGTAAATTTATCAGTATTATTTATAAAAATCATTCCAGCTTTCCATGTTGTTTTATGTCTTAAATCATAATGAAATAAACGTACTGGGAGTTGATTGTAATTAAAAATTAAATAGGGGGCGGCCCAAGGATATACTTCTTCTAGTAAATTATATATCTTTGATAACTTCTTATAAATTAAGTAGTTTTCACCCATCTCTTTCATAACCTACAATATACACTAAACTTCTTTAATTTCCACAGGATTTTTAAATTTAATATCTTTTAAATCTTTTGTAAAAAATTTACCTAAAATATTATCATTAAAAAATTCATCTGGTTTTTCTAATACTTGATAAAGCATTTGGTATTTAACTTCAAAATATGTCATTGATTTTTTATCAGGACACATTCTTAAAATTGTACGTTCAAATTCATCTTTTTTACCTTCTAAAAGTAGTTGTTTAATATCTTTTTGGGAACCATAATAGTTTATCCAATCTGATTCTTTAACTTCTAATTTATAGGTAGGACGACGTCCAACAATTCCAGTTAATGCCGCTAACTCTTTTTTACCAAGTCGCTTTTTTTTATTATGAAATAAGACCTTTTTCCCTATGTAAGATTTTTTAGTAGGTTGGTGTGTAACTATATAAACGAAACCGAATGTATTTTCTGGGAATTGAGTGATATCTCCTATTGTGTGTTCTTTATAGGTCCAACTCATATATTTGTTTTAACGTTAGTAATACATATCGGGGATTTTATTAAACCCAATATTTTAAAATTTAATTAAATTAAAACTCTGACAATTTTCAGTAACTATTCTTTTAAAATTTAAAGGAAGACTTTGGTCATTATATAATTCTAAAAACAACTTTTTAGATAATTCTCTTTTACCTATATACCAACTAGAGAATGCTTTTTGAAATTTAAGAGCATAATCACCAGGGTAATTAATATCAAATTTTAGTGGTTTTCCTATTGATTTATTAATATGTTTTAATCCTAATTGAGCAAACATATAGGAATCAACCCATTCTTTTTTATTACTATACCATAAACTAGCATGATAATAAGCTTCAGGTCTAGTAGGTAAATATGCAATGGCTAATTTTAACTGTCCTATTTCAAATCCTTCTCTACGTTTAGTATTATGTAATTGTTTCCATGTTTTTAAAAAACAATTATATGCTAATTCTTTTTCTGTATCATGCCAAAGTTCTGCTGCTCTTAAAAAATAAGATGTAGCTGCTGCGCCTTGGCCTATTTTTTCATATTCTTCACCCAATAAGGCATTTATCATTGGATCTCTTGGAGAATTTATGTAATTATGTAAATATTCTTGTAAATTACTCATTTTCCCATTCTAATTTAGTTAATACATCAAAAGGCATTTTTAAAGCATAAGCAGCATTATCCTGAAATCCATATGTAATTATAAGATTATCATCCTTAATAGCAAGTCCTGTGTTGAACTCAATCATAGCATCCATAAATTTAAAGGGTTTTGAAATAGATTTTAAATTCCAATCTTTATCCCAAACTAAAAATCTATGGTAATAATGAGCATCCTTATGGTACCCAGGGTGATGATAAAAATTAACTTCATGAGTTATACAAATTCTATCTTCACCAAAAGGAATAACTGGAGAGCTTCCTCTTAACCCATAAGGACCTTTAAATTTATCTTCTTTTTGAATAACTGATTCGCATGAAATAATGTCTAAAACCCCTTGTTGCACCTTTTGAGTTGATTTATCATCAGGATTAACTTTAACTATTTCAACAGGATTAGCCCACCTCATAAAATGAAATGGCATATCTATAATAGGCATCCAATTTTTTTCTAAATAAGTGTGAGGAGTTACTTCTATTCTATCTCTAGATGTTTCTTCACATTTATCTTTAGTCCAATTAACTTTACAAAGTTCCATTCTACCTTCACCATCATTTTTTACATCTCTTCTTACTCCGCAAATATATAATTGTTTATCCCATTTAAATAATCGTGCATCTTCTAAACCAATAAATTCCCAAACAGGTTTGATATCATGTTTAGATGTATCTATTTTTTGGTAAGTTTCAACTTCTAGAGTATTAGAATTAAGTTTACATAAATAATTACCTGTTCTTAATTTAATATCATCTTCGGGGTTTAGATAAGATAATGTACCCCATTTACAGTAAAAATTTTGGTTAAATTCAGCGTGGTATAACGTATAATGTACATGCCTAATATTAGCTATGATATCACCGTTATCATCGATAAAAACACAGACATTACATAGACCTGTGCCATCGGTTTCATGTCCAGGTATTATAAGAGGAGTAATAGTTCCTCCATTTTTTAAAACTAATTTTGCTAGATTATTAATCAAGTTGTTTTAATTTAGAACCCAAATATAATGAATTTTAATTGTAAATCCTAATAACTTTACTAAGAAAAAGTTAATACTTCATCATTATTACTAGATTCTAATTGTAAAGTAATATTTTCTGATATTGCTTCTTTACTTTCATCAACAGAACCTGTTATCCAACTAAAAACTATTTCTTTAAATTCAGGAGTATTTGCATAATTTATAAAGTCGGATTCAGAAATATTAGTAGTATCTAAATAATCCTCCCCCACATACAAAGAACGAAAACTACCGCTGTTACCTTGCATTTTCCAATTTACTTTATATATTACATTATCAAAAGAACCGCTACTTTTTAGAGCTTCCATTGATTTTATTGATTGTGTGTATGTTATAGCCATAATTTAAAAATTTTTTTAATCAAAAGTTGTTGCATCATATAATCTATACTTTAATTTTAAAGTTATACTTGTTACTGTAGATGGTAATTGATCACCTGTTTTCTTATTAAGAGTTGTTGCCGTGTTAGTTTTATAACTTCTTGTTGTAAGTGGAATATCTCTTGAAACAAAACCATAAGTTGGATTTGTAGGAGCAGATGTTAGAACTTCATTTATTCTTGCCCCAGGAAGTGTCGATATAGTAGCATTCGCTTGAGTATTACTTGCTTGTCTAACATCAAAACTTTGGTTACCACTTACAGCTCCTGTTCCTGTATATTTTATCATCCAGTCCGATTCTGTAACTATAATTGCTTTGTTTGTTCCAGGAGCTGATATTAAAGTATTACCTAATGTTCCATTAAGTTGTGATCTTGTAAATGTCCATGTTCCTTCTTGCTCTCCTCTTACAACATTACCATCTGGATCAACTGCTAAGGTAGCTAAAGTATCGTGGGATGATGCTTGGTTGCTTTGGTTTGGATTTAAAGCTGATGTTGTTGTAACTGATGTAGAATCAAAATCATTTAATTCTAAACTTTTTATTATATTAGTATGTTGAGTATCAGGTGATAATACTATTGTTTGGGTAGAGAGTTTACCTAATGTTAATGAAGTTGTTGTAGTATATTCTCCAGACCTTGCGTAAAGTTGTAGAAGATCAATATCACCTACTCTAAGATCCATTTCACCACTATCATATGTATTTCCAGGATAATTACTTACTTGTTCTAAACGAATTTGACCAGTAGCGGCAGTATTACTATTGTTTGGAAATGTAAAATTTAACTTTGGAGTATAAGATGTGGATGATGCGTTTGTATTCTCTAAGTGGAGAAAAGGAGCTGAGGCACTTACATGAAGAGAAGAATCTGATAATAATGAACCACCTACACCCATAGATCCAGCAACAGTTTTTATTAATTTAGATGTATAAGTACTACCCATTACATCTTTTGTAGACATTAATAATGTAGCAACATCTCCAACTGTTGTGTTCTCTATTTGAACTTCTGCACCCCCAGCATTTACCTCTAAGGTGTTACCACTTTTAAATGATAAACTAGATTGACCAATTGCAGCACTTGAACCATTTGCTGTTAGAACAGCATCAGTACCAGTATCTCCGGTAATTGAAGTAAATCCTGATCCTGTAGCACCTTTTGTTCCTGTTGTACCTTGGGTTGCAGTACCAGTTCCACCTTGTGCACCTTTTGTTCCTGTTGTACCTTGGGTTGCAGTACCAGTTCCACCTTGTACACCTTTTTGTCCTTTAGTACCGGTTGTACCCTGAATACCTTGGATTCCTTGAATACCTTGTATGCCTTGAGTACCTTGGGTAGCTGTTCCTGTTGTACCTTGTACACCTTTTTGTCCTTTTTCACCTTTAGTACCTGTAGTACCCTGAGTGGCTGTTCCTGTTGTACCTTGTATACCTTGTGTACCTTGAGTAGCAGTACCAGTTGTTCCTTGAGCACCTTTTGTACCTGTAGTTCCTTGAGCACCTTTAGTACCTGTTGTACCTTGAGTAGCTGTTCCTGTTGTACCTTGAGCACCTTTAGTACCTGTTGTACCTTGAGTAGCTGTTCCTGTTGTACCTTGTACACCTTTTTGTCCTTTAGTACCGGTTGTACCTTGAGTGGCTGTTCCTGTTGTACCTTGAGCACCTTTTGTTCCTGTTGTACCTTGGGTTGCGGTACCAGTTGTACCTTGTATACCCTTTTGCCCTTTTTCACCTTTTGTTCCTGTTGTACCTTGAGTAGCTGTACCTGTTGTACCTTGTACACCCTTTTGTCCTTTTGTTCCTGTTGTACCCTGGGTTGCTGTACCTGTTGCACCTTGAGCACCTTTAGTACCTGTAGTACCCTGAGTGGCTGTTCCAGTTGCACCTTGAGCTCCCTTTGTACCTATAGTACCTTGAGTTGCCGTACCAGTTGTACCTTGTATACCTTGTGTACCTTGAGTGGCTGTTCCTGTTGTACCTTGTGAACCTCTTTGCCCTTTTGTACCTACAGTACCTTGAGTTGCCGTACCTGTTGTACCCTGAGCACCTTTTGTTCCTGTTGTACCTTGGGTAGCAGTTCCTGTTGCACCTTGAGCGCCTTTTGTTCCTGTAGTACCTTGGGTAGCTGTTCCTGTTGTACCTTGTACACCTTTTTGTCCTTTTTCACCTTTTGTTCCTGTTGTACCTTGGGTAGCTGTACCTGTTGTACCTTGGGCACCTTTAGTACCTATAGTACCTTGAGTAGCGGTACCAGTTGTACCTTGTATACCTTGTGTACCTTGAGTAGCAGTACCAGTTGTTCCTTGAGCACCTTTTGTACCAGTAGTACCCTGGGTAGCTGTTCCTGTTGTACCTTGTACACCCTTTTGTCCTTTAGTACCGGTTGTACCCTGAATACCTTGGATTCCTTGAATACCTTGTATGCCTTGGGTACCTTGAGCACCTTTTTGACCTGTTGTTCCTTGTGTACCTTGTGTACCTTGGGTACCTTGGGCACCTTTTTGTCCTTGATCACCTGTAACAACAAAAGATGCTACAATAGCTTCTAAATTTGTTAAAGCATCTCCACCTTGAGCCTCTTCGGATACAGTTAATGTCCAATAATTACCACTATCAGTTGCACCTGTAATAGCAAATAAGATAAAGTCTGTGGCATCATCATCATCAGTTAATCTAACATGCCCATTTACAGCTGAGGAAGCATCTCTAATAGTTTTTAAAAAATCCCCTATATCTTCTCCACTTTTATCAAATTGACTTATATATAAAGTAGTAGCAGAAGTTTGTGTAGCATTGTTTAATCTTACACACCCAGTTGAAGGTGGGGTAGAAGTGGATGTTTCAAATAAATAAGCAAAAGATGCTCCACCAAAAGAACCATCTACACCTTGAGTACCTTGTATACCTTGAGTACCTTGAGCACCTTTTTGACCTGTTGTTCCTTGTATACCTTGTATGCCTTGAGTACCTTGAGCACCTTTTTGACCTGTTGTTCCTTGTGTACCTTGTATGCCCTGAGTACCCTGGGCTCCTTTAACACCATCTGTTCCTTGGGCTCCCTTAACACCATCTGTTCCTTGGGCACCTTTAACACCATCTGTTCCTTGAGCCCCCTTTGTACCTATAGTACCTTGAGTTGCTGTACCCGTTGTTCCCTGAATACCTTGTGTACCTTGTGTACCCTGAGCTCCCTTAACACCATCTGTTCCTTGGGCACCTTTGACGCCATTATCACCTGAAAGTATAAATCCACAAAGATCTCCATCAGATAAAACAGCTCCACCACTTTCTGCAGTTGAAGTTGTTGCACCATAAATTCTTGTATTTGTACCAGTAGTACCATTACTAGTAATATTTAAAACAATAAATTTAGTGGGGTCAGAAATTTTATAAATACCTAGTTTTAAATTATTAGTACCAATTGAAGCTAATAAATTATCTATATCTACAGAATCTGAATTAAATTTACTTATATTTAAAAATGTGATATTAGAAGTTGAACTTGTAGATGAACCTAATTTAAATTCTCCTGAAGTCTGAGTACCTGGTGATGATGTAGTATACCCATCAAATTCTGATTTAAATAAAAATCCTGTCTCTCCAGTTATACCTTGCCCTCCTTGTAAACCTTGTATTCCTTGGGCTCCTTTTTCACCTTTTGTACCTGTTATACCTTGTATACCTTGTGTTCCTTGGGCTCCTTTTTCACCTTTTTGTCCTTTAGTACCAGTAGTACCTTGTATTCCTTGTGTACCCTGAGCTCCCTTAACACCATCTGTTCCTTGGGCACCTTTTGTACCTATTGTTCCTTGAGTTGCAGTACCTGTTGTACCTTGTATTCCTTGTGTACCTTGTATTCCTTGTGTACCTTGAGCACCTTTTTGACCTGTTGTTCCTTGTAAAGATAAATCGGTACGTGAACCTACAGTACCATCAGATTCAGCTACTAAAATATTAGTAGTAGTACCAGTAACTATATTTGAAATTCTTACACTACCCGAAACATCAAGTTCAACTGATGGGGGAGTAAGATACCATGGAGCATTTCCAACACCAACATTTGAACCTGAAACATAAAATGAATATAAATCATTTCCTGAATTATCTTCTAAATTAAATTGAATAGCTCCTCCGTTAATAGTATTTTGGATAAATGCTGTTGTTTCAGATAAACCAAATTGTACATAATCATTTCCTCCCTCTCCTGTAGTACTATTTTGGAATTTAATTTTGGAATTTATACTATCTTCTAATATATGAATATTAGCTTGTGGTTCACCGGTTAATTCACCAACACCTACATTCCCTAAATAATTTATTACAAATGCTTGATTTAAATCAGATCCGTTTTTTGTATTAAATATTAAATTACCACTAGT
>Ga0181410_1001068_pt1 | contig 11782 bp, 10 predicted proteins | sample 33SPOviralmetaG_FD_130112 | JGI IMG/M metagenome (GOLD analysis project Ga0181410, IMG submission 130112) | Marine viral communities from the oligotrophic San Pedro Time Series (SPOT) site, San Pedro Channel, CA, USA - 33 SPOT_SRF_2012-06-20 | ecosystem: Environmental > Aquatic > Marine > Strait... | reverse complement strand
TGAGAATGTTAACAACGAAGGAAACGCTACACAAATTCCTGTGTTAAATACGATTTCTGCTGTTCCTCTTCGTAGACTTTCACAAGATGAAATTAGACGATACACTCCGCCCGGATCAGTTTTCTCGTGGTCGGGTGGAGGAAACGCTCCATTCGGATTTGTCTACTGTGATGGATCTGTATACAACGCCGTGGAAAATCCAGAGTTCAAGGTATTGTTTGAAGCAATCGGAACTCGATATAACAAACCCACAGATCCTACCCCCAGCGATGGAAGTGCATTCCGAGTCCCAGATCTCAGAGGCAGAATGATCGTCGGTACGGGAACACCCAACCCCGCTCAGGGTTCTGGTCTTAATCGAACACTTGCAGAAAAGGGCGGCGAAGACGAAACCAACCTAACGCGAGATCAGTTACCTCCACACACCCATAACCTTGGTGCAGCAGATCTCTCTGCACCTAATATGTCCTTCAACAGCGGTGGGTATGGATCCTCCACTAGAAGTTCTGTTGGGAACGAGCGAGATGCCATTCCAATTTGCCATAAGGGTTCTGGATTATACCCAACAGATGACGATGACCACGGTAAGGGTGGATTTGCAAATGTCCAATATGTTCGTCCGCTGGCAGGTCCAGAACCAGATATCTTTAATTTAATGCCAGATTCTATGGCAGGAAACAAGCACAATAACATGCCACCGTTCCTCGTACTCGACTACATAATTAAGATCTAATCTAGAAAGACACTAATGGCAGGAAAAGCATTTGAAAACCTGAATAAGATTTTCCTCTCGGACACCTTCCGAGCGTGGTTTGATAAAACAAACCAAATCGTGAATACTGTAAATCCACTTGAGATTTACGGAGTCACCGCTGGACAAGGAGAAGTTGCCGGTATAACATTGGACTATGGGTCAGATGGAATTGTTACCATCGGACTACAAATTCCAAGTTCAATTACAGGTGGATTTAATTTTATAAACGGCGTTACCTTTTTAGATTTTGTCAGTGTTCAAGGACTGACTCTAGAACTAAACCCTAGTGGTGGAGAGGGTGCGACCGTCTATGGTCGTGTCGTCAGATCAGTCAATGGACAAACCGGTGATGTAAATCTTGGCATTGTTACCATTCCCGGCAACTCCGCAGACGGTGACATTTTGTTCTATGAATCAACTCCAGTAGCAGGTGGCGGAACCTTCCACACATACAATCTTTTCTCTGACGGAACTGCCGAAAATGGAAACTTTCACATCGGTGCAGATGGTGGTTTGTTTGCAGGAGTAACTGCTGGTGGTGCCTCTGCCGCCAATTCCTTTGTCACAAGAGGCAACATTCAACTTGTAGGGAAAACTGGATCTGCCGGTATCTACATGGTTGACAACCTAAGCACAAACAACGCCCAAATAGGCGGCGCAGACATTAGGTATGAAACAGAAACCGGGTCAAATGTCTTTAGTATTGGTGGACGAAACATTGCTGGAGTTAAACACAACACCAAAAACTTAATTCTAGATTTTAACAAACAATCTATCGCTGTCGCCGGTGCAGGCACAGGAGATGGTAATGTTAATATTGGTGACGCACAAAATCTTGGTAAACCAATACTCTATACTGACGCTGGAGGATCAACATTTGCGTTGAGGTATCTTCTTGCCAACGAAAATGGGGGAAGAACATCAGGTGGATTTACCGGAATAACCCACTTCAGTGGCGGCGTTGCGAGTAAAGGACTAAAAAACGATGAAAGAATTAGACTAGAAAACGTCGCAGGATCCGTCGAGATTGAACTCACCGGGACAGGCAAAACCTCCGGGTTTGCCGTCTATGGTGTTGAACCAACCTCTGGGTATGGTAATCTTTTAGTCCCAAGTCTAGTTGCAAGACGCGACGGTAATGTGGTTATCGGTGGTATCGCTCCAAGTGATGGAGGAATCACCGGATCGACGCACGGAGGACTTAACATTGCAAGTGGTAAATTGTATGTTGGCGGTTCTGCTGGTGCAATTAAAACATCAGGATATCAATTCTTACACTCAAATGGTATAAGTGCTGAGTGGAGATCCTTAGAACAAACGTCTTTCTCTTTCAATGGTGATATTGGATCTCTTGCTTCTGGATTGATTTCAGAAGATACTACTGCCGGAGTTTTTGTATCAATGACAACAGCAGAATCAACACCTGTTGCCATAAAATTCAAGGACACTGATAATTCTGAAATGATCGGTCCTTTTAGTGCTACCTTCAACTTCCCCGGAGTGAAACCAAATGGATCAATGAATTCAACCAACAAAGGTGTTATGGGTATTAGAATGACACTAGATGGGGTAACCGAAGACAAATTTATTACATGGGACGATTTAATGTATAACTCCGTGGGTCCAGCAGGATCCAATCCTGCACTCACTAATGTCTTTAATCCATCATTTACCTTTACTGGGAATGCTAAGACTGGCGTAAGTTTCATTCCTTTCATGACCAAGGGTCCAGCATCCACAACAAACCAAACATTTACATTTGTTCACCGAGGAACATATTTGGTAGAATTCCACAAGTTAGGATAATCATAAAAAAATGGCATCATATAGCGGAAATTTAAATGGAGAAAAAAGACTCTTCGTCTTCGATAGAGATGGAGGCACTGGTGCTACACAAGCAACTTTTGTGAAATCAATTCCAATCGATTACCCCGGACTCGCTGGAGCAACTACAGCATATGTTACTTCGGGTGGAAAGACATATGGTACTACAGCAGAAATTTATCAGTTTGTTGGTAATAGAATTTATGACAACTATCAACGACAACAAACCAGAACAATAACTTCATTTAGTGAGGGGGAAGGGATTACCAGTACCGTAGTTTCTTTCACCCCAGATCCTAGAATTCATATAGGAGTTTATGTTGCCGGAACTAGTCAAACAGGACTAACCGGGGACCACATGGACGAAATCCATCTTACTGCTAATGATGGCACCGTGTATCAATCGTTCCTTGGAAAAATAACATACAGCGAAGAAAATAGTGATATTGCCGCCGATAGATGTTTGGTTGATCTTATCGCGTATGGGATCAGCGGATCTTCTGATCCAAGCACACTATACACAATGGGTGTTGGTAAAACACTAGCAAACAAAACAAATGGATGTACCGCACAAATAAAAGCATCAAATGTTAATCTGTATGTTGATATTGATTCACATAAACAAGGAATACTTGGTCAAGTTGGTGCGAGTTTAGATAGTGCGAATATATTTGGAACTACTATTGGAGATGCAGGCGCATCGCAGAATGTATTTTGTGATATCAACAATAAAGACTTGATTAGTTTTTGCTCAACTGTTCTTCCTGCTTTTGTAAATGGAGGAACTGGTGCGTTCGGTAGGACAGAACGTCAAACTAGCATATTCACCATGCTCGCTGGAGTTACCGGTGAACTTGATAATGTTGATAGTGCGTTGGAGAATGCTGTTTTTGGCATAACCTTCAATGCTGTAACAGGTGGAAGTGGTAGTCTTGAATCTGCCTTTGAAGAATTTTGCCACGCAGTTCTCCACAAACATGCAGGAACAATAAACAACAAAGGAAATGTAGTTAAACAAATAAATGATGTCAACTCTATCCGAGATGTAGACGATATCTCATTCTGATTTTTGTTCCCCCATACATATATTATGGCAAGGAGCATATAAATGGCAAAACCCACATCTAGACAGGAACTCAAGGATTATGCACTCCGCAGACTTGGATCACCTGTTGTTGAAATTAATGTAGATGACGCACAAGTAGAGGACCGTGTAGATGATGCTCTACAGATGTTTGCAGAGTATCACTTTGATGGTGTTCAGAAAGCATTCTATAAGTATGCAGTAACAAGTGATGACATCACTAACGGTTACATCGACACTGACTCATTAGTAAAAAATGATGGGGCGATTGGTCCCGAACTAGAGGCAGGGAACCAAATTATTTCTGTCCTCCGTATTTTTGAATTTTCTGATAGTGGAACTAGCAATATATTCAGTGTGCCATATCAAATGGCACTAAATGATGTTATGGGAATTAGGAACCCCGGTTCTATTACTGACTATACCATGACACAATCACATATCCAGATGATTCAAGATTATCTGGACCCAGAAAAAGCAATTCGGTTTAGCAGAGTAACTAATAGAATTTATGTTGATACCAAGTGGACGGAAGACATGACCGCAGGAAACTTTCTGACGATAGAATGTTACGTCGCACTAAGTCCGACAACATATCCAGAAATTTTTAACGATATTCTTCTTAAAAAGTATGTCACTGCTTCCATCAAACAGCAGTGGGGAGCAAACTTATCAAAATATACAAATGTCACTCTTCCGGGTGGTCTTTCGTATAATGGTTCAGAAATTTATCAACAAGCAACTGACGAAATGAATCAGATCGAAGAGTCGCTTTCTGATAAGTATGAACTTCCACCAGATATGAGTGTAGGGTAAACCAATGTCATTTAATAAAAATATAGACACATCAAGTTTCGACGATTTTGATTTTGGATTTGAACTAGTAGACAGTCCTACTCCAACCGATACTCCACAAGAACAACAGTCGGTTTCCGTTGATACTACAGAGATTGATGATCGACTAGAAACACTTGAAAGTAAAATTAATAATGTTCTTAACATTGTTTCTCTCAATGATTCCGGTGATGATATTAGGCAGGCAATTGAAGAACAGGGGTCATGTATTAACAATGCCCTAGATTCAATTGAAGAAGTCAAGGAAAGTTTAGAAAAAGATTATGAGAAAAAACTAGAAGAAATTGAAAGTCTTGTTCTTCCTCTTTTAGTAAACCTCACAAAAAATCCAGAAAGAGAATTCATAAAGTGGCCAAATCGAGCAGAGTCTGTTCAGGGTCACATTAATAAAATCCTAGAGGTAACCAGAGGCGATGGCGACTAATCCATATTTCCGCAAAGCAGTTCCAGCAGAACAAGACCTAATTGATGATCTCTCAATAGAAGTCATCAAGATAAATGGTTTTGATATGGTATACTTACCACGAACTCTTGTGCGGGAAGATGAACTTTTTGGTGAGGATCGATCCCCATCAAGATTTAGTACGGGTAGAGAAATTGAGATGCTTGTCGAGTCAGTCGATGGTTTTGAAGGAGACGGGGAAGCATTCACACGATTTGGTTTGGAAATCAAAGACAATGTTACACTTTTGGTGGCAAGGAAAAGATTTGAAAAAGAATTTGCAGATCTAGGATTCCTAACGCCAAGAGAAGGTGATCTTTTGTATTTCCCAATCTCTGGAGGTATATTTGAGATTGATTATGTTGAGAGAGAAAATCCCTTCTACCAACTCAATAAAATTAGCACATATAAAATAACTTGCTCCTTGTTCCGATACAGTGGAGAAGATTTCAATACAGGATGGAATACGATTGATGGTGTTACATCTGATCATACGACACAGTACACAAGTCTTGTTCTTGGTGCTGGATCCGGAAATTATAACGAAGGCGAAACAGTCATACAGGGTGCCGGATCAACTATTGCAGGACAAGTGCAGGAGTGGTTATCTGCAAGCACCACTCTATATGTTACAGGATTAACTGGGGAGTTCCAAGCAGGAATCACAGTCGAAGGTCAGTCTTCTGGTACTAAATATCTCCTCGGAAGTACAGGAACAACAAGTCACTTTGCTGTTAACGATACTGATGAAGATAACTTGGAATTTGAAGCAGAAACAGAGAACCTCTTTGACTTTACCGACACAGATCCGTTCTCGGAGGGTGATCTATAATGTTTGAAACTTTTTATAACGAAACTATAAGAAATACGGTAGTTGGGTTTGGTTCCCTTTTTAATGAGATATATGTTGTCCGCAAAGACAACAATGGAAATGAAACAAGTCGATTCAAAGTCCCTATCACATATGCACCAAAAGAAAAATTCATTAGGATGCTTAATGAGTATTCTGGTTTAAAAGGATCAGCAAACGAACGAGACATATCCACAATCCTTCCACGAATCGGGTTTAACATCGAGGCAATTAACTATGATGCCGAAAGAAAAAGAAACACTTTATCAAAACGATATAGTGCTAGTTCTGTATCAAATCAATTAAAAACGGAATATGCGGAAGTCCCATATGCGGTTGACTTCTTTCTTACCGTAGCAGCAAGAAGCATGGAAGACGCTCTTCAAATCATCGAACAAATCCTAGCATACTTCACACCAGAATTCACAGTAACAATGAACTTCACAGATTCTAGAAATAGAATTGATGTACCCATTGTTCTTTCTTCTGTTGCTTCTGAGATTGATTTTGAGGGAGATACATCAACACAACGATCTATAATTTTTAATCTTGCGTTTACTGCTCGAACCTACGTTTATGGTCCCACTAAAGAAAGCAAGATTATTACCAAGGTCGATGCCACGTTCCTCAACGCTGACTTTGACGCACAAGGAAATATTTCTTCCTCGATGACTGGTGGAGCGACAGGACAGCACAAGAAAGCACCCGCACTCGCAAGAATTATTGCAGGTGTTACTGGTCCTAACGGTTTGACTTCCGGGGTAGACGAATACACTGGTACAAATGTATTTGGATCAACCACCGATAGATCAAACTCTATCTTTGAGTACCCAGATACGCTTAATGCGGCAGGAGCAACAATATGAGTGACAATTTAGAAAATTCTTTGAACATAGAAAAGACTGAAACCAAAAATGAAGTCGTCAGAAAACCACCGGTCGAGATCGTGGTTTCGGATGAAGTGAGAGAGAATAAAAAAAGAAACGACGCAAACAAGGACTATGCAGAAGTTCGTGATAATCTAAAGAATATAATTGGCACAGGGTTAAATGCCATCGACGGGATTCTTTCCGTTGCAAGTGAGGGAGAGTCTCCACGGGCATATGAGGTCGTCTCACAGTTAATCAAGAGTGTCACAGATGCCAACAAAGATCTCATCGGTCTACATGAGCAGATGAAGAAACTCGACGAAGATACCGGGGGAAGATCCTCGGGACCAGTCACCAATAATTCGATTTTCGTTGGTTCCACAAAGGAACTACAAAAACTAGTGAAGAATAATTTTAAACAATTGGAAGATGAAGCGAATGGCGAATCGTGATACAACATACCTTGGCAACATAAACCTAAAACCTGCTGGTGTGAACATAGAGTTCACCGAAGAACAAGTTCAAGAGTATCTTAAGTGTCAGCAGGATCCTTTATATTTTATTAAAAATTATATCAAGATTATTTCTCTTGATCATGGTCTTGTCCCATTCAAAACATGGGCATATCAAGACAACATGATCAACACGATCCACAACAATAGATTCACAATTGCTAAACTTCCCCGACAGTCCGGGAAGTCTACTACTGTTATTGCATATCTCTTGCATTATGTTCTTTTCAATTCAGAAGTCAACGTGGCAATCCTTGCTAACAAGCAAGCGACCGCACGCGAACTACTCTACCGCCTAAAGTTAGCATATGAAAATTTACCCAAGTGGTTACAACAGGGAATCATCGAATGGAACAAAGGTAATATTTCTTTGGAAAATAACTCCAAGGTTCTTGCCTCGTCAACCTCGTCTAGTGCGGTTCGTGGTGGTTCGTTCAACATGATCTTCCTAGACGAATTTGCATATGTCCCTGAAAATGTGGCAGATGAATTCTTCTCATCTGTCTATCCGACAATTTCATCTGGTAAAGAAACAAAAGTCCTAATTATTAGCACCCCCAAAGGTTTGAATATGTACTACAAACTATGGCGGGATGCAGAGGAAGGAAATAACTCTTATGTTCCTGTTGAAGTACATTGGTCGGAAGTTCCGGGTCGTGATGACAAGTGGAAGAAAGAAACGATTGCCAATACGTCAGCGTCACAATTTCGTGCTGAGTTTGAGTGCGAGTTTATTGGGTCACAGAACACACTGATCGATCCTTCTAAATTGAAGTGTTTGGCATATCGAAAACCAATCGCAGAACGCGATGATGGTTTTGTGCAATATTACCCACCACAAGAAGATCGCTCATATTTCATGTCGGTCGATGTGTCCCGTGGTAGAGAACTGGACTATCATGCGATAACGGTTCTGGATATCACAGAGATGCCATATAAAATCTGTGCAATTTACAGAAATAATGAACTTGCTCCAATGCTCCTGCCAAATATTGTAAATGCCATAGGTCACATTTATAACAAGGCATGGTGTTTGGTAGAAATTAATGATATCGGAGGGCAGGTGGCAGATGTCCTCTACAACGATCTTGAATATGAGAACTTAATGATCACCAGTGTTCGTGGTCGAAAAGGTCAGACAATGGATGGTGGTTTTGGTAGTTTCCAATCACAACTAGGCGTGCGAACCAGTCCTGCTGTGAAGAAACTTGGATGTGCCTTACTCAAAGATATGATCGAGGGCGACAAAATGCTCATCGAAGATTACAATATGATCCAAGAACTTACTGCTTTTGTTTCAAAAAAGAATTCTTATGAAGCAGAAACAGGTCACCACGATGACTTAGTAATGACACTGGTATTGTTTGCATGGACCACATCTCAGAATTATTTCAAAGAACTAACAGACCTAGATATAAGGACGAAACTTTATCAGGATAAGATTCGTCAAATAGAAGAAGATCTTGCTCCATTTGGTTTTATTGACGACGGATCGTCGGACGATACCTTCGTTGACAATCAAGGAACGCGATGGAGTGTAGATAACGACAACGATAATATGGATTGGTGAAAATGATTAATTTGATAGATAATACAGCGTTGATAAGGAGATAACAATGGCATTTCAACTCAGTCCCGGTGTTGATGTAAAAGAAATTGATCTGACAGCAATCATCCCTGCGGTGTCCACAACCAAAGCAGGATTTGCAGGACTTTTTAATTGGGGTCCAGTCGAGCAAAGAATTACAGTCACCAGCGAAAACGAACTTGTAGAGAGATTCTCTACTCCCGACAATATAAACTACCCACACTGGTTTACCGCAGCAAACTACCTTGGTTATTCTAATAACCTTCAAGTTGTTCGTGTTGTAGATCAGAATGTTGCACTAAATGCAACCACCAATCGCGTTCAGGTAGGTGGCGTTCTTGTGAAAAACGATGAACACTTCGAGGAAGTGGATTCAACAGTTACTTCTGATGCAACTGAGTTTGTTGCACGATACCCCGGAACGCTCGGCAACTCAATTTCAGTTTCCGTTTCAGACAACACCGAAAAGAAACTAACTCCTTTTGTCAACACAACATCAGATAGAGGGGTCTTGTCGGCAACAACAACCTCATCGGGAACTATATTTGAACACGGAAACACAGATTCTGGCGTGTTTCTAAACAATGATCTCCTTAGACTTAAAAGGGGAGCAGCACAAACAATTACCGGTTACACTGCTGCTACGGCATTTACGGTTGGAGCAGATTCTAACAATCGAACTATCGCTGTAGGACAGTCTGCTGGATTTTCCTTTGATGTAAGTCCCGCTCTGACTCTTGATGGGGCACAAAGTCGTTACGTCAGTATTGTTAAAGATGGTGTTCGTGGTTACGCTCCCGTTACAGGAATTACTAATGTTGGAAACAGCACTTCTATCGTTCACATTGGTGTATCTGGGTTTGGTTTTGCCGAGAATCATGGTTCGACCGCACTTGCAACAGGAGACACCGTTCTCCTCATGGGTCAAGTCACAACCGGAAATACATTTAGCACCAATGACGTTGGTTTAACCGCTGCAAGTATTCTCTGGAAGTATCATAACGAGTTTAACATTAAACTACCCGCTACTAGTTCGTCTGTCGAAGCACATGGTGCTTCTTTCGATTTACTCCACGCCATTGTGATCGATGAGGACGGCGACTGGACTGGGACCAAGGGTACTGTTCTTGAACGATATGAATCACTCTCTAAAGCAACGAATGCCAAACGAGAAAATGGAACTTCGCTCTACTTCAAGGACTTTATTAACGCAAACTCCAAATATGTTTGGTCTGCCGCTAATCCCGGACAAGCAGATATGATTACTGGGGCATTCCAGTTCGGTGAAGATTCAACTTCTGCGGGTGGAACATTTGCATCACTGTCAGCAAACTACTATGAATCGCTACAATTTGGTGTAGATGGAGCAACTTCTGCGACAGATTTCTACACTAATGGATATGAACTTTTTGCTGACAGCGAAACTGTTGACATCTCTCTTATCCTCGGTGGACCATCTGAAGGTATTCAGGCGAAGTCACTTGTTGATCTTGTCACCGACAGGAAAGATGCAGTTGTATTCTTGTCTCCTGCTAAGTCTGCTGTTGTAAACTCCACCGGAAATGCTTCCAAGAGTGCAGCAATTGCCACGGCAAACGTCTCAGCATATCGTCAAGGACTTAACGGTTCAGATGCCGGTGGTGATGTAGACTTCACTGATGATAACATAAACGTATCTTCATCTTATGCAGTTCTTGACAGTGGTTACAAGTACATGTACGACCGATACAATGATGTCTTCCGATTCGTTCCACTTAACGGCGATATCGCAGGTATCGCGGTGCGATCAGACAACGAGACCGAAACTTGGTTCTCTCCTGCTGGTTTCAACCGTGGTCAGGTTCGCGGAGTCGTGAAACTTGCTTACAACCCACTCAAGGCACAGCGTGATGAACTCTACATTAACGGAATCAACCCCGTAGTCTCCTTCCCCGGAGAAGGCACTGTCCTCTTCGGAGACAAGACCATGCAGAGTAAACCAAGTGCATTCGATAGAATCAATGTAAGACGACTCTTCATTGTTCTTGAGAAGGCAATCGCAACTGCTGCGAAGTTCCAACTCTTTGAGCAGAACGATGCATTTACCCGTGCGTCTTTCCGACAACTTATTGAACCTTTCCTCAGAGAAGTTCAATCTCGTAGAGGTGTTATTGACTTCAAGGTTGTATGTGATGAATCAAACAACACTGGCGAGGTAATTGACCGAAACGAGTTTGTTGCAGATATCTTTATCAAACCAACCCGTTCGATCAACTTTATTACTCTTAACTTTATTGCCACAAGATCTGGCATTGACTTTGACGAAATTGGCGGGTCTTCCTCGTAAAACGCCCTACATAGAAAAGGAGATATAACACATGAATATCGAAAGATTTAAATCAGCACTTTCTACCGGTGGCGTTCGTCCTGCATTCTTCCGAGTGCAAGGCAACATCGGAAAGACATCGTTACCAGATAAGGTTGGGTTCCTTGTCAAAGCAGCATCTTTACCAGCATCAGAAATTGGTGAGATTCCTGTAGACTATCGTGGCAGAAATCTCAAACTGCCCGGTAAAAGAACCTACGCCGATTGGGAAATTACTCTCTTAGTTGATGGAGAATTCTCAACTAGAAATGCATTTGAGCGTTGGATGAACGACCTCAATGATGCAGTCGAGAATGTTGCGGATCAAGAGCATAACTTAAACAATGTTCTTTTCCCCAACTGGAGTATCGACCAACTAGATCGTACTGGTAACCCAATTAAGACTTATACCATGTTCCACTGCTGGCCAAAATCAGTTGCTGCAATAGACACATCATATGATAATGAAACACTAGCAGAATTTTCCGTGACGCTCGCCTATTCTTACTTCCTCACCAACGACGGAACTGGTAGTAATCGAGTACCTCTCGGTGACGCTGCGTTCCCCGGTGAGTGATAAATAAAGAAGAGGTGATATATGCCAATAGATATCTTTGGTTTTAGTATAGGAAGAAAGCAACAATGGCCTTCGCCAAATTT
>Ga0181410_1001067_pt1 | contig 11789 bp, 14 predicted proteins | sample 33SPOviralmetaG_FD_130112 | JGI IMG/M metagenome (GOLD analysis project Ga0181410, IMG submission 130112) | Marine viral communities from the oligotrophic San Pedro Time Series (SPOT) site, San Pedro Channel, CA, USA - 33 SPOT_SRF_2012-06-20 | ecosystem: Environmental > Aquatic > Marine > Strait... | reverse complement strand
TATTGATGTTGGCAATCTTCCTAAAGTAAAAGCAGAGCAATACCTTAAAGAGGTCATGTCTCGCTATAGAAATAAACTTGTCTATGATGCGAACACTGGAGAAATCCGTGATGATCGTAAGTTCATGTCCATGATGGAGGATTTTTGGTTACCTCGCCGTGAAGGTGGTAGAGGAACTGAAATTACAACTCTTCCTGGTGGTCAGAATCTGGGAGAACTCTCGGATATTGAATATTTCCAGAAGAAACTTTACAGAGCACTTGGTGTTCCTGAATCCAGAATCGCTGCTGATGGTGGTTTTAACCTTGGTCGTTCTTCTGAAATTCTGCGTGATGAACTGAAGTTTTCTAAGTTCGTTGGTCGTTTGAGAAAGCGTTTCTCTGCATTGTTCAACGATATGCTCAAGACTCAACTAATTCTGAAGAATATAATTACTCTTCAGGACTGGGAAGAGATGGGTGATCACATTCAATATGATTTTCTTTATGATAATCAGTTTGCTGAACTTAAAGAATCTGAGATGATTCAGAGCAGACTGACGAATCTTGCAACTATTGAACCTTATATTGGTAAGTTCTATTCTACAGAATATGTAAGAAAGAAAGTTCTTCGTCAGACTGATCAAGAAATCATTGAGATTGATGCTCAGATTGAAGATGAAATTGTAAAAGGTATTATTGCAAATCCAGCAGCAGTTGATCCTGTCACTGGACAACCAATCGCAGATCCCATGAGTGCTGGTGCAACTCCAACAGAACCAGACTTAGAATCACAAGGTAGTGCTACTGAAGTAGACGGAAAACAAGCAGAGATATAAATAGAACATATACATCATTGTTTCATGGAAAATAGTATTGTAGATTTGATTGCACAGGATTCTTCTGCGGCGGATGTTTCCGACGCAATTAAAAATTCTTTGTATGCAAAAGCTGCTGAAAGAATTGACGCTGCAAAACCACATGTAGCAACTTCAATGTTTGACGAACCTGCAGAGGATGAAGTTGAAAATGAAGTAACTCAAGACTCACAAGAGGATCAAGAATAATGGCAAGAACTTTATGTAAAGGTGCTGAGGCAGCCTGTCCAACAACAACTGGAGCTGCAACTAGTTTTTCTCAGGCGACTGTCGTTCGCCTAGTTAATACACATAGTAGTAATCATCTTGTCACTGTCGTTGAAACTCAAAGTGGTGATGTTGTTGGTTCTTTTACACTACCAACAGGATCAGTTGAATATCTAGAAAAAAACCCTACTCAGTGTGTATTTGCCGCAAATGCTGGAGTATTAGGTTCAAAAGTAGGATTTACCGCATAAAAAAATGAAACTCATCACAGAAGAAATTTCGGACATTCAAATTATCACCGAAGGTAGAGGTGCTAAAAAAAGAATGTGCATTGAGGGCGTATTCCTCCAAGGCGAAATCAAAAATCGCAATGGAAGAATGTATCCTATTCGGACCCTTGCTAATGAAGTATCTCGTTATAACGAAAGTTTCGTTAAAAAAGGTCGTGCTCTAGGTGAACTCGGACATCCTGATGGTCCTACTGTAAACCTTGACCGCGTTTCTCACAAAATTACTTCACTCACTCAAGAGGGCAATAATTTTAAAGGTAAAGCACAACTCCTTGATACCCCTATGGGTAAGATTGCACAATCTCTAATTGGTGAAGGAGTAATGCTTGGCGTTTCTTCTCGTGGTGTAGGTTCACTTCGCATGACCAATGAAGGTCATAAAGTTGTCGGTGAAGATTTCATGTTGGCAACTGCTGCTGATATCGTTGCCGACCCTTCTGCTCCTGATGCTTTTGTTTCTGGAATCATGGAAGGAAAAGAGTGGGTTTGGGAAGGTGGAATCCTTCGTGAACAACTTGCAGAAAAGACTCAGAAGAGAATTAACACTCTTGTTGATCAAAAAACCCTTGACGAGCATAAGCTCCAGTTATTTAATGATTTCTTATCAATTCTTTGATTTATAAATAAATATAGATTATACCAAATTTAATCGATACAAATGTCCGCTAATAGCAACTTACAGGAAATGGAAAACGCAGTAACTAAAGGAGCTGCTCCCGCTGAACCAATGCAGGCTAGTGGTGTTCCTTACGAAGATCTTGGGGGTCCAACTCCTGAGAACTCCAGACCAGACGACGACTCTAACAAACTCGCAACTCCTGGCGCTACCCTTAAGCAAGTTAAGGATGTAGTAAACGCCAAGGCTGCTCCTGCTGAAGAAGTAGAAGTAGATGAGGATCAAGAAGTCGTTGCTGAAGCTGAAGAAGAAACCGCTGAAGAAGTAGTATCTGAAGAAGAGACTACTGAAGAAGAGGTTGTAGCTGAAGCAGAGGAAAACACTGAGGGAGTCATCCAAGAACAAGAGATTGACATCGAGGGCGATGTTCAAGCTCTGCTTGAGGGTGAAGAACTCTCCGAAGAGTTCCAAGAAAAAGCACGCACTATTTTTGAAGCTGCTATTAAGACGAAAGTTTCTGAGATAAAAGAAAACCTTGAGACTGCTTACGAGCAGGCACTCGTGGAAGAAGTTCAAAACATCAAAGAAGCACTGGAAGATCGCATCGACGGTTATCTTGAGTATGTTGCCGATGAGTGGGTTCAAGAGAATGCACTTGAAGTTGAGCAAGGTCTCAAGACTGAGATGACCGAATCTTTCCTTGAGGGTATGAAAACCCTTTTTGAAGAACATTATGTAACAATCCCTGAAGATAGATATGATGTGCTTGAAAGCATGGTAGATAAATTAGATGATATGGAGTCTAAACTCAACGAGCAAATTGATCGCAATGTTGCTCTTAATCGTAGATTAGCCGAATCCACTTCTGACGTAATTTTCGCAGAAGTTGCCGAGGGACTCGCTGAGACCCAAAAGGATAAGTTCGCTTCTCTCGCTGAAAATGTTGAGTTTGAAAGTGACAGAAACTATCGTGAGAAGCTTGTAACTCTGAAGAAGTCTTACTTCCCAGAGGAAACTGGCGCTCAGAGAGATCACACTGAGACAATCTCTGAGGGAACCGAATCTGTAGAGTCGAAATCCGTCTCTCCAATTATGGAATCCTACATGCAGACTCTTAGTAGGGTCGCTAAAAAGTGATTATTAATTATAGTTCAAACTAACTTTTAAACCGAGGTAAAATTCAAATGCAAATGCCTTCTAACGAGGTACTGCAGGAGAAGTGGGCACCCCTTCTGGACTACGACGGTCTTGATAACATCAAGGACAATCATCGTAGAGCAGTTACCGCTCAACTCCTGGAAAACCAAGAAATCGCTCTTCGTGAGGAAAGTGCTTTCCTCTCCGAATCTCCAACCAACGCTGTTGGTAACGGAGGTTACACCTCCGGCGGCGGTCAAACCGTTGCTGGTTTCGACCCCGTTCTGATCTCATTGATCAGACGCTCTATGCCTAACCTGGTCGCTTATGACCTCGCTGGCGTACAACCAATGACCGGTCCTACTGGACTGATCTTCGCAATGCGTTCACGCTACAAGACTCAGGGCGGATCCGAAGCTCTGTTCGACGAAGCAGATACCGCATTCTCTGGTCAGAACAACTCTTCCAACCTCGCTAACGGATTTACCGCTGGTAGCGTTGGTATGGGTACTACTGGTCAGTCTGGTTCAAACCCTGCCGCTCTGAACCCATCTTCGGGTATCAACGGTTCAACATACTCTGTTGGTCAGGGTATGCGTACAGACGACGCTGAAGATCTTGGAAGCGGTGCTTCTGACACCTTCAACGAAATGGCATTCTCGATTGAGAAGGTCACCGTTACTGCTAAGAGCAGAGCTCTGAAAGCAGAATACTCCCTGGAACTCGCCCAGGACCTCAAGGCAATCCACGGTCTGAATGCTGAAGCCGAACTGGCTAACATTCTCTCCACTGAAATCCTTGCGGAAATCAACCGCGAAGTCATCAGAACCATCTATCGTGTTGCTGAGCAAGGTGCTGCCACCAATGTTGCAACCGCAGGTGCTTTTGACCTCGACGTTGACTCCAACGGTCGCTGGTCTGTTGAGAAGTTCAAGGGACTTATCTTCCAGATCGAAAGAGACGCTAACGCGATTGCTCAGCGCACTCGTAGAGGCAAGGGTAACATGATCATGTGCTCTGCTGACGTTGCTTCCGCACTGACCATGGCTGGTGTACTTGATTACACCCCTGCTCTTAACGCCAACCTGAACGTTGATGACGCCGGTAACACCTTCGCTGGTATTCTTGCTGGTAAGTATCGCGTTTACATCGATCCATATGGTGCTAACAACGCCGCTGATCAGTACTATGTTGCTGGTTACAAGGGTGCTTCCCCATATGACGCTGGTCTATTCTACTGCCCATACGTTCCTCTTCAGATGGTTCGTGCCGTTGGTCAGGACACCTTCCAGCCCAAGATCGGATTCAAGACTCGCTACGGCATGGTTGCCAACCCATTCGCTCAGGGTACAACCGTCGGCGCTGGTGCTCTTACCCAGAATACCAACCGCTACTACCGTCGCGTCAAAGTTCAGAATCTTATGTGATCCTGGTTCACATATTTCTTCAGGGGGGTCGCAAGACCCCCTTTTTTTGTCTAAATATAGTATAAGATTTAAATACTATGCCAGAGAAAAAAACTTTTAGTGAGTTCATGAATTTCTTTGGAAATAAAAAGCAACCTTCAACTTCACCATCAGTTTCCAAAGACACAAAGGTTCTAGCGTATAAAAATTATAATCCAGGTGTTTTAAACAAAACTACTGGAGAGTTTACCCAACGTGACCATACACCAGATGAAGCAAAGAGATATGGTTGGAAACCTGTAAAAACAAGTTCTTATGGTCCTGGAGATACCACATCTCAGGCATATAATACTGGAAAGGATAAAGTTCAAAGAACTGCCGATGGAACTTCCTTTACAGGTGCTACAAGAGGTGTAGCAGTTCCTTATAAGTACAAAGCAGGTGAAGTCCCAAAAGGAACTTGGACAGGAACTCCGTCAGTAAAGTTTGGTACTAATGTCCAGTTTACCCAAAAACCAATGGGTACAGACACTAAGGTAACAAATGCAAAAGTAAGAGATACTGGCAATTTTGGTGCGGCTGGTGAGGTAAATAAGAGTACCAGTTTTGATTTGATGAGACAGACTGCTAGAGATGTAACTAATAATTCAAAATTAACTCCAACACAATATGGAAAAAGAACACTATATTCTCGTATTAAAGATCGTAACAAGTAATTAACATGACTGTTTCTCAATTTAGAAACCAAATACAAAACAGAAATTTCCTTTCTCCTGCTGGGTTTAATTTTTCACTCTCAAAGGAACCAAAGGCATCTTTCTTCTGTACGAGTGCCACGATTCCAGAAATTAGTCTGGCGGTTGAAAAGCAACCTTCTTATCTGAAAGACCTTGACATCCCAGGTCAGAAGTTGACGTATGGAGATCTTACACTAAGATTCTTAGTAGATGAGGATATGTCAAACTATATGGCAATTCACAACTGGTTGACTGGTCTTGGATTTCCCGAAAGCACTCAAGACTTTAAGGACTTGATTACTGACTCTGATGGAATTCATGATATGGAGGAACAGTTTAGTGATGGTTCTCTCACTATTTTGAATAGTAATTACAGAGCAAACACAATTGTCAAGTTCAAGAATCTGTTTCCGATTGGGTTGACCTCTCTTGACTTTGATACCACCGTCACGGACATTCAGTACTTTACAGCACAGGCAAGATTCAAGTATACTGTATACAATATCCTCGATCAGGACAACAGAACTCGCTTATGATGGACCTTGACAAAATTCAGGAGATGTGGCAGAAAGATTCTATCATTGATCCTGATAACTTACATAATGAATCATTAAAAATACCACAACTTCACTCTAAGTATTATACAATTTACAATACACTCACACTTCTCAGAGAAAAGGCAAGAGACTCTTATAGGAAGGTAAAACTTGAAAGATATAACTACTATACAGGAAAGGCACCTGCTGAGGTTTATGAGAGAGAACCATTTGACTATAAGGTTCGGGAGAAAGACGCTATACAGAGGCATCTAGACGCCGATGAGAAACTAACTACAATTGACTTGAAGATCCGTTATTATGATGTTCAGTTAAAGTTTTTGGAAGAAATTATCAAAACTGTTGCTAACAGGACCTTTCAAATTAAAAATGCAATTGAGTGGCAAAAGTTTCAAGCAGGATTCTAATGGAAGATCAAGAATTTGATTACCAAGTAAATTTGACTATATCGGATGTGCGTCTTTTACATTATTCTGTTTTGGAAACTATTAAATATTGGCCAGGAGCACCTGCCAGACCATATGAAGAACAAGAGCATCTTTGGTATATGCGCGATAGTCTTCAAAGAGTGATATTAGATTATACTTTCAATCAACAGTGAACAATATAAGTATACAGTGGGGTAATAAATATTCATAGGTGAACCTATGAGTTATGTCTCATTTGATTATATCAAAAAAGAATGAAGTATATTTACAGGTTAAGGCAGAACCTCATGTATACTACGAATTATCAGACCAGTTTACCTTTGAGGTTCCGGGCGCAAAATTTATGCCCCAGTACCGTAGTAAGTATTGGGATGGAAAAATTCGTTTATTTAATACGCAGAACGGGGAGATATATGTAGGTCTGTTAGATAAAATTACAAGTTTTTGTGAGTCTCATGGGTATACTTATGAATTTGTTCATAATAAGTTTTATGGTACACCTTTTGAGGTAAATGAGCTTATTTCAAAAGAGGGTGTCAAAGACTATATGACATCTATCAGCAAGTATGCTCCCAGAGCGTACCAGATTGAGGGTGTGTACGACGCCTTAAAACATAATAGAAGGTTGTTGATATCCCCAACTGCTTCTGGAAAGTCTCTGATGATATATTCTGTTGTGAGATATCATGTTGAACGCGGACAAAATACTCTGATAGTTGTTCCGACGACTTCCTTAGTAGAACAGATGTATAAAGATTTTGAAGATTATGGGTGGGACGTAGGTTCATTTTGCCACAAGATATACGCTGGTAGAGAAAGGGAAACTAATTCCCAAGTGATCATCACTACCTGGCAGTCCATCTACAAACTCCCCCGAAAATATTTTGAACGATTTAACGTAGTTGTTGGGGACGAGGCACACCAGTTCAAAAGTAAGTCATTAATATCTATAATGACAAAACTTGCTGATGCAAAGTATAGATATGGATTCACAGGTACTCTTGATGGCACACAGACTCACAAGTGGGTGTTAGAAGGACTCTTTGGACCATCATACAAGATTATCAAAACTGAAGAGTTAATGAAGAAGGGGTATGTTGCTAAGTTGGATATTAATGTACTCCTACTGAAGCACCCTGGTCATAAATTTGAAAACTTTGAAGAAGAGGTCCAGTATATCATAACTCATGAAAGACGTAATAAGTTTATTCGTAATCTAGCACTTGATCTCAAAGGTAATACTCTCATCTTGTTTGCTAGAGTAGAAGGACATGGACAACCATTATATGACTTAATAAATACTGGTAGACTTGATGAACGACACGTATTCTTTGTTCATGGGGGTGTCCAAACAGAGGACAGAGAGAAAGTAAGGGAAATTACTGAAAAAGAGAACAACGCAATTATTGTTGCTTCATACGGAACATTCAGCACAGGTATTAACATTAAGAATCTGCATAATGTTATTTTTGCTTCTCCTTCCAAGTCCAGAATACGCAATCTCCAGTCAATCGGTAGAGTACTCAGAAAAGGAAATAATAAAACAAAGGCAACTTTGTATGATATTGCTGACGACATTTCCTACAAATCCCGGAGAAACTACACACTTAATCATCTAATTGAAAGAATTAAAGTTTATAACGAAGAAAACTTCAATTATGATATTGTAAACATACCCCTAAGGAGCTAATGGGAGAAGAATTTTATTGTACGGTCAAATTAATTACTGGTGAAGAAATATTCTCACTTGCCTGTGTTGATGATAATGATGAAGATCCTGTATTAGTTCTTCAAAATCCTGTAATTATGAAACATATTGAAACACGTAATGGATATGCCATTAAAGTTAAACCATGGCTTCAAATACCTGGCGATGATTTCTTTATTGTAAAACTTGATAAAATTGTTACTATAACTGAAGTTACAGAGGAAAGAATAATTCAGTTCTATAACAATTACTTAAACGATGAGCAAGAAGAAGATGATGGTGATCAACTCTTAGGGACCTCTAGCAATCAATCTGAAGTTACTAAAAAAATGGGATACGTAACAACAGTAGAAGATGCTAGACAGATGCTAGAGAACCTTTATAAACTTAAAGATAATAAAGAAAGCTAAAGCCAATCCTTGAAACCTCACAAAGGCACTCTACTCACATTTGGACATCTTGTCAAGCTTTAATTATGTGTTATAATATAAACATCAAGTATATTCAATAAAGTGATGTTATGTCTAAAAAGAAATCTGAGCATTACGTAAACAATAAAGAGTTGCTAGAGGCACTCATCGTCTATAGATCAAAAGTAGAACAAGAGTTTGTTAGTAGGCATGGTAGAGAACCTACGAAGGAAGATCGCTCAAAGCGTTGGGAAGGAAAACCACTAATCAGTAATTATTTGGGTGAATGTTTTCTAAAGATTGCTACGCATCTTTCTTATAAACCAAACTTTGTTAATTACATGTTCAGAGACGACATGATCTCTGATGGTATTGAGAACTGTGTCCAATACATTCATAACTTTGACCCAGAGAAGTCTAAGAACCCATTTGCATACTTTACCCAGATTATTCATTATGCCTTTCTGAGACGTATCCAGAAGGAGAAGAAGCAACTGGAGATCAAAACCAAGATTATTGAAAAGACTGGATTTGATGAAGTTATGATGATTGATGATACTGCTCTTACTGGCAGTAGTTCTGATTACAACACGATTAAGGATAACATCACTTATAAGAATAGATGAAGATTGCCATTATCACAGATCAACACTTTGGAGCACGAAAGTCTTCTAAGTTTCTTCATGATCATTTTAAGAAATTTTATGATGACATTTTTTTCCCATACCTAGAAAAACATAACATCACTACTGTTGTAGATATGGGAGATACTTTTGACAATCGTCGGAGTATTGATCTGTGGGCAATTGATTGGGCAAAGGAAACATATTATAATCGTTTGAGAGATATGGGCATTACTGTTCATACTATTGTTGGTAACCATACGGCATACTATAAGAATACAAACGAAGTTAATACTGTAGATTTGTTGTTGAAAGAATATAAAAATGTAAAAATTTATCCTGAGTGTGAGGAAGTCATGCTAGATAAATTGCAAGTTTTGTTTATTCCTTGGATTAATGCGGAAAATACTGAAAAAAGCATCCTATCTGTTAAAGGTTCAACTAGCAAGTGCGCGATGGGGCACCTTGAGCTCAACGGATTTAGAGCGCATCGCGGACACGTCATGGAAGACGGTATGGACGGCAAATTATTTGAGAAGTTCCAGCGGACATTTTCAGGTCATTACCATACACGATCAAACAACGGACGAATCTTCTACCTAGGCAATCCCTATGAGATGTACTGGAACGATGTGGATGACCCTAGAGGGTTCACAATCTTTGATACTGAGACTCTGGAGCATTTTCATGTTGATAACCCTTATAGCATCTTCTACAACATCTATTACGAAGATACAAATTATAAACTTTTTGATGCCACCAAATATAAGGCAAAGATTGTAAAGGTCATTGTTAAGAAAAAAACGAAACCTAAAGATTTTGAAAAATTTCTTGACAAACTTTATAGTGTTGGAGTTCAAGAACTTAAGATTATTGACAACTTTGAAATTCAGGAGAATGAAGAATTTGAGGCAGATGATTCGGAAAACACAATCTCCCTTCTGAATAGATATATTGATGAAGCGGAGATGGACTGTGATAAAAGTATTATCAAAGGTATTTTGCAGAAGATCTATGATCAAGCGTGCGAGGTTGAGTAATGTTTCTTCTCACCCTTAAAGACAAAAAACAAGAGGGTGCATATGCTGTTCAGAACAAGAATGGTGAAAAAGTCTTGTTTTTATTTGAGGAAGAAGATGATGCTGAAAGATATGCTATGCAACTTGAGGAAGAAGAAGATCCTACTGAATTAGAAGTTGTGGAGGTTAATGGACCACTTGCCATAAGGACCTGTAGGTTGTATAATTACAGATACGCGGTGATTACACCGAATGATATTGTGATACCCCCAAATAATGATAACCTTTCAAAAGATTCGCTGGCGTAATTTTTTAAGCACCGGAAACTCCTTTACAGAAGTTGATTTCCAAGGCAAAAGTACAAACTTAATCGTCGGAACAAATGGTGCAGGAAAGTCTACCATCTTAGACGCACTTACCTTCGCCTTATTTAATAAACCATATCGCAAAATCAATAAACCTCAACTCGTCAACACCTCTAATGAAAGAGATTGTATAGTTGAAATTGAATTCTCTGTAAACTCTCGCCAATACCTGGTTCGTCGTGGTATCAAACCTGGTGTATTTGATATTGTTGTAAATGGAACTAAGTTACATCAAGAAGCAGATGATCGTTCCATGCAACGCATTCTTGAAGAAAATATTCTTAAGTTAAACTATAAGTCTTTTACTCAGATTGTAATTCTGGGTTCTGCTGGGTTTACTCCTTTCATGCAACTCAGTTCATCTCAGCGTCGTGAAGTTATTGAAGATTTGCTTGACATTCGCATCTTCTCTGCGATGAATAATATTGTTAAAGATACTATTAAAGATAAAAAAAGTCAGGTCAGATCCCTTGATTTGAAGAGAGAAAATCTCAAAGATAAGATGAAGATGCAGAGCAACTTTATTGAAGAACTTGAGAACCGTGGTAAGGAAAATATTAAATCTAACAAAGACAAAATCACTTCTCTGATGGGAGAAGTTGATGAGTATATTGAAACGAATACTTCTTTGGAGGATGGTGTTAAAGATAAAACTGAGCAGCAAGAGGCGGTTACTGGCGCAAGGCAAAAGTTATCAAAACTAAACAATCTAAAGGGTAAAATTTCCCAAAAGGTAGGCACAATTACCAAAGAGCATCAGTTCTTCGCGGAGAATACGGTATGCCCCACCTGTCAGCAAGACATAGCAGAAGAGTTTCGCTTAAATAGAATTAGTGACGCTCAAGATAAGGCGAAGGAACTGAAGGAAGGTTACGATGAACTCGTTAACGCCATTAAGTTTGAACAAGATAGAGAGCGTCAATTTAATGACATATCCCAGGAGATCACTAATCTAACTCATGACATTTCTCAAAACAATACTCGGATTAACCTCAACCAGAGACAGATACGAGAACTTGAACATGAAATTCAAACTATTGCCAGTAACTTACAGAACAAAAATACTGAACATGAGAAGTTAGAAGAGTTTAAAACTAATCTCCACAATACAATTGAAGAATTAGTAGACAAAAAACAAGAAATCATCTATCACGATTTTGCCTATTCCCTTTTAAAGGATGATGGCGTAAAAACAAAAATTATCAAGAAGTATCTCCCATTCATCAATCAACAGGTAAATCGTTATCTTCAGATGATGGATTTTTACATTAATTTCCATCTGAACGAAGAGTTCAGTGAGTCCATCAAGTCCCCTATCCATGAAGACTTTTCTTACAGTTCTTTTAGTGAGGGTGAAAAGATGAGAATAGACCTTGCCCTACTTTTTACCTGGCGTGAGGTAGCGCGTGTCAAAAACTCTGCTAACACTA
>Ga0181410_1001065_pt1 | contig 11798 bp, 13 predicted proteins | sample 33SPOviralmetaG_FD_130112 | JGI IMG/M metagenome (GOLD analysis project Ga0181410, IMG submission 130112) | Marine viral communities from the oligotrophic San Pedro Time Series (SPOT) site, San Pedro Channel, CA, USA - 33 SPOT_SRF_2012-06-20 | ecosystem: Environmental > Aquatic > Marine > Strait... | reverse complement strand
CGTCTCACCTGTAACACTGTCGGACGAATAGCGCACGACAACATTGGGCAATGCTTCCATCTCAGCAAAGACACCATGAAACTTTTTAAACTTGTGCATGCGAGTCGGTAGCCAATGCTTGACCCATGGCGTCGCTTGCATCACCGCAAGTATCTTCTCGGCAAGCTTTAGGCTGTACACGTCGCCACTATCAAACCATCTAAAATATCGATCGTTGTCTAGTTCCGCCACCATGTCAGATACCCAATCGGTACGTTTCCAGTCTTTCTGATTAGACTCGCGTGGTTGTTTGACGTTAGGGAAGCGATAGTTGCCCTGTGTCGCATAGCAACCTTTACAGGCGTCTACCAGTTTACCGTTGTCGCCTACGCTGCCCGCGCAGGTTGTTAGGGCCTGTAGAGACCATGATCTGCAGGGCATCTTGCCAGCTTTAGATAGTCTGATTGTCATGCTGTGGTGTCCTTGTGTTGTGAATTGTGAAGATACTACAGCAAAGCCCACGTTGCAACATGGGCAATGCTTTAGCGTCTCCCTATATATCGCCAGACATCATTAAATCATTCGCAAACTCAGCGGTTAAGCCTAGAAACTCAGCGCCATCCCACACCACTAGGTCACTAATGTCTTCCAAATGCTGTTTCTGCCATTGACATAAGACTACCTCAGAGAATAAAGGCATCGTTTCCAGTGTCGCCCTGTTAGGCGCACCAATGAAGTGCAAGCGCCAACCCCCGTCCTTCTTTGTTGGATGCTGGGTATACGTTTCATATACGTTGTATGTAGTAGACATAAAGACAAACCCCTATATAGTTAATTGATGAACCTATAATATCAAATGGTTTAGACAATGCAAGCGCTGATTGTCATTTATATGTCTAAACATAAGCCAGACCAATAGTACTCTGTATGTCTTCCAATGGTTGTCAATCTATGATAGGCGGACATGAGCCGCCATAGGCTCCCCACGCCATCCACACGCTTAGCAATAAGTGTGCCAATGTTGCCAATGGCATGCCAATTGCTACCAATGCAAGACCCATGCCAACTCTGGGCCATGCAATAAGCATGCCAATAGTTATCCACAGGTTATCCACAGGCTCCAAGCCCTGCAAGAAGCGTGCCAATAGTTGCCAATGGGGCTACTTTTAGGGGGCGGGGAGGGGGGCAGCCATTGGTTATTATTAGTAGTACCACCTTAGGCACTAAAAAGGGTCATTTTGAACACTAATAGCTGCTAATTAATGATAAAACCAATGGATCAACTAATTGATATCAATAGATTTTGTCAATGGTTGACTAAATGGTCAAAAGGTGGACACAAATAAGACACATTAGAGTATTTCTACTAGAAAGTTCTTGACTTTTAACTGAAAATGTGCTATAATATACAGGTATACTAAGGAAGCATAAAGAGATTACTTTTAAGAAATTAATTAAAGTAATATTCTAAAGTTGCCTTAGGTATCCTAAAGTATCTCATAGCAATACTAGGAGGCAATACTTTTGCTTGAAGAAATACCTAAAAGAAAACGGGGTAGACCTAAGAAAGTCCTTGTTGAGTCTAACAAGAAGGGTGGTAGAAATGCCGTAGGTAGGCCCAAAGGTGACGCTGCTATCATTAATGAGTACAAAGCTCGTATGTTAGCCTCCCCTAAGTCACAGAAAGTGTTGGACAGTATCATGAATGCTGCTTTGGACGATGACCATAAGCATCAAGCAGCAGCGTGGAAGTTAATGATGGACAGGATGTTACCCGTAAGCTACTTTGAGAAGGATAAACTTAATGGAGGTAGGTCTTCCATATCCATCAACATAACGGGTGTAGGTTCCGAGACAACTATTACAGATAATCCTGAAGTTATGGAAGGGGAATATACAGAATATGAGTAAAGAGTTTAAGTATTTTACTTATGAAGAGTTTGACTGTCAAGAGACAGGTAAGAATGAAATGTCCATTGCTTTTATTCATCGTTTGGACGAGCTAAGAGAAAAGTGTGGTTTCCCCTTTACTATCACCAGTGGCTATAGAGACAGATCTCATAGTGTAGAAGCTAGGAAAGCCACTGTGGGTCAGCATGTCTTAGGTGTGGCTGCTGATATAGCTGTAAAAGACGGTAATCAGAAATACTTAGTTATTAAATATGCTATGGAACTGGGCTTTAAGGGCGTAGGGGTTGCTAAGACCTTTATTCACGTTGATGATAGAAGGGGTGTCCCTGTGGTTTGGTCTTACTAAGTAATGTCCGATCAACAACTAAACATATCGCTGCTACCATGGCAACAACAAGTCTGGGAAGACCCCACACGGTTCAAGATAGTGGCTGCGGGTAGACGTACTGGTAAGTCCAGACTTGCAGCATGGTTGTTGATTGTTAATGCTTTACAGACTGACAGAGGTACTGTCTTTTATGTCGCCCCTACGCAGGGTCAGGCTAGGGACATTATGTGGGAAACCCTAATGGACTTAGGGCAACCCGTCATAGCGTCCAGTCACATTAACAATTTACAAATAAAATTAGTAAACGGTGCTACAATCTCCCTAAAGGGTGGGGACAGACCTGAAACTATGCGTGGTGTGTCTTTAAGGTACTTAGTCTTGGACGAGTACGCAGACATTAAGCCTGACGTATGGGAACAGATCCTAAGACCAGCCCTAGCTGACCAAAAGGGTCATGCACTGTTCATTGGAACCCCTATGGGGCGTAACCACTTCTATGACTTGTATAAGTACGCAGAACTAAGCGATGACAATACGTACAAAGCATGGCACTTTACCAGCTATGACAACCCACTACTAGACCCAGAGGAAATAGACACAGCTAAAAAGTCAATGTCTAGCTATTCCTTTAGGCAGGAGTTTATGGCGTCCTTTGAAGCCAAAGGCTCAGAGATGTTCAAAGAGGACTGGGTTACTTTTGCTGATAAAAAGCCAGAGTACTATGACTGTTACATATCAGTGGATTTGGCGGGGTTTCAGGACGTATCTAAGAAGAAGTCTAAAAACACTCGTCTTGATAATACAGCCATTGCGGTAGTCTTTGTGAATGAAGACGGTTGGTACGTAGAGAACATTATCTATGGTAGATGGACTTTGGACGATACAGCACAGAAGATCTTCCAAGCCGTCAGGGACTACAAGCCAATCTCAGTGGGTATTGAGAGGGGTATAGCAAAGCAAGCGGTTATGTCTCCCCTAACGGACATGATGAAGCGTAACGGCTTCTTCTTTAGGGTTGAGGAACTAACTCACGGCAACCAGAAGAAGACTGACCGTATCATGTGGGCCTTACAGGGTCGCTTTGAGAATAATATTATACAGTTAAGCAAGGGAGAATGGAATAGTCGTTTCTTGGACGAACTCTTTCAGTTTCCCGACCCGCTAACTCACGATGACTTAGTGGACGCCTTAGCTTACGTGGATCAATTAGCCAAAGTTGCTTATGCAGGGGACTTTGAGCAATACGATGATTTTGAAACCCTAGACTCCGTAGCAGGATATTAAATATATGGAAGATTACAACGAAGAACACAAGCCGTTGATGATTGATGAGGCTTTGGAGGAGTGGGTCATTACTAAATGTGACTCATGGCGGGATCACTTTGAAGCTAACTATGCAGAGAAGTTTGACGAATACTATCGCCTTTGGCGTGGCATCTGGGCGCAGGAAGACGTAACCAGAGAGTCAGAACGCTCCCGTATCATCAGCCCAGCCCTACAACAAGCCGTGGAGAGTTCCGTTGCGGAAATTGAAGAAGCAACCTTTGGAAGAGGAAAGTTCTTTGACATCACTGATGATGCTAACGATCCTGACAAAGCTGACATTGTTTTTCTTCGTAATAATCTGCATAAGGACTTTGAGAAGACTAAGGTTAGAAAAGCTGTTGCGGAGTGTCTTATCAATGCCGCTGTATTTGGTACAGGGATTGCGGAAGTTGTTCTTTCCGATGAAAAAGAAATGATGCCAGCCACCCAGCCCATTATGGGAGGGGACTTAACCGCTGTGGGTGTTAATATTGTTGACAGGACTGTCTGTCGCCTACGCCCCGTAATGCCTCAGAACTTCCTTATTGATCCCGTAGCAACCTCCGTGGAGGACGCTTTAGGCGTTGCTGTGGATGAGTTTGTCTCAGCACACACCGTTGAGCAGTTACAGGAAGCTGGCGTTTACAAGAAGTGTCACATAGGCTCTGCAACGCCTGACTTTGACATTGAACCTGACCAAGACCTAACCACCTACGCAGACGACAAAGTACGTCTTACAAAGTACTATGGGTTAGTACCTGCTTACTTGTTAGCTGACGCGCAGACTCAGTTAGCTAAGAGTGATGACGATGATGATGACGTTGAAGAAGAAGTCATTGAGATGGAAGGTGAGTTAGAGCTTGATTCAGAAGAGTACTACGTAGAGGCCATCGTAGTTATAGCCAATGGTGGTATTCTCCTCAAGGCTGAAGAAAACCCCTACATGATGCAGGACAGACCAATCGTAGCATTCCCATGGGACGTTGTACCGTCTCGCTTCTGGGGTCGTGGAGTTTGTGAGAAGGGTTACAACAGCCAGAAGGCGCTGGACGCAGAGATCAGAGCACGTATTGACGCTCTGGCCCTTACAGTCCATCCTATGATGGCTATGGACGCTACACGTATCCCCAGAGGCTCTAAGCCTGAGGTACGTGCGGGTAAGCTTATCCTGACCAACGGTAATCCAGACGAGATCCTAAAGCCCTTTAACTTTGGTCAGGTCAGTCAGATTACCTTTGCACAGGCTGACGCATTACAAAAGATGGTACAAACCGCTACAGGAGCGATAGACTCTGCGGGTATCTCAGGGAGTATTAATGGTGAAGCAACGGCTGCTGGTATTAGTATGTCTCTCGGTGCTATTATTAAGCGCCATAAGCGTACACTAATTAACTTCCAAGAGTCCTTCCTAATCCCCTTTGTAACCAAAGCTGCACACCGATACATGCAGTTTGACCCAGAGCACTATCCTGTTTCCGACTATAAATTCAATGCTACGTCCACTTTGGGAATCATGGCGCGTGAGTACGAAGTAACACAGCTTGTACAGTTACTGCAAACCATGAAGGCAGACTCTCCGTTGTATACGTCCTTGATTAGTGCAATCATTGATAATATGAACCTGTCCAACCGTGAAGAGCTGATGCAACGCCTAGAGCAAGCAGGACAGCCCACTCCAGAGCAGCAGCAGGCCCAACAAGCCACGCAGCAGGCTCAGATGGAGTTCCAACAGTCTCAGACAGCAGCCCTTGCAGGGCAAGCTCAGGAGTCTCAGGCAAGGGCGCAGAAGATTGCTGTGGAAACCCAGCTTATGCCAGCGGAGCTTGAGATTGATCGCATGAAAGCTGTAACGACTAACCTGAAGGCTGGCACTGAGGATGACAAAGAGTTTGAACGTAGACTTAAAGTAGCTGACATGCTGTTAAAAGAGAAGTCTATGAAAAAAGCTGCACCCAACAACACTATCCCAATGCAACCGAGAGGGCCTAATGGTCAGTAATAAAGAACTAGAAGAAGTCGTAGCACAAGTTAATCGTAACTTTGCTTTACTTTTTGAAAGACTGGAGGTTTTAGAAAGTGCCGAAGAAGAAAGACTCAAAACTGGAAAAGGCGGGAGTAAGCGGTTACAACAAGCCAAAGAGAACGCCTAATCATCCTACTAAGTCACACGTAGTCGTTGCCAAAGAAGGTGATACAACAAAGACAATCAGGTTTGGACAGCAAGGTGTGAGTGGTGCGGGTAAAGCCCCTGCATCTGATAAAGAGAAAGCCCGACGCAAGTCATTTAAGGCTCGTCATGCAAAGAACATTGCAAAGGGTAAGATGTCAGCGGCCTATTGGGCCAACAAGGAGAAATGGTAGTGGCTGGTCTTTACGATAACATCCATGCTAAACGTAAACGTATTGCTGCGGGTAGTAAAGAGAAGATGAGAAAGAAGGGCGCTAAAGGTGCTCCTACTTCCAAAGCTTTTAAACAAGCAGCTAAGACAACTAAAAAGGGGAAAAAGTAATGCCAATGGTCAAAGGGAAAAAGTATCCCTACACAAAGGAAGGAAAAGCTGCGGCTAAGAAAGCGGCGGGTAAAGCCAAGCCTAAAAAGAAACCTATGAAAAAAGGTTACTAAAATAATACTTGACTTTTTGTCTAAAATATGGTATAATATACTTGTACATTAAGTACATAACTTTAATCTGTCCTTTAAAGGAGAAACAGTGAACGATCAAGAATTTGAAGACTATACTAGAAGTATGCAAGAAATGTTCCGTAGTGAAGGTTGGGAATACTTCTTAAATGATCTCAGAGGAAGCGTCCCGAACGTCAACTCCGTTGAGGTTACTAAAGACTTAACAGACTTATTCTTTCGTAAAGGTCAGCTTGCTATCATGGCTAATGTTCTTAACCTTGAAGCACAGCTAGAAAGCGTTGTTGAAGAACGCAATAACCCACAGGACAACGATCAAGAAGAAGCCGCTTAATGCGTCTTATCTTTGATTTCAGATGCCCTGATAATCACGTTACGGAGGCCCTAGTAGCCTCCGACGAGACAGAACACACCTGTGGTTTATGTAACAAGATTGCAACTAGAATTATATCTCCTGTCCGCTGCTCACTTGACCCCATTAGTGGGGATTTTGTAGGTGCGACTATGAAGTGGGCTAAACAGCGGGAACAGAAGATAAAACTAGAAAGAAAGGCAAACTCGGAGTAGACCTTTCTTATACAAACCATGTCACTCCATAATACGTTAGTACGGAGATTTAATAATGGCTACACTCTTAGATGAGCGTCTTGAAGAAGAAGAACAGCAAGAACCTGAACAATCTGATGATTTTGACAATGACCCTGTAGAGCAGGAAACTCAGTCAGAAGTCCCAGACAAGTACAAAGGTAAATCAGCGGAAGATCTAGTACGGATGCACCAAGAGGCTGAAAAGCTCTTGGGCCGTCAAAGCTCTGAAGTAGGTGAACTGAGACAGGTTGTTGACAGTTACATTCAGACACAACTCTCAAACCAACAAGCACCACAGCAACAAGAAACTGTTGATGAGGTGGATTTTTTCTCAGATCCAGAAGAGGCCGTTAAACGAGCCATTGATAACCATCCAAAGATCAGAGAAGCTGAGAACATCAGTAAGCAGTACCAAAAGACCACTGCCCTGTCTCAACTTCAACAAGATCATCCCGATATGCAAAACATATTGACGGACGATAAGTTTGCGGAATGGATTAAAGGTTCAAAGATACGGACTCAACTGTACGTACAAGCAGACAAGCAATACGACTATGAAGCTGCACACGAACTGTTTACTCTTTGGAAAGAGCGTAAGCAAGTCGTACAGCAAACAGCTAACGCTGAAAAGCAAGGTCGTAAGCAAGCTGTGAAGAACGCATCAACTGGCGCAGCCACTGGTAGTTCTGAAACGAAAACGAGAAAGATTTACCGAAGAGCAGACATTATTAAACTTATGCGTACAGACCCTGAGCGGTATCAATCATTGTCCGATGAGATTATGAAGGCTTACCAAGAGGGGAGAGTACGAAACTAATCTATTAAGGAAATCTTAAAATGGCTACTTCAGTATATCCCAGTCAAACAGGTGCGGTAGACAATGCTCGCGCCGCTACATTTATCCCTGAGATTTGGAGTGACGAAATCGTTGCTGCTTATCAGGCTAACCTAGTTCTTGCTAATCTCGTTAAGAAGATGGCAATGGTAGGTAAGAAAGGGGACACCATTCACATTCCTAAGCCTACCCGTGGCGTTGCTACTGCTAAGGCAGCAAAGACTGCTGTAACGATTCAGGCAGACACTGAGAGTGAAGTGCAAGTCATTATTGACAAGCATTTTGAATACTCTCGCATGATTGAAGACATCACCGAAGCACAAGCTTTGTCTTCTCTCCGACAGTTTTACACAGGTGACGCAGGTTACGCCCTTGCCAAGCAAGTGGACAATGATCTCTTCTCTTTGGGTAAGTCTTTTGGTGACGGTGACGGTTCTGATTGGACTAACAGTGCTACGTTTATCCCAACAGCTACGGGCCTTGCTGCCTATGCTGGTGCTGGTACTACTGCCGCTTTCAATGACAATGCTTTCCGAGCTTTGATTCAGAAGATGGATGATGCAGACGTACCTATGGACAATCGTTCATTTGTTGTTCCTCCTTCATTGCGTAATGCAATCATGGGTGTTGAACGATATGTGTCTTCAGACTTTGTTGACGGTCGTGGCGTTCAGAACGGTAAGATTGGTAACTTGTACGGCGTTGACGTATTCGTAACTAGTAACTGTCCTTTGACTCACAGCACCACTGTTAAAGCTGCCTTCCTTATCCACAAGGATACGATGGTTATGGCTGAACAGCAGGGCATCCGATCACAGACTCAGTACAAGCAAGAGTTCTTGGGTACGCTTTATACCGCAGACACGCTCTACGGTGTTAAGACGTTACGTCCAGAATCAGGTTTTGTATTGGCTGTAGCCGCTTAATCTATAAAAATATGTGTGAGGGAAAGCCTTAGGGCAAGTACCTCACTTTTTATTTGTTTATTTTTCTAGTAACAGTGGAGAGCGAATATGGCGATATTTAGAGGGGACGGAGGGTCTGGGGACAGTAGTACAGATGCCTACGCCAGTCAAATAGCACTATATGCTCAAACTGCTACTACAAAAGCAAATGAAGCAGAAGCCTCTGCAAGCGCAGCGTTTACAAGCGCAACTAACGCAGCTAACAGCGAAGCAGGGGTAGGCGCGGACGCTACCGCAGCGGCTAATAGTGCTACCGCAGCAGCCACCAGCGCAACGACTGCATCCACAGGTGCAACTAACGCTGGCAATAGTGCAACTGCTGCCGCAACCAGTGAGACTAACGCAGCTACAAGCGCGACTAATTCAGCAACCTCTGCAACCGCCTCAGGGACTTCAGAGACGAACGCAGCAACAAGTGCTACTACAGCTACTACTAAGGCTTCAGAAGCCGCCACAAGCGCCACAAATGCGTCTGGTAGTGCTACAGCAGCCAGTACTAGCGCAACTAATGCAGCAACCAGCGCCACTAACGCTGGGACAAGTGAAAGTAACGCTTCCACCAGCGCCTCCACAGCGTCAGATAAGGCAGGGGAAGCATCCACCAGTGCTACTAACGCAGCAACGAGTGAAAGCAATGCGGCTACTTCGGAAACCAACGCAGCGTCCAGTGCCACCAGTTCAGCGGGTAGCGCCACCACAGCTACAACCAAAGCAGGCGAAGCAGCAACCAGCGCAACGGCAGCAGCAGGAAGTGCAACTACAGCAACAACTAAGGCCAGCGAAGCCAGCACTTCGGCTACTAATGCTGCAACGTCTGAAACAAATGCTGCTAACTCTGCTACAGCTTCTGCTACTTCCGAGACCAACGCTGCAACCTCCGCAACCAACGCATCTAACAGTGCAACAGCGGCGGCAACTAGCGCAACAAACTCAGCTAACAGCGCAACGGCAGCAGCAGGAAGTGCAACCGCAGCGGCAGGAAGCGCCACGGCTGCATCGGATACCTTAGCGGCTTCGGCACTAAAAGCTAACAACCTGTCTGACTTGGTTGACGCAGCGACTGCTAGAACTAACTTAGGTTTAGGCACAGCGGCTACGACTGCTGCTACTGCCTACGCTACTGCTGCTCAGGGTCTTTTAGCTGCTTCAGCTTTACAGACAGATTCAACACTAGACGCAGACAACATGACAACTGGTACGCTCTCAGGCGGCACTTACTAACAAGGGAATTAAATAATGGCTACAACAATTGTAACTAAAAGCGGCTCAGGTGCTCCCGCAGCCTCCGATTTGGTAGCTGGAGAGCTTGCCGTAGACTTAACTAACAAGAGACTTTACACGGAAGACAGTTCCGCAGCCATTATTGAGCTGGGGACTAACCCCAGTGGCAATGTTACCTTTGGTGACAATGGTAAAGCCATCTTCGGAGCTGGCAGTGATTTACAGATTTATCATGATGGGTCTAATAGTATAATACACGACAACGGTACTGGAGATTTAATTCTTAAAGCTAATAGTTTTAAGTTGTGGAACAACACAGCATCAGAAGCATTGATTGTTGCTGATGTGGATGGAGCAGTTAAGCTATATCATGATGGCTCACAAAAACTAGCCACCACGTCCACAGGCATTGATGTCACGGGCAGCGTCACGGCGGATGGGCTTGTTGTTGACGGGGCAAGCTCAGGATCAACTGTTGCCACCTTTACATCTAACGCCCTCGTAAATACGCCTCTTTTGGTTTTCCAACGGAGCGGCGGCGCAGTTGCAGGAAAAATTGCTTACGATGACACGAACACCGCCATCACTTTCGGCACAACGACAAATCATGAAGTTAGATTCCTGACGAACAATACTGAAAAAATGCAGCTGGATGCCAGTGGGAACGCAATCTTTACAAAGTCTGGAGGCGCTTATCTACAATTAAAAGATGCTAGTGCTGTCCGTGGCGCTATTAACGTAGGAACTGCTGACGGGCTTATATTCACTACAGGCGCTAGTTTTACAGAACGCATGCGCATCGATTCCAGTGGTCGTGTATCTATCGGAAGAAGTAGTGACGTAACTGCTAAATGTCTTGAATTACAACCCCCTGCTCAAATTTCTGATTTTCTTAGTTACATATTAAACATAGGTGGAGATGAAGCAGATGATGCTGTTGGAACAAAAAGCGGTATAGGTTTTGGATATACATCAACCGCAAGACCAGCCGCTCCCGCAACAATAGGCTATGAAACAAAAAACACTGGGGGAGGTACTTATGGCGACATTTACTTTGCCACTAGATCAACTGGAGGAACTGAACAGCCAACGGAGAGGATGCGCATCACCAGCGCAGGAGCTTTACAGCTATCAGATGTTAATTCGCCAAACGACATCAATACTGCAATTTACAGCAACAGTGACGTATTAGAATTTGAGGCATTCGGCACTAATGGCGCGATAGCATTTTCAACAGGTTCAGGCGTTGATGAACGCATGCGCATTGATTCCGCTGGAAACACCTCCTTCACACTTGGCACTAACGCGGTGGGTACTTTTAATGACGCTATAAGTGAAGTGGGCAGCGGTAACTTTGCTTTACAAGTGACTAACTCAGCAGGTTCAGCATTAAAGCCGTTGGGATTTAGAGCAGAGGACATACGTTTTGCTACAGGTTCAGCAGAACGCATGCGCATTGATTCCAATGGGAACTTGGGAATCGGGACGAGTTCGCCTAGCGCGCCTTTAAACGCAGTTTCTGCTTACAGTGCTGGGACTACAACAACATCTCTAAAACTTGCAACTGTTGGTGGATATAACTCAAACAGTGGAACCTCAATAGACTTTGGGCAAGATCAGGGAAATTATGCAACGTGGTTAACTGGTCGTATTGCATCAACCAGAACTGGTGATAACTGGGGCGGTTCTCTTACATTTTCGACAAACGATAATAGTGCGGCGGCGGCTCTACAAGAACGCATGCGCATCGATGCCAGTGGGAACCTACTGGTGGGTAGAACCTCCACAGGTGCTACAGGCAATGGGCATAGTATTCGTGGCGGAGACAGTGCGGTATTTAGTCGTGATGCCACTGGTGAGTCTATGATTGTCGCTAGAAATGCGTCGGCAGGAGACCTTGTTCGCTTTTACTGCAATGGTGTTGAAAAAGGTTCTATAGACTTTGATGGCACTAACACAATCTCTTATACAACCAGTTCAGACCGACGCCTCAAGGAAAACATTGCAGACGCTGATGACGCTGGT
>Ga0181410_1001059_pt1 | contig 11824 bp, 11 predicted proteins | sample 33SPOviralmetaG_FD_130112 | JGI IMG/M metagenome (GOLD analysis project Ga0181410, IMG submission 130112) | Marine viral communities from the oligotrophic San Pedro Time Series (SPOT) site, San Pedro Channel, CA, USA - 33 SPOT_SRF_2012-06-20 | ecosystem: Environmental > Aquatic > Marine > Strait... | reverse complement strand
TGGCTAATGATGTTCATAATAATAAAGGTAGAATAAAACATAAAGAAGATGTTAGTATTACAATTGGTAATTCTACTAACAAGTTAGAAAGATACAGAGTTCCCGAAAAACTAATAATGGACTTATTTAATTAAATTAAAAAAATTTGTTCACTTTAATTTTTCATTACACTCAATCAGTATAAATATTCAATACTTCTCTTGTTATATATATTAATTTATAAAAATTATTTATTTTACAATTTTTTTTATTTATCTTTACATTTATGGTAATAGTAAATTCTTCTTCTTGCTCTTTCGCATATTCTACCTGTAAAAGTTGTGGATTGTCTGGGTCTTCTTTTATATGAACTTTTCTCGCTTCTTTAACTACACTTTCCATTTTATATATATAATTATATATTTTTTTTATATAATTATACTTATTTGTGAAAATGAGTGTTATGAGTGTAATAAAAGTGATGTGATGATGTCTACTTTGGGCTAAATACCTTATATATATAATATATATACATATATATACTTTTCTTTTATCTTTTTATATATTTCATTACACTCATTACATTCATTACATAATAATAATAAAAATAAAGAAAAGATAAATAAATAAGATGGACGGCCGAGTATAACCTTTTATTCAGGGTCATCTTTTTGTAAATGTATTGGAATATCTTTATTTAAAATCATTACACTTCCATAGTTTCTTCTAACTATTTCATACTTACCATTATTATGTTTCTTCATTAATTTACCAAAGTATCTATCATTTGAATAATTATTATATCCACGACCACTCATATAAGTTTTATAATCATTATATAAATCTCGTAATCTAATTTCTCTTTGATAGAATTTATACTCCACAGGGGCATCTGCTTTTGGAAATAAATATTCAATAAAATCAATAATAGGTTCTTTATTAATTTCGTGAATATCTAATGTTGCTTCTGTAACTACTCGGTCATTTACAATATCAAAGTTTTCAATATTTCTCTCTTTTAAAAATTTATAAAATGTTTTAAGAATTTTTTTATCATTCATATCTTTTCTTAATTTTGTAAAATATGCTTTATCATTTTTATGTTTATCACTACACTCAATAATTTGAAAACGTCTATCGTCTTCATCAATCTTTACAGGATTAATATTATTTGTTGTATAAATATAATTACAATAATCTTTTATTACAACAGGGTCAATACCTTTGAATTCCATTACTACATCTTCTCTTGTAATACTATCTTTAATCTTATCAATAATTCCAAAAGTATCTTTTCCAGTTGCTTCATTAAGAACACCTAATATTTTTCCTTGAACTATTCCATTAAATCGCCCACATATTTTTTCAATATCAGGAGTATCAAAAACATATTTCTTTCCTAATAAATTCTTCATAAGTAATTCAGCAATAGTAGTTTTACCAGTTCCTTGACGACCTTGAATAAGTAAACATACATTAGTTTTTACTTCAGGGTGCTGAATAATATGAGCATAATAATTTAATAAATATTCATATAAGTTTTCATCAAAATTAGCAACAACTTTGAAATGATATAAAATATTACTAATATCACCATTAGGTTCAATACAATCATATTCTTTTTGTTCCACTTCAAAACCAGTCCAAGTATTATATACTTGTTCGGGACATAACTTATCATTTGGATAAATACCCCAATCTATCCATCTTGGTATAGTCATATCATCTTCAATATAATCACCTATAAAATTTCCATATATCCAACCAAAAGTAGTTTTCATATTTTTTAATCTTTTAATATTTCCATCGTGGTCAAAATAAACAAATCCTTCCATAGATGTAATCATTTTATGATGTGTTTCAAAATATAATTTTTTCTGTTGGTAAGATATTAATGTAGCAAATTCTTTTTGTGAAAAATAGTTTGGGGGTTCTTTAATAGCAGTAAGTTCTTCATTTGAAAATGGTTCAACAAATTCTTTAATTTCAAATTTCACACCATAATTATTTGTTTTCATAAGACTATTTATTTCATCAACATATCTAATATTAAAATCTTCTTTTTTTACTTGAAAGCCATCATAACAATAAATAGTTGGAATAATATTCTTTTCTTTTAAAAATTTAAATGCTTTCATTACAGCACGGCATTCCAATTCTTGTAGTAGAATAGAAACAACTTTTCTTGGTCTAATTTTAACATTACCACTATCAAACATTCTTGCTTTCAATCTACCATCTTTTTCACATCTTTTTTGTTCTGCTTCATTAAAATCTTCTTCTGCTGTTTCAATAATTTGTTTTCTAATTCCCATAACCATATCACCATATTTTTCATTTTGTGGATTTAAAAGAATATTACAAGCCTTATCCATATCACTAATCAATCCATCAAATTCTTTTGATAATGTAAAATCTTCAATATCAAAACCAAAGTCATTAGCCCAAGTTTTAACTAATCCACCATATAATAATCTTGTAACTAAATTTTTTAGAATATCTTTCTTTGTTAAAATATCTTTTTTTTTAATATTATAAGCATCTATACATTTTTGTTTTATAGAACATAATTTAAAGATTTGTTCTTTATCTTTTATATACATCTTAAGAAACTTGAAAGTTCCTTCATCTTTCACGCAGTTATATAGTATAGATTGATGTGCTGATATAATATCAACATCGTATTCTGTTTCAGCAAATAGTGTTGCTCTAACTTTTTTCCACATAACACAACCACTTCTCATTTTAAAATTTTTAATAAAGTATCTACCATATTGCTTTGTTTTTACATATTCAATTTTAATATTACCATCTTTTACTAAATCACAATAATATCTATATTCAGGTTGATGTGGTGTCCAAATATCTTCGTGTCTGTATATTTTATTAATAAACATAGTGTTAGGATACTCGGTCAAAGTAAATTCACTAACATTCTGTTTTTGTTCTTCTTCTTTTTCAAAAAATTCCAAATCCATCTTATTATAATATAATAATATATTTTTTTTTTAAATCAATTTTTTTTTAAATTCAAAATATTTATCCTAAATATTATAACATAAAATATATTATCTTATGTTATAGTACAAATGGGAAAATACATAACAGACCGCTCACAATATTATTATAACTATTATCAAATGAAGAAGGACACATACAAAATGAATTATTATGAAAAGAAAATAAAAAATGCTGAATTAGAAAAGATTTATGAGCCTTATGGTGGTGAAAAAGCATATTACAAAAATTCAATATTAAATTGGATTAAAGATGAAAAAAAAAATAAAGACACATTATATAATGCCGAGAAGAAATAATAATCAATCATTAAGAGAAGTAGATATTGGTATTCCTCCTCCACAAATTGTAGTTCAAAATAATGCCCCATTTTTCGCCGCAGATTATTTAAGAAAAAACCATTATGAAATGAAAAAAGATTTAAAAAAAGAAGTTGAATGTGCTGTATGTTTAGAAAAGATATGCTGTGATAAATGCTACACGCTATTAACCTGTGGGCACGAATTTTGTTTAAGATGTATTATGCGATGTCCTCATTGCCCTCTATGTCGCTCCCATCAGGAGAACAGCCATTAATCTTTTCGCTCTCATATATAATTTTGTTTAATAGAAACTCAAACAAAGGTTCTAATTCCGCTTTAGTAAATTTATATTTTCTTACAGTTTTAACAGTAGGAATTGAACTTCTTTCCTCACATCGCAGAAGACACTTTTTACGATTATAATTAAATAATTTATCAGGATTACTATTAGCCCATTCCTGTTTAACAAGTTGTTGATAAATCAAAATATCTTCAGCAGTTTTGAAATTTTCATCATTACTTAAAATTGGCTTTCTTCCCATCTTTATATATATAATAGAAAATAATTTTTAAATCAATTTTTTTTTAATTCAAAAATTATTTTTTTCTAAATGTTTATTTTTATTCTTTTTCTTCTTTTTCTTTATCTTCATATTTATACATCTTCTTATTTGTGTGACCTGAATGACCCATCTTGTGAGCGATTTTCACCCGTTCTTTTTCAGGCATATCTGCTATATGATTAGCAAATGAGCGTCTAATAGTATTAATAGTAATTTTCTTATCTGTTAGTTTTTCAAACATTCTTGTAATCTTGTGTTGAATGGTATTTTCTCTCATCGCATCACCATTAGCATCTTCAAAAATATAATCTTTATTTTTTTCAATCAAAGGGATTGCTTCTTTTGGAGCATCAAATTCTAATCTTCCATATTTCTTTGATGTCTTGTATTCATTTAAAATAAACTTATTAGTATCTTTAATATAATAATTTTGTTTATCATCATCAGCGTCTTCTTTTGTTTCAACTATTTCCATATCACTGAAGTCGTTCCTTGGTATCGCACCCAATCCAGGATTAATATATAACATATACAATAATCTTTCATCACGCTTTAAGTCCTGAACTTTTGGTTTTAAATCTTGTAATTCTTTCCAAGATACATCATTATCCCTCTTCTCATTTACTTTTTCTTTTTTTGCTGACGATAACATATCTTGTTCTACTTTTAAATCTTTAATCATTTCATCACTAAATAAATTCTTAAATTTATCATATAAGTCCATAAAAATAAAGAACTGATTAATGATGTTGAGTTCGCTGTTTAGATTTTCATTTGGGTTAAGTTCTTCAATTAAATCTAAAAGTTGTTCTTGACTTTTAAATGGGAAGTTTTTGGCTTTATTGAGTGTATTAATTCTTGATAAATACGCAACTTTACTTGTTTCTTTTATTTCTTTACTGTCCTTAATCTTTGTTTCTAAATTTCCTAAAATAGAACTTTTCATTTTTATATTTATAACAATATATTTATTTTTTAAAATATTACGAGTTTCTCTTACAGATAGCAAGTCGCACATCTATAATACATATAAATATACATATATCTTTAAACCTATTTTTTAGGACATTATCCTTTATTATAGGAAATAATCCTATTTATAAAGGGATATTATCATAAAATTAATTTTATTATTAAATCCCCTTAATATGTCCTTTATTTAAGGGATATTGTCCTCTTTATATGGGATAATGTCCTCTTTAAGTATCCTCTTTAATATACTCTTTGGAACTGGTATTCTCTCGTTAAGACAATTATTTTTTAAAATATATTTCGTTTCCATTATTGCTAAATCTTTTTTATCAATATCTTCAAACTTCTCTAAAGGTTCAATAAATACTTTATCATAATTTTGAAATAAGTATTGACTTGTGCTGTTTCTTCTATTAGTAGGTTTGGCTTGTTGCTTATGCTCGTTGTATCGTGCGACTAAATTCTCTCGCTGTGTTGAACCAATATAAACTTTATCGCAGTCAGGTGAATATATTTTATAAATAATTCCAACCATTTATATTTACCATAATATTTTTTTCTGTAAATATTATCGTAAATTCCTAAATTATTTTCCAATTTTCTTCATTGTAATATTATGGGCTTGAGAGAAAGTCTTACCTTCTCTCATAAGTTTCTTCATCATATCTATATGATTTTTAGTATGATGTTTAGCGTGTTCTCTCAATTTATCAGCATTGGTTGATTTCTTGGATTTTTCACTATAAGCCATTTTATATTATATTATATTTATTTTTTTTTGTAAATAGTCATTCCAGTTTTTGTTTTTGCCTGAACATAAGTAGTGCCTTTGTAAACAAAAGATTTCTTGTTCGCTTTACGAGCATCATTAACAGCAGTCATATACGCATTCATTTTTATAATATATTAATATATTTTATTTTTTATCTTTTTTATCTTTTTCTTTTTCATTTTCTTTTTCTTGAATTTGTTGAGGAATTTGTGGAACTCTTTGGGCAAAATCAATGCGATAAATAACGGCAGTATTTAAGCCTAAAATATCTGTTGCTAATTTACCATTGGGGAAATGAATACTTGAAACTAATTCAGTTAAAACATAAGGTCTATTAACTGTAAATACTAAATCACTTCTGGAAGTATAAAAAAAATCATCACTTGCGTAGGAAGTCATAAGGTATGAAACAGCAGGTAAGAACTGTTGTCCATTTGCTCCACCAATATATTGATTTCCACAAGGTGTTGCTATATTACTTCTTAATACTAAATATGGGAAACTTAATCTTGTTGGTAATCTTTCTGCTATTATACTATCACTATTCGCATTAACTGTTCCTGCTGTTCTTACCATTCCTAAATTAAACATAGGCATAAGAGTATTTGGAAAGGAACGATTTGAAGATGCTGACCCTGTTCCAAATCCACCAACTGCCGCTGGTACAACAGAAGTTGTATTACGAGAATTAGTTGTTACTGGAAATAACATATTATTAAATGCTTGAAAAGAACTTTTATTTGGTCCAGCGAATTTATTGTATAATGTATTATTATATTGAGTTTGAACTTGACTAAATAATGGAAGTAATTGATTTAATTCAAAACCAAGTTTGAAAAACATAGAACCTTCAAAAAGATTATAATCTGTATTTGTTAGTGGAATAATAGATATTCCATTTGATTTTATAATATTCATTCCCAAAATACCTATACCTGATTGTGCTGAATTAAATAAATATGGACTACTATCTTGCTGAATATAAGCATAAGGTCTAATAGTAGGTCCTAAAATATCATCGTCTGGTTTTTCACCATCTTCGCTTATTGCTCCTGTAATAATTCCTTCGTCGTTTAATAACCTAACAGTAAATTGCGTTGCGTTGAATGGAACATAAGAATGAACATTACCAATCATCGGCGGTCCGTCTACAGCGACATTTGAACCTGAAGGTTCGTAAGAACACATACCACCAGGTTCAAAATTATTATGATAACGATTTCCTTTTATTCTTGTCGGGTCATCAGTACCACCAGGTTTTAATTCTGCCTGATTTTGTGGATTTGTTGTTCCAGGTCCATAAACTGACTGGTCAAAAGTTTGTCTAATTATATTACCTTCTATACTATTGGTCATCAATGGTCTTATTCCCATTGCTCTAAACTGCCCTCCACCAACTATTTCTCCAAGTGTTCCACCTTTAACACGACCAGGATTATATCTATCATAACCCATAGTTGCCGCTCCTGATAATCGTAAATTAAACAAATTCCACATATTCCCTGTAGTGGGAGTAGATGCTCTGGGTCGCATATCATCAAACTTTTGATAATAACAAGCAGGTAATTCTACTTGTTGAGAAATTGCCGCATTTTTTCCATTTACAAATCTGGTAACACTTTCAGGATTAGTATCAGGTCCAAAACTTCCTAATTGAAAAACACCATTTCCTTTAAACATTTGTGTGTGTAAATTCAAAAATGAAAATCTATTAAATGTTGTATCAAAAGCACATAACGGGTCATTAGCACCTGTATAAATTATATTACTTATTGATGTGCCTTCACTTGCGAATATTTCTGTTAAAATTGCTCCATCTGTTGGAACATATTTACCATCATTTTCAGTATCACTATATCTGGTAATTGGATTTGCTTTTTTTATTGCTTTAAAAGATTTAATTCCACAATTATTAGTAATATATTCATTTTCAGGATTTAATCCCTGTTCTACAAATTCTAATGGTGCAACGCTGTTTGGCTTTTGAACTTGTTGAGTAGTAACAGGGTGATGTAAATCATTCTGTTGTAATGATGGACTTGAACCCAACATAATAAATTCACCTTTCACTGGAACTGGTATATTAGTATAAGTTTGACCTTGAGCAATAATCCCACAAAATGGAATTTCTAAAAATTTTATTTCATCAAAAGTAGGACTTCTTAATTGGGTTGGAACTGCTTTATAAAAGATAGGAATAATACCAATACCTTTTCCTTTATTTAATACTGTAATTTTATCCCATAATGCTTTTAATCTTTCAAATGTATATGTTTTTGGACAAGTTGTAAATGTGCTATCTGCTATTCCAAGATTTAATGTTTTATTAAAAGCACTATGAACATTATATTCATTGACTTTTCCTCCTATTAGTTGATTTTCAGGTAAATATCTATATCCGTGTATTGCTCTTCTCATACCTTTTTTATAGGCACTATTGAGTTGAGTATTTTTTTCATCTATAAAATCATCAGCATAAGTTGACCAACAAGGTAATCCAAAAAATTTCTTTGCTATATTCCCATCATTCCTTCCAGTAGGGTCATAAATTCCAGACGCCGCCACAGCCGCACTTTCCACAAATACACTTTGTGGATTTGAATTTAACGTATAAGTATTATGGTCTTCATTGATTACACCTGTTCTCATATTTCGCATCATATAACTTCCTGAAAAACTTGCGTCAGTACCTATCGTTTTACGATGAGCAGATAATATACCTGTTATATTACCTGTTGCTCCAGTTATGCTTGGTGTAGCCAAACCTGCTCGTCCTCCATATAAAATATTTGTTTGAAAAATATTGGGTAAATATATAGGCGTTCCTTCTCGTCCTTTTATAACTTTTGGAATGCGTGTTGCACTTCCAGTTTCTATTGCGGTTGGGTCTAATGTGGAACCAGGATTAAAGGCTTTTGGTATATTAAGACTTTCATTTTCAGGATAAGAGTATTGGTCATCAATTCTTCCCATAACCCATTCAACATAAGTATTATTGAAAAATGCTTCACTTTGACTATTTAAACTATCACCATTAGGATTTGATGAAGGAAATTTATTTCCGTGTTTCTTAATCTTATCCATATTATTATCAAAATCACTCAATTCAACTTGAGCATCAAATAATATATTAGTAGCAAACACATCTAAATTCCTTACATTTAAATATGGTCTTCTACACGCTTCATCATATAATTGATAATTTTTACAATTTAATGCTTCAATGTTATAATTTAAAGTAGGGTCAACGTCTGCTGGAGCATTATAACTTTTTGAAGCAGAAAATGTTCCGCAATACCAACTTGCTACATAACTTTTTTGAAAATTAGTAGTATATTCAAATGGAAAATTATCATCTATTAAACAAGGGAAACAACCAAGATTTCCATTCCTATATAGAGTAGTATTAAAAACAGGGTCACCAGCGGGAACATCAAATATTCCTTTTTGAACTGTTCTTTTAACAGCAACACCTTCATCAAAACCAGCCAATATTGAATGGTCTAAATAATTAAAACCTGTTAAACTGGTGCTGTGTAAAGTCATAGGACACGCCTGTAAAATTGGGTGTAGTTCACAAACAACTTTCCATTCAAAAGGATTGCCTACAAGCATATTAGCATAGAATTTTTCGTATGCTTGTGCTGATTTATATTTATCACCAACTTGTAATGATGCCGCAAGTGACCCACCATCGTATGTTTGTTCTTCTTCTATAGCGTCCCAGCCTTGTATTGATGTTTTTGGTTTTGTTACTTTAGCATTCCAGCAATATCCATTTACAGTTGGATATGTTTTATAAGTTTTACTTGTAAGTTGAGCAATGTTTTTTTTTAATACTGGTTCTGTAGTTTCATTTAATGGTCCGCTATTATTTGGTCCAAAAAGATAAGTAATAAATATTTCTGCTCCTATATCTACTTGGTCTTCTGGTAAAGCCATATTAGGTCCTCGTTCTTTCATTTGTTCAGTAATTATTTCACCAATTCTCTCTGGTGCTATATTACCTGCTCCCACTTCTAAATCTATAGTTTGTTGTAAAAAATTAAAATATCTATTATCACGCTTATGTGTTTTAAAATCTAATTTAGTTAATCCTTTAACATTTTCAGGTATTAATACATTTGTATCATTATTATAAAATGGTCCCATATTGCGTTTTTCTTCATTATATATTTCGCTACAATATAATCTATTTCCATTTTGACGATGATTAAACCCACCACCTTTATACAATGTTGGATAAAAGGTTAATATATCATCATAAGCATTTTGATTAAAACTATCAAAATCAATAGGTAAAAATAAACCACCTGTTTTACGTTCTCCTGCTGTATACATTCCACTAAACGCATTATTCATATTATTTATTATAGGGTCAATAACATATTGTCTAATATTCTTTGTTTTACATAAATAAGGTGCCGCACCACCTTCTATAGCAGGAATTGTAGTTCCACCTGTTGTATTTGCTTCTGTTGATGTTCTATTAAATGCGTTATCTTTATTATCAATATTATCATTAAAAGTATTATCTAAAAACATATTTTTTTGACCAAAAGCAATACCAGGCATTCCTTTTTGGGCTGTGTTATCAGTCCAAGCGTGATAACCTATATAATCCAGTGTATTTCGTTTTTTATCTGTATCTGTCCCTGCGGGTACACCAGAGTGTGAAAAGGTAGCAGGATTAAAACCATTTTTAAAATATCCATTTCTGTTCATACACCAACCGTGATTAAATGCCCAAAAAGCAAGTTTTTTTGCTCTTGTTGCTCCATAAATACAAGGATAATAATCTGCTCCTCCATTAGGGTGAGTAGCGGTTGGTGCCGCTGTTGGGTCAGTAAGTACTAAAGCCGATGGGTGAAGCATATTACCCATTCCAACAGTTGTAGCGGTTGGAAGTATTGGATATTCTTGACCTGTTATTTGAACTCCCCATATATTTTTTCCTGTAAAATCAGGCATACCAAAATTCTCATCAATTATACCTGATGCGTCGCCTGTTGGTTGAATATTACAATCTACAATAGTTGCTGACCCTTTTGGTAAGGGCATATTAAATTGAGCATTGTTGTTTACATAATAAGCAATTTGTATTTGTGCTTTATTATCACTTTTAAAAGTTCCATCAGGTAAAGATGTATCATCTGCTCCATTGAACTGTAAAAATTGTCCGCCACCTGCTCCACGCACATTGAGTGCACAATTCTCCATAGAAATTTGGTCACCAGGTTGTAATTCAATACCAGTATCTATTGTAGTTGACCAGTTAGCATTATTGGCTACTCTTTGATGTCTTGTATCTACAATTCCAATACTTTGTTCTTGGTCATTATTTATTAAACTATTTGCTATTGCCCTATTACTTTCAATTAATAGCGTAGTCATTAGTAATTATATATTATATATTATTATTTTTTTATTCATTATCTTCATATAAAACTTTTGTATCAAAATTTCTATGTAATACTGCTGGGAATTGGTCCAGTCTTGCGTATAAAAAATTAAACCTTTCAGGAACTGCTATACGATGTTGTCTAATGAAATTATCTTCACCACCGAAACTATCGCCATACTCTTGAGCCATTTGTTTCATTTGCTGACTATTTAAAGTTCCTACTAAAAGATTAGTAGCATTACTTCTTACAACTGGCGGTATCATCTTAAAATTTTGAACTGTATAAATTAAAAGACCTATTCCGTGATGTCTAAAATTTGTGGCTAAATTGAAAAAAGGTGATTTTGGTTTTAAGGTTGTAATATCATCTAAAATAATAGCAATAGAAGGTCTGTCCTCATCTTCAAATTGCTTTTGATGGTCTAATATTCTTAATAATTTATTCTCATCAAAATGGTCATAAGAACTGGCTGGAAAGGCATCACGCAATTTTCTTGATGTTTGGTCTTGATGAATGGTGCTTGAGAATATATAAACATCATCAAATGCATCTTTCAAAAAATTAGAATTCATCATTAGATTTACTAATAAATTTGATTTTCCACTTCTTACTGATGAAACTATAACCATATTAGCACCTTTATTAACATCAGGTAAAATGGGGTGGATAGGTCGTCTTATTCTTATTCCGTGATTATCTTTTTTTACTGGAAGAATTGTTAAATCAAAATTCTCATCTTTTTCTTCACTCATATTTATAATATTTATATATATTATATTATAAATATTTTTTTATATAATGTATTTAAACTGC
>Ga0181410_1001057_pt1 | contig 11831 bp, 17 predicted proteins | sample 33SPOviralmetaG_FD_130112 | JGI IMG/M metagenome (GOLD analysis project Ga0181410, IMG submission 130112) | Marine viral communities from the oligotrophic San Pedro Time Series (SPOT) site, San Pedro Channel, CA, USA - 33 SPOT_SRF_2012-06-20 | ecosystem: Environmental > Aquatic > Marine > Strait... | reverse complement strand
CTTTCTCGTCATAAAAAATTGCCTTAAGTTTCTTATTTTTTGCAGTGCCTTTTTCAATTACCATTTTAGTCATACTATTTATTATGATTAAATATTAAAATATAAATTACAAAATTACATTATTCTTTTTTACTTACATACTTCTCTAAAATATCTTCAACAGTTAATCCATCTTTAATATCTTGTTCAATGGATGGAACTAATGTATCATACGTCCAATGATCATCAATTACTAAATTTGTTAATTCATCACGATACCAATCATCATTATAATCTCCATCATTATCTACAATCTTCCAAGGTTTTGAACATATTTGGTCATATTCTTCTGCACTCCAAGTTTTGCTTGTACAAATAAACATCTTTTATATATATATAAAATATATAATTAATTAATTTCAAATTATTTTTTCTTTTTTTGTTCTTTATCATTGTCCTCTAACATTTGTTCTATTAATCCAATTGGTGTTTTTTTTATTTTTTCAACTTTATAGATTACTGCACTAGTTCTATCTACATTAGCATATCTACCATCACTATCATGGATTGATGTTGTAATATCTGCTATAACTGTTGGTTTAGTAACAGTGAATTGTAGATCACTTGGATTTCCAAGGAAATAATCACTGGCACCACTATATTTATCTACTATAGAAATAATTGGTAGATTAGCACCCGTTGGATTACCACCAATGGCAGTTGCACCTTCTAATATATCACTTCTAATAGTATAGTATGGTCTTAAAACACTCTTTTGAATATTAGTTGCAGTAATACTAGTGCTTTCAGTTTGTATTGAAACTTCATCAAATATTTCTAATGGTTGTGCTGTTACAGCATTATTAACATAACCGTTGTCCTTATTAGCACCTTTAAATAACCATATATCATTTGGCGGACCAGCAACAGCATGATAATCAATAACACAACTTGGATAAGGAACAGCAGTTGTATATTGTGATGCTCCATATTGATTTGTAACATATGCCTTTGTATCGGTAGAAACAACTTCAGCATTCGTAGTTGGTCTATATAAAGCACTACTATTATCATTATTAACTCTTTTAGTTAATACATTTTTAGTAGATGCTGGAGCATTTACTGAATCGTATTCAAAACCCAAGATGTCCCAAAAATTATCTACCCAATTATCCTCATCAAAACCCCAATTATCAATGTATATTCCACCGTGACTATCAAAGACAGTATAAGGACTAATATTATTATTCCAAGCATTATATATTTGTGTATTATCTTTTTGTCCACCACTAACCATAGTAGATGCTGTTTCGGGATATACATTACTTCTTTGAGCAAAATTATTTGTATTATAAGGTTTAAAAGTTGGTGAGTATCCAAATTGACTCGGTCTTGGATTAATCTTATAAACTGTTGTTCCCGCTTCAGCATTTTTAGTTGGTGGTGTTAAATCTCTAAAACCAAGACCATTTGGTGGAGTAAATGCCTTACTTACAATACTTGATGCACCAGCACCCGCCTTAAATTTATTACCAATATTATTTGATGTATGTAATCTTTTAAATTCAAATCTATTATTTTCTCCATTATAAGCGATTTCGGGATTATTAGCACCAACATAAGTTTGAGTCATATAAGGCATTAAATCAGTAGTAGAACCACTAGTAGTACCAAAATTTTTTATATGATTACAAGTATCGCTACAAGTAATGATAGTGCCCGGGGCATTATTAGTAGTACATAGAGTTCCAATATCCATATTACTATAACCCGAATAAGGTGTAACAATAGCAGTACCATATGCGGTGCTATGAAAATCATATCCAAATCTCCTACCTATTTCTATACTTTTTCCAGCACCAGTAAATAAATCTGCTGGAGTCCCCGCAACACTATAGTTTGTAATAGTTATTAAATATAATGGTTCATCGGGAACAGTTCCATCAGCATTATAATTTTGAAATTTATGTGGAGTAGCAAAACCATAACTTACACCATCTCTTGCTATTGATGCCCATTGATTTGGTGGAATAAAAGTATCTCTAAAATTATCATCATAATATTGAAACCACGGAACACTAGATGTTTCAATATTATTTGGAGCAGCTCTTTGTGTAAAAGCATCATCACCAAAAGTTTCATTATGTGGATTTATAGTATTAGTAGTTGTATATTTATTCATATGGAATATTCTACTATTATTTATTGTTGGTCTTTCATTACCAAAATTATCGGGGAAATTTATGATATCAACATTTACATCACTATAATATGTAGTTTCTTCAAGTTGATCCCATAGTTCGGGATATAATGCTTGAGTATCAAAAAACTCTCTTAATCTTTTACAATTCGCTTCAGTATATTCTATATTAGTATATAAAAAAATGTTTTGATTAGTTGCTACTGCTGGATCGGGTATTCCCCTTGCTTCAACTATTTGGAAACCTTCATGTGGTAATAATTGGTCAACAATGACAGCACCAGTATCATTTCTTATAACTACTGTTTCTAATTCTGCCATCTCTCTACCATTCTCAAATATCTCGGGTCGTTTAACACCAATATAACCAAATGTAGCAATATAATCAACTGCTAATTGTGATGGTGCTACACCAGCAGCAAGGTCTTGTGCTTCATACCCCGCAAGTGTTTGAGTACAAAAATTCCACATATTTTGTGCATTGATGGGTTTATAAGTTGTAGTTTCAATTGTTTTTGTAATGGGTCTTAAAAAACCGTTTCCATCTTTAATTTCAAATATTTGCTCGTTTCTTGTTTCAGTAAATTGTTGTGATATTTGTGAAGCAACAGCAGAAGGAGTATTAAATCCTTTTTTAATTTCAATATCTTTTCTTTCTCTAATTCTAAGATAATTACATTCACTAAAAACACCATTATGAAATTGTTTTGGAAATTGTTCTTTAGCATTAGTAACAGTTGCTGAATAAGCAATTTTATCTTTAATAAATAATGTAAATCTAGTATTATCGCATTTTTGTTTATATACGATACCACCAAATTGTGGTTTTATCCAATCAGCAAGACATGGTGCGTTAGTATTAGCAGTGAAAAAAGTTGATCCGAATCCAGTAGAATCATTACCTTTATAATAACTATAATTAGTTCCAACTAAACCTCTTGTATCAGCATTTTGTGCAAATCTTCTTGGTTGTTGAATATAATTTGGATATTCATTTGATGTAATATAATAACCAAAAATCAATGGTGCTAAATTATCTCTTAAATCTACAAATTCATCAGTTGGTAATGGTGGATTATGTTTAACTTTTAATGTTGTAGTAATAGAACGATAATTACCTAATCTATAATTTGGATCATGAGTAGTAGATTTATTATAAAAATAATCACCATAAACAATATCAGTATGAGTTGCTACTGGATTATTTCCAGTTGCTAAACCTTTATATTCAATAGTTTGCGGATTACCCGCACCAATTTCACTGACGAATGCACGTTCAACTGATATCTTATCACCAACATCTAATCTTATAGTTTCATTTAATGGATTTGTAAATACAGCGGGATTACTATCATTACCAGTCCTTGATTCAACTGATGCTAAACGATTACAATTTATAAGTTTTGTATCAACATATTCACTCATATTTATAATATGAATATAAAAAAAAATATCAGTAAAAAAACATATTAATTATCATCTTTGATGACTTTATCTTTGATAACTTTATCTTTGATGAATCCATTTTCAATTAGAACATTATATTTATCTAGATGCTTATCCTTAAATTTATCAATCTTATCATTTTTTCTATAATAACTATATAATGATTTCATTTTCATTAAATCTTTATTGTTTTCATAATTTTGTTTTTTCTTATCTTTATAACCATTGATATAATGATTTTTTGCTCTTTCTCTATTTTTAATTTTAAACTCCTCTTTATCTTTTGTTACATTATGATAATAGTTATTTTCTCTAATTCTTTTATTTTTGTAATTGGTTAAAACTTTAGCGATTTGCTCTGCAGTCATATCCATATTGTCTATATATTATATGTAGATTTTATTTTTAAATAAATTACATTTTCTCTTTTCTAATATGGAAACATACAATAGATTTTCCACTTAATGCTGTACATAATTGTTCATTTTCATAAACAAAGTCAACATCAAAACTATTAATAAGTATTTCTTCGGGGTTATTCAATGCTAAATAAGTTTTCTCATGTGGTTCAAAGTAAAGTCCACCCGTTTCATTACCACTATTATCAAATCGTGGTAAATGTGCAACAATCTTGCTGCTTGTTCCTTTTCTAGCATTCATACTATTTTGAGTGAAATTATTCAATCTAATAAATAATGAAATATTACTAATTAATTTTGGAACACTAGCACTAATATTAGTAGTTTGTAATATATTCAAATCACTTTTTGGAATAGATACGGGTTGACCTTCAAAACCTAAAATTCTACTGGAACTACATTCATTTGTGCTATCTCCATAAATTTGACTTTTAGACGTTATAACGAGAGATTCATATCCATTCATACCTTTTGATGCATTAAGACCTTGTGGTTCAAGTAATACACTAGACCCAGCATCATTCCATGGACGTTGTTCTAATTCTCTACATAATGCAGTTTCGTTGTTTGTTTGAGACCATCCCCACCAATCGTGATCGTCATATCTTGTATCAGTATATGCTGGATAATTAGTGTAATGGTCAATACTATCTAAACCAATTACTCGTGGAACTGCTCCATCTGCACCAGCTACTGGATACATTGCCCATTTAGCAGCATTAATTGGATTAATAACATTATTTTTTGCTCCACCCGCTGCTTGTAATGTGGTGTAATCCGCCATCAATACTTTAGATCCATCACTCTTTTTAGTTAATGTAATTTTTAATTTTTCATTACTTAATTGAAAATCAACCTTACTCCATTCATTAGCAACGGCATAAGCAGTTTTAAAATTAGTGTTAAAACTACCAAAATAAAGTACTTCATTCATGAATATACCATTAACTTCGGGAGCACCAGCACCACCACTAGCACCTCTAGCACCCGATTGGAATATTTTTAAACTTCCACCAACATTTGCTACACAAATATCAGCATATCTAAATTGACCCGCCCTAAAACGACCCGATGCTGCTGCACCAGTAGTTCTACTGAAATCAAAGTAATTTGGATAGTAAGCATAATCGCCAGCACCAATATCAAGAGGTTTATTAATTCTAGATAAACCAACCATCCATCCTCCAGCACCAGCATTGTTAATATCAAATACAGCATTACCATCATTTTGACTAAGTGGATACTGACGATTTTGCACAAAGTAACCACCTTTATCGGTAGATGTAACTACACCTAAGTTTTGTGTAAATCCCGTGCTTGCATTATTTTTAGATATATCAGTCCAAACTATATCTTTTGCGAGGACTTGAGTAACGGCAGTAGATTGAGTAGATACAATTTCAAAACCTTTGAATGAATTTGTAGTTGCGTCATACGATGCTGAAACATCAATAAAACTATCATCATCGCCATTAATTAAAGATGGATGAAAAGCACATTTATTAAAACCTTTTTGTAGATCATCTGCCATATCATCAACATTTCTTTCATTTTTTCCACCCGCAGCAAATGCCTCGCCCGCTCCAATTTGTCCTCTAAACGGTTGTGTGGTACTACTATCAAGATCGGGAATTTCAGTTCCAACGAGTGCTAGATGATCACCAATGGGAGTTCCAAAATAATGACAAAAGTCAGCATTGCTTCTATCTAAAACAAATAATCCATTTTTATTAATCTTTGCACTTTGTAATGCGATTTCACTATTAGGAGGAATTCTCATAGTATTTAATAATCTATTTTGATAAGAGAAGGGTTTGAATGCATTAGAAAATTCGGGGGAATTCTCTTGCGAGGTATTAGATGTTATTACTAAACTCATATTTATAATATAATAATATAAAAAATTTTTAATAAAAAAAATATAATATAATTATAAATGCCAAAGAAAAAGAAAACTATAAATGTGAAACCTACTACCGAGTATGATAAAATACAAATAGATATTAAAGGTGTAATAAATGATGATAAAAAAATTAAACCCGATAAAATATTTGATGGTTATAATTCAAAATCAAAAAAGAAAAGCGATAAAGTACCAAAAGGATTTCATAGAATGCCCGATGGTAGTATAATGAAAGATAGTGATATGAAAAAAAAGAAAACTAAGAAAACTAAGAAATCAACATACTAATAATAAATTATTATATGCATCTTTAATTTTAATAAATGTATTTGAATCACCACCTTTATCGGGATGATGTTTTAAAGATAACTTATGATATTGTTTTTTTAATTTATGTTCATCAATTGGTGGTTCAATTTGTAGAATATCATATTCAGTTTTATACATGAAGTCATCCGTATTTTTATAATTATCATAATTCATGAAGTCATCATTATTATTATTATTATTATTATCTCTTTTGTATCGTTGATTTATCCAACACTCTCTACTACACCAATCGGTTGATGTTATCTTACAACCACATTTTGTACATATCGGATAATATTGCGTTTCTTCCCAATAATTAAAATCATCGTTCATATTATTATGAATGATATTTTTATTCATACTTATATTATTGATTTTGTTTTTAAATGTCTTTTGTCTATCCATTATATTATAACATAGATAATAATAATGATAAAAAGACGTATTAGAGCATATATATGCATTATATATCTAATATTATACCATTAATACTGCTTTAAATGACTTAAAGAAGTATATATTTTAAAATATATACCTTAAATAGTAGTATTTTACCACTTAAAGAGTATAATAATAGATTAATTACCATTTAAAGATAATATCTATACTTAATATATAGATAATAATGATATATAATGGAATTAATGGATCACTTAACTTATATTATAAAGGATTACTGATTAGTTCATTTGCATTAACAAATAAAAAAACATTTGAGAAATATCAATATCAAGGTCAGCACTTAATATTGAAATGTATGAAAGAGAACTTTAATATTAAAGTTATGATAAAAGCATTTACTGAATTTTGTAATATAATATATAGAAGGAAATATAATAAACAACCTATCCGTAGAAGTGACCATGAATATTTCTTATCTTCATTATTTGCTTTAATGAAACTTAAGATAATTGATAATGATGAAAATAATGGTTACTTAATTATGCCTAAAAAAAAACTTATCTAATATAACCTTTAATCTTTTTCTTTCTTACTTTATCCGCTAAATCTTTATCAGCAGTTCTATATGCTTTACCCTTCATAACAAATGCATAAACTCTTGCCATTGCCCATTGCTCTGCAGACTTTACTGATGGTCTTACTGCTGCTCTATTATTTTTAAAAGCACCAACTCCTCTATCATATACATCATCTAATATCTTCATCGGTATTCCAGTTAATCTTGATATATCATCTTTACCATTTGCAGTATTCAAAGATTGTTTATATTTCTTATTGAACTTCATCTTGTTTGTCACCACCATTTATATTATCTAATAGATTTTTTAATGGTTTAATATTTTTTTGTAAAACATCTACACATTCATCAAATTCGTCTTTGCCACGATCACATCTTCCACGACGTTCAATAGTAAATTCACTGCTCTTATGTTCCCATCCAAAAATACCATCATTGCATTTCCATAAATAAAAAATTCTTAAATTTGGACACTTCTTAAGTATTTCATTTCCTTTCATTAATTTATTTTGTCCAAAAAATAATGATGGATATTGATCATGTTTAATTCTTCTAGTTTTAACTTCAATAAAATAATCTTCATTATATTTATCAAACTCATAATATTTACCCATCTCGGGATTCTTGCTACTTCTTAATAATGTACCAAACTCATCTTCTAATATATTATGTATTTCTTCCTCACTTTTAAAACCAAACCTCAAATCACTCTTTTGTTTATTATTCATCTTTAGTATAAACATAGATTTAATTTTTGATATTTAAACGCATAAACTAATCAATACATTTTGTAATCTTTGTCATATTAATTAAATTAACGAATGCATCAATTTCTTTAATCTTACACTTTAATATTTTATTCTTATATTTTAATTCCAATATTTCATCAACTAACTCTTCTACTTGACGATTACGAATACATCTATAGTAAATACATAGTAGAAAATCAAACATGCTTATATTATACTTATATAATTTATTTATTAATATTAAACGTATGTTTGAAATTTAAAAAAAAAATATACATAAATATAAAAAATGAGTGAAACACTTAGATATTATGATAATCCATATTCATCAACTAAAGAAACAAAAAAATATCAACATTATTATTATGCATATACTAAGAAATTATTAAATGCACAAGATTGTATAAAATATTGTGAATGTGATAAGTTTAGAAATGAATCTAAAAAATATAAAGAAAATAGAAAATCACGTGCAAACTTAATTAAAGATGATAAACCAATATATCATGAATGTAATGATCTAGATAATAGTTACGATCAAGAAGGTATAATTGATAAAGATAAATGGTATGTATATTATAAGAATAAAGTTTATAGTAAAGAAAGATATAAATATCTAAATATTCATAAAACAAAAAAATATGGTAATTATTGTATATTAAATAGTGGCGAGTATAATAATTATAAATATAAATTATTATAGATAAAAAATATTATTATTATTATTATTATGAAGTCATCTTAAATTATTAATCATAATAATCATTAAATTTTTCGGGATATAGTTTATAGAAATCTTCAATAAAATCACTATTACTTCTTAATTGCCTTCTTAATTCGGTTGATAAAGTCCCAAAATGATAATAGAAAAATTCCATACGTAATGTTTGTTCGTACCATTCATCGTGTTGTAATTTATATAATTCTAAATTATCTATTTCAGTAAATACTTTAATGTATAATACACTATCAATTACATCTCCACAATACCCCTCTGGATCTTCAATGATTTCTTTTAATGTAAAACAATCTTTATCATAATCACTATTATATATTGCATCAAAATCATTAATGACATCTTTAAATTTTTGTTTTGTTTCTTTTTCTACTTTAATAATATCAGTATTGATTTTCATAATGTATTGAATTAAGTCATTTGGAATATGTTGTTTATTATGATATTTGTCAGCAAATATTTTGTAATCATCAGTAATAGTCATCTTTGTTTTTAGTAGTATGATAATTAGTCTTATGGAATTTCAAATTATCTTTTTTCAAATTATAATTATTCATCATCATCATCAATTCTATTAAATGTATATGTTCCATTATTGTTTGTCTCAATATCATACGGCATCATGCAATTCATTTTGTAATAAAACTTGCCGTTTTGATATGATGAACATTGACTATCGCCGTTATGATAAGTAGTAAGATGAGGCATAATAATATCTTTTACATATTTTAGTTTATGTTCTTTGTAATATCCAGTTCCAATGTTGAATGTGTATTGATTAATACCTTCATCAATAGTTTGTTCTATTTCATCTCTTACAAACTCATCAATAAACATCATATTAACAATCTCATTATCATTTTTGAGTTTAATAAGTTCTTTATCATCTTCATGTTTTTCTCCATCTTCTTCTTTGAGTTCCTTTTTGAATTTTGTAATTTCATCTTTGAGTTTCTTTTGCTTTGATAATATCTTTGTTTTTAGTTCTTCATTTTCTTCTTTGAGTGTATTTTTTTCATCTTTCAATCTATGGATTTCTTCTTGGTGTCTATCCGTCCAATCTTTCATTTGTGCATAATCTTCTTTGAGTTTTGCAATTTCTCTATCTTTGGGTTCTTCATTATTAAATAGATCAATAAATCCATATAATTCAATAACATGAGAAATCAATTCATCTTTTTTCAGTTTTTTAATATTAGCACCAGTGTATTTTGTAATTGGCATCTTTGTTTATTTGTTTTAGTAGTATGATAATTAGTCTTATGGAATTTCAAATTATCTTTTTTTAAATTATAATTTGATAATTTATAATAATTAAGATGACTTCATAAAATAAAAATGGATACATCACCCGCGGGTTATCGTAAAAGATTTATTGAACAACTTACATATTATTCAAATGCTGATAATTATAAGGATGGAATTTTAGAATGGTATCTAACTGAAGTTAGAATTGCAGACAATGATAGTAATATACAATGTATTTGTAAAAAACATATTAAAAAATTATGTTATATCAAAAATATCCATAATGGTATAGATTTAATTATTGGTAGTGATTGTTCCGCACATATTGCAAAATCTATGAATAAAGAAGCATTACTTAAACTAGATAAATTAGAACATCCCGAAAAATTTTGCAAAGTTTGTTATAGTAAAATGAGAAAAGTCCCAAAAAAAGATGAATATATTTGCAAGGAATGTGCAAAACAAATTATTGATTGTGGAAAATATAAAAATAAATCATATAAATATGTTCATGATAAAGATAAATCTTATTGGAATTGGATCAAAAATCATGATAATCTTTATGGTGGTTTATTAAAGTTTCAATTATATATTTTGAATATGAAATCTTAAATATAAGAATTACTAATATATAAGAATAATTATAATTTGATAATTTATAATTATTAAGATGACTTCATAAAATAAAAATGATTATAAAATCTATAGAAGATGCAAAACTATTACAAAGCAAATTATCTTATAAAAAACAACATATTGTTTATGTATTTTATAAAAATGATATTTGTTTATATGTTGGTGAAACTAATGGTAAGAGTCAATTTAGTTATATTATGAATCATCATACAGTCAAAAGAATTAAATCAAAATTTAAAGATGGTTATTATATTAAAATATATTTTGAAAAAGATATACCTTATTATCATTATACACAATATGAAGGTATGTTAATTGGACTTCTTAATCCAAAATTAAATAAACGTAGAATAGAAGATGGTAGAATTTTAACGGGATACCGTCGTAAATATAATATATCATATTTAGATTATTATAAACGCAAACGTAAATATAGAATAGATTATCATTATAGTTTAGATCCAATAGATGTTTTTAGATTTTATGTGCAATATAAATATCCAAATATCTATAATGATGTATTTGTTAATAATCAAACTACTAAATATCAAATATTAAAAATATGTCGTTTTAAAAATATTCATGACGCATATTATTTAATAAAACCATATAGTAAAAAAAAAGATTGGAAATATGTATTTAAATCTATATTAAATGAACTTAAGAAAAAAGATTACTTGAATATTGATGTATATAATTATATAAAACAAGGTGGTTGTAATAATTATGGATATATTAATAAAGATTATTTATAAGAATAATTATAATTTGATAATTTATAAATTAAAGATGACTTCATAAAATAAAAATGGATACAAATAATCTAAATTATTCTCAATTATTGCAATTAATTCGTGATAAGTTTGATGACGAATTAGAAACAAAACAAACAACTATTGATACATTAAGTAAACAAATATTAATTCTTAATTATAAAATAAATGAATTACAAAAACAAAATAATGAATTTATAAAATTAATACAAGAAAATGATAAATTAAAAAAAGAAAATGATAAATTAAATGAATGTATTACTAATATTATAGGTGTTTAATCAAATGTTACTAATATTGGATTTTCTTTTGTAGCACGTCTTATAGTTAAACAATATAAACTTTGTTGTTTAATAATTTTTTTTTGATTCATCTCTTCTTCAACTTCTTCACTAATAACGGGATTAACATTATTTGTACAATATGGACTTAAATTATAAAATCTACATGCACG
>Ga0181410_1001053_pt1 | contig 11854 bp, 26 predicted proteins | sample 33SPOviralmetaG_FD_130112 | JGI IMG/M metagenome (GOLD analysis project Ga0181410, IMG submission 130112) | Marine viral communities from the oligotrophic San Pedro Time Series (SPOT) site, San Pedro Channel, CA, USA - 33 SPOT_SRF_2012-06-20 | ecosystem: Environmental > Aquatic > Marine > Strait... | reverse complement strand
TAGTATTTCAGGAGAGACTTTGCTAGAGACTGAGATTCCCGCCATCATTAGAAGTAGAGGGTAATAACCATTTCAAGAATTCAAACACCAAAAAAATAAAAGCCATGCATGACGCTAATACTTTCGCTTGCTTTATGAACGTTCTAGAACTCCATGAAGCTCTAGATATCCCTATCCTATTAACTCAAGAGGAATTAATAAACCTTTAACCCACTCCGATATGAACAGCCAACAATATCACCAACTTTTGCGATTTACCATTAATTCAATCTTACAAGGTCATTCTGCTCTTTACGTAGAATCCGATGGCCCACAACCTGACGTATATTTTAATCTTCCATCTGCGCAAACTTCGGGAACAATGACCCAACGGATATCGGCAGACAAGCAGTCAGCAAGGGAATTTCTTTCTAATCACGGCATAACTGAGCCTTCAATATTTTAAGATATGACAACTAAGCAAATAACCCAACTAGGAATGGAGCTCACAAATAAAGATGGAGGAGCGACCATATTAAGGAATGGAAGCCTAGCAAGTGAGGGATTCGCCGTCGGTGGTATCATGGAATTTAATTACTTCCAAGCAGACAAGAGCCCCGAAAAGTTAGCTAGCTACGTACTCGACGCAGTTGCTTGCATCGAAGAGTGTACCGCCTGTGACGCTTTTGGGTTTTGGATTCATAATAGCTCTATGTATATCGATGCAATTAATATATTTCAAAACGAATCTGAAGCTTTATCTTTTGCCCGAAAGAATAACGAAATCGCAATATTTGACCTAAATACAAGCAGTGAAATACGCTGCTAAATTTCTCCCTTATAGTATACACTTATCAATTCAAGAACCATGAACAATTTCTTCAAGCCCCAAGCAACTTTATTACCTACGCTCACCAACTTCGAGACGGGCGAAACCTATTCAACGAGCGATATTTTTAGAAACTTATTTCGCCAAGACGTTACAACAACCCTAGTCTTTGGTTCTGCTGACGAGTGGGAGTTAGAGAACGATTTAAAGTTGGCCATTAATTCCATGTTGTTCGATACATATTACGCGGTTGGAACAACTACCAAGTCAGAGCCCTCTAAAGAGGATTTGAGCCGATTCAGAAAAGAACGCGCTGAAGTTGTTGAATTCCTCCTTTACAATAAAGAAGAATCTCCTTTGTATGAGTTCAAGAAGACGTTCAGGCGATTCCTCGAGACTAAAGAATTCTGCGAAGATGGATTGATTCAGGAACACAAAGGCTTGAATCTAGAAAAGCTCGAGGAGTTTCTAGGAATCCAAATCTCAAGCGAAATCGCTGAGTATTCAGACCGATTCTTTGTAAGTGGTCAAAGTGGAGATTGGTACATGAGTGAGTTTGGAAAGCAAACCAACTCGAGTATCTGTTTTGAGGACACTCAAGTTAGGATGCTCGTTCGCTTCATTCGTCGAGTGCTCAACGTTCAAGAAGATGCGACCGACCGCGCTACCATGCGATTTAATGAGGGCTTCAGTGCCTCACAAGTGGCCGAAGAATTGACAAACGCCTATGGGGTCGAGCGAATCATTAACAAGGCTTTAAACGAGTGTAACAAGACCGCTAAGACTGCAGTATGTCACAAGTGTTACGGTACTTGGGTTGTTGACTTCAAGTCTGCTAAACGACACGACGTAAATACTGAGGTATTCGAGTTTGATAACCAACAAATAGCTCGAGAGTACGCTAACGCTAAGAACGTATCTGAGAGATGCGACAACCTGAGAGCCAAGAACATTGATAAGATAGCAGAGCTCAAAGCAGAGTTGGCTAAGTGCTTGGAGCTTACCGACAACTTCGACAATAGTACTGACGAAGCTACCGCCGAATTGCTCAAGGCTCAAAAGTTGGCACGACCTTTGCAAGCTTCCTAGTAGTTCTTTGACATATTAACAGCGTTAATGGTTTACCTGACTAAGGTAGAGGGGTTCGATTCCCCTCAACGCGCAAACATTTTAAAACTTTACATTATGAAAAATCAATCAAACAAAATCAGCGAAATACTATTCGACAAAATCGGACTCGAGCAAGAAGACGTTACGGACATTCAGGTCAGTCGTTTTTCAAGAAATTCATACTATAGATTCAAGGTATATAGCATAGATAAGGACGATGCTTTTGCCCTAGGCTCTCTATTAGGTGAGGAATATGGTAGTAGCAACCTATTTATCGAATCGTACTCCTCCACTAATAAGTACAGAAGTTTCTCATCAATAGAAATACGCGCATAAAAATGTATCAATTCAATAGCACCCCACACAAGGTTCAAGAAGCATTCGAGCAATGCATTGAGGACCTAATATTCGCGCAAGAATCTTTCGACGAGTATAACGAAGAAAGGGACGGCGCAAGACTTATCAAATACGACTACTCAATGACTGAAGACGAATTCGGGTGGAACGTGTTCGAGCATCGAACTTACCATGACGATTTCCTTGGTAGTGTCCAAGCAACATCTTGCCGATACAAAATCACGATAGACGAAAACTTTAATGCAGAAATAGAAATCATAAAATAAGAAACCATGAAGAACCCCGAAACACAAGTTGGTGGAAGCCACTACAACAAAATGAAGATTCAGCCCGTAACCTTCATCATGGAAAACGAACTCAGCTATGCACAAGGCAACGTCATTAAATACGTTTGCAGATACAAAGACAAGAATGGGCTTGAAGACTTGAAGAAAGCGCAGCAGTATATCGGATTCCTAATTAACGAAATCGTAGATAATGACTAAAGAACAAAGTAACGAATTAAAATTCCTCTCAGCCCGTAACAGACTCGAGGGCAAGCTAATTATAATGAAAGACTTCATAGTCGAGCAAGGCGTTGCTAAGGTTGGTAAAGCTAAGTACCAAAACTTATTCGAGATTAGCACTCTTGGCCTCATGCTTATCATGGAGAATCGATGGCAGAACGACGAGATTAACAAGCTAAGGCAGCAACTTAGCAGAGAGATGGATTTGAATACAAAAATGATGGCTAATGGCAAAATATCTTGAGAACTTCCCTAAGAAATTTCCTACGTGGAATGAGAATTATCCTTGCCCTACTGAGATAACCCTATACACGAGCGCGGTAGTAATGAAGAGAATGAAGAAAGACTTCCCTCTCCCAAAACACCCCGATTTCAAACAAATATTTAAAGAATACCAAGATGCACAATGAACGACTACACGGAGAATTGACTTTCTCTCTATCCGTATCTCTTGACGATGTAGACGCTAACGAGGACGATATCAAAGCAGACCTTCAACGAGTCTTTTCAAGAGCTATAGCAGCCAATGAAAGATTCTTGCCCCAAGGGGTTAATCTAGAAGAACTTTGGTTGGACTTTCAAGACTTATACACCAAAGATGACGATGACCGATTCATGGACTATAAAATGGCCACTGACCCAAGAGTATAATAGTTACCCTATGGAGGTAACACAAACATTAAAAACAAACATTATGAATACTGAACAACAAAACGACGCAGAGGTACAAGAGTACCAATCAAGAGAGACGAACCGAAACGAGGCTATCGCCTTGCTCAAGAATCTAAAGACTAGAGAGAACGTATCGGTCTCCAAAGTATATTGGAAGAATGGGCAGCCAACTTTAGTAGAAAGCACTAGCAAACTTAATTGGGAGCAGAGGCTAGCCAAGAAAGGGTTTACACGACCTGAGTCTAAGGGTGTTCCCGCCACGGATTCATGCGCTAGGATGGCCTCATCGTGGGAAGCTAAGTTAGACCGACGTAGACGCGCTAATTACACTCTAGAAGAAACACCAACAATGGCGTTCAAGGCAAGCGGTCACCTTCCCGCTCACTATTACATGGATGAGAGCGCGCTAGAAGCTTATGTAGAATCATTAACTAAAGAATCATGAAGAAAGAAACCTTAATACGAGTAAACGTCTCCAAGGGTGACGTAGTAGACCCGTTAATCGCAGACAATGAGTCTGCAATGTCGGATTCAATTATGAAGGTGTTGGAGATGCGTGTTGAACATGAAGTAGACAATCTAGCTTACTTCGAGGTCGACTTTGACCCAAGACAAGATACCATCACCGCATTCTGCGAAGTATTTGACGAAGCGTATGACGATATCGTATCTATTAACCTATGGGCCAAAACAAATGATTAAGACAATAAACCAACTAAGAGAGGAGCTAGCTTTTTTCGAGTTCGAAATGAGCCAAGCTGACAACGAGAAGCGAATCGCTTTTCTAAACGAATGTATCATCTCAGTCGAGGCCAAGATTTCCCGACTACAAAACGAACAATATGACGAAAGCAACCGATGAACAAGTACTCAGTGCACTAGAGCAAGCCATTATCGGCCTCTCTAGTGGCCTCGCGGACACTCCAAGGGACTCTGAGCCCTATTTAGAATTAAAAGCTAAGATTGAGGACTTATTTGACCAATGGAGAGACCTAGACAAGAAAATTAACCCCTGTAATATCCGAATCAATGACTAAGCAAGAACAAACAGAGTACATGACGCAAGCAGCGTACAAACTAATCAATTGGATGGCAATCGAAGATTCACGCAAGCTAACAGGCATTGAACGTATCATGTCACAAGGTACTGCGCAAGACTATGACGCCAAGGTGGCTCAAGGTTTTCCTGACGTTATGTCACAAGATTTACACTTCTAAAAAAATAATTGACAAAAAGCTTGCATATATCAAATTTAATCCCTACTATATTGATATGGGAACGAAACAAAACAACATTATGAAAAACGACGGCATGAACAATCTATCAAACAACACAATCACCGCACTAGCCATGTTGTTAGTTGCACTTATGGGAATCGTAGCAATGACTTGCACTGCAGTACATGCTCAGGAAGTAAAAGTCCCAAGTAGATTCCAACCACTAGAAGAGGAGCCCTTATCGAGGCAGAGCTATTACTACAACAAAGCAGAGCGCAAAGCTTTTCGTCAGGATTGGGAAAACAAAGACGAGATAGCAGCCAAGGCAGATAGTCTCCGCAAGGTTATCTCAGTAGCTCACCAAGAATCTATCCGCAGAATGAACACAACCACAATCTTTTATAGCGGCGGCTATACAACAATCTACACTCCTCCAATGTCAAATCTAGTAATCGTAAAAGATTACAATTATTAATCTCTAAATAATAAATCATGAACAAAGATGAAAAAGCAAGATTCAAGCAGTTGGCTGACAAGTACTCCTTGGCTCCCACCGACTTTTGGAAATCACCACAGGGCTTCGTCATTATCTCTCGAAGAGGTATTGAGAAGATTCAAAATGGTCTTAACGCCGTTGTTAATTACTCTGTGGTTCCTGAGTTTAGTAGCCCTGACAATAACACTTACGTTATTAAGGCTGTTGGTACAGTCCGCTACAAGAATAGTGAGCTTGGTACAAGAATCGGTGACGAGGGTCAAGAAATTCTCACGGTCGCACCTAACATACGAGTCATTGAGACGTTTGGTGAAAGCTCCCCGAAGAATACTCGAGGCGGTGCTCAAGCCTACCCAATCGCAATGGCTGAGAAGAGAGCATTATCTAGATGCATTCTAAAGCTCAGTGACTTTTATACACTAAACGTACTAGGAGAGGATGAAGTCTCCGAGTAATGAAGATGAATGGGACGAATTGTTAGATGGTAAACCCGAGTTCAATCAATGGAACGAAGCAAACAGACTTCTGTACTTGCTTGCCAACTCATCTCTAGATGAAGAACAACGGGACGAACTTACTGAAGACATAATCTCAGCTGCACTAGATGCAGACAGCGCACGAGAAATAGCCGAGTATCTCAATCTCAATCGGTTGCATTTTTCAAACATCCCGAACCCGAGCCAAACGATGGTCGCAAGGTTCATATCTCTAATATCAAAAAACGATTAATATCATGAATATTCCCGCTAACTTAACAATCTCTATCGACTTAAACAAAATTGACGAGCAGTACGTAATCAAGGGCAAGAACGGAGCTCGCTATGTAGACCTCAAGCTAGTAAACAGCCCTGACAATCAGTATGGTGCCGACTACTTTGTATCTCAAGGCTTGCCGAAAGCAGTCCGAGAAGAAATCAAGTCCTCAGGAAGCGAATGGCCTAAGACTCCTATCGTAGGGAACGGCAACGCATGGCAGTGTATGGAAGGTAAGCTCAATAGCAACAAACCTTCTAAGGACTCTGCTCCCGCCGCATCTGTTCCATCTGTGAACGATGATATGCCATTCTAATGAGTATAGCAGAATACACCGAAGAACTACGCGTTCTTTTCGAAAGTATTCTAGACGTTGAGACGGGGGACGGGGCTTGCGCTCTGTCCCTCCTTAACGCTTTAGAAGAAAGCTACAACGTAGAACAAAACAATCCTGAAGGAAGTGAATCAAGCCAAGTAGAAGTAGAAGTAGAAGTAACCGATTTGGCTAATCACGTAGCAGACATGAACGACATGATGCTCGAAATGATTCTCGACCTGAACAAGCGGATTAAAATCCTAGAATCAAAATGAAGAAAATTATAGACAAAATCAAAGACATAGACTCCGACGTATGGGAGCAGCTTATTGGTGAGCCTGAGAAAGCTATCTCATCCAAAGCTCAGCCATCTGCTATAGGCGCAGTAATTAATTGGGCATCCACAGAGGTGAACGCTCCAATCATTCTTATCGGACAAGAAGTTCATATATGGAACGGCTTGTTCTATGAGCGAGGCGCAGTCTATGACGTTATAGACGCTGCTCTTCGACAATTAAAACTACCTGTATCTCTTGCCATTGACTCAGACTTTATTCGTTCTGTAGAGAAAGCACTTAGTGTTGCCTCTGACCGATACGCCATGAACCTAGACATGTCTCCTAAGGGCTTGAACTTCAAGGATGGTGTTCTCTTTATGACTCAGACATCTGTAGACTTCAAGGCGGGACACGACCACAAGAATGTATTCACTTACTGCCTTCCATTCAACTACATGGGAGACCGAAAGGAATCCAAAGTTTGGAGGCCATTCATTAAGCAAATCGTTCCCGACGAGGAGATGCGAGAGTACATCATGGCATCATTTGCCAACTCTATATCTTGCGACCCTATGCGTGCTCAGCGTATGTTGTTGTTGATGGGTGTTGGTGCTAGTGGAAAGTCTACATTGATTGACGCAGTAGTCGCTACTATTGGCACAGCTAACGCTTGCCGTGTTGATGACCTACGTAACCTAACCAAAGATGACAGCCGATATCGAATCGACCTAGCTAAGAACATCCTCTGTATCTGTGGTGATGCTTCGGGCAACATTGGCAACAAGGACGTACTCAAGCAAATCATCTCGAAGGAGGAGATTAGCGGACGGCGTTTGTACAAGGAGATTGAGTATTTCTATCCTAGGGCTAGCTTGTTGGTTGCGTCTAATGAGATTGGCTTTACCCATGCATTAGGTGACTCAGGTATTAGCCGACGAATCGACATAATTCAATTCAATAATCCCGTTGCTGAGAAAGACCGAGACCCGTTCATCGGTGAGAAGTTAGCAGCTCCTGTTGAGCAGCGCGAAATGATTCTTGACATGGTCGATGCAATGATTAATATGCAGCAGACTCACGGCAAGATGGTTCGACCTGATGCTCTCGCTCAAGCTTTGACTGACCTTATGTACGACGGAGATTCCTTCTTAGCGTTTATGGGTTGGTGTGGTTTAGAAGCTGACGGAGAGGGAGCTGAAGATGAAACTACAGAGTGGTTGCATCAGTCATCTCTTCGAGATGCTTACAATAGATTCAGCGGTGAGTACGGCAACGCTCCTCTCGGTATGAAAGGACTAAAAGGAAAGTGTCGCGTGCAAGGTGCAGCGATGCGTTCGGCCTCAGGGCGTTCTCACAACTTTAAATTCAAGGTGGTAGACAATGAGCTCTTCGCCAAAAACTTCTTTATGAACACTTTATCATGAAAATTGAAAACCAATACAGAGAAGCTGAGCTCCTCAGCCTACCTGACCTTAACCAATTAGCAGCGGATGTCTCAGCCGAGCTTCAAGAAGAGGGCTACCCTCACAAAGATATAGCGGCTTGGTTCCTTAGAAACAAATGCTACATACCCTACTCTCTCATAGCTGAGCTAGTCGGATACTCTAGTCCTGAAAAGGCAGCAAGGGCTGACCAAGACCTACGTTGGCAATGTGAGTCGGGAATGGTTAGTCTTTGGGGTGAGTATCGCGACATAGTTGCTAAGCTTCAATCCTTAGCTAATACGTTTTACGGACTAGGCGGTAACGTCCTGATGGAAAGAGCCGACGACGACTTAGCAGAAGCTCTCCTAATCGAGGCTTCCATTACATGTGGGTACAGAGATAATCGACGTAACGGTCAGTGGTTTCAATCCACCCCAAAAGAATCTACTCTACGTAACTTAATTTTAATCCTTGATGAAGATGTGCCTGTTAAGCATCTGATTCGAAACTTCACAATCACAAACAATTACTAATATGTCTATTTACAAAGCTTTTATGTCCCGAATCGTTGAGCTCCATGCAGAAGGAAAATCCAAAGCAGAGATTGCTCGCATAATTAAATCAGAAAATGGCCTACTACAATCAGACGAAACCATTCGTCGCTCAATCTCGGGTCACCTCGCGGAGCTTCCTTCTAAAGAATCACCCGATGCGTCAGCTATCGAAGCATTCGCGTCCAAGCATGGCATCGATGTCTCAACCATCTCTTCCTATTGGTTCAACGATGGCTCAGGTATCTCAGTAAATGTCAAGAACAAGAATAACTCAGGTTTCGATTGGGATGCGGTACGTGAAGAGATGCTCACCACCATGGCTGACCACAAGCGTGAGTTCGAGCCTATTGAATACTCCGATAGTGCAGATGGTCATTGTTTGGTCATTGACCCAGCTGACGTACACATCGGTAAGCTCTCTGACTCATTCGAAACAGGTTGCGATTATGACAATCAGACTGCTGTTAAGCGAGTCAAGGAAGGTGTACGAGGTATCTTACAGAAAGCTAGTGGCTTCGATATTGAGCAGATAGTTTTTGTGGGAGGTAATGACATCCTACACATCGATTCGCCAAGTCGAAAGACTACTAGCGGTACGTCACAAGACACTGACGGCATGTGGTTCCGTAACTTCTTAATTGCTAAGGAGCTCTACATCGACCTCGTCGGTTCTTTGCTTCAGATAGCACCCGTTCACTTCGTGTTCAACCCATCCAACCACGACTACACCCACGGGTTCTTCTTGGCTGACATGATTAACACGTACTTCGCTAACCACGATGGCTTCACTAGTGACGCTGATTTGCAGCACCGCAAGTACTACCAATATGGCTCAAACCTAATTGGTACGACTCACGGAGATGGCGCAAAGCAAGCTGACCTACCTTTGCTCATGGCAACGGAGGCTCCCGTGATGTGGGCGGGCACTAAGCACCGATACATCTATACGCACCACGTTCACCACAAGCAATCGAAAGACTACCAAGGTGTGACACTAGAGAGCTTGCGCTCACCTAGCGGTACGGACGGATGGCACCATAGGAATGGATACCAACATGCTCCCAAAGCTATCGAGGGATTCGTTCACCATCCTGAGTACGGACAAGTTGCACGACTAACACACAATTTCTAATGGCAAAGCTAATATGTTCAAACGAAAAATGCGCAGACGTTTTAATAACCGATACTCTATCGGCAAAGACCCTAGTATGCGACAAGTGTTATTCACCACGCAATGTACACAATCCCGACTACGACCCTAGCAAGGGAGTCGGTGGCATGAGCTTCTTCGATAGCGGCTCAGGCAAGAAAAAAGTGCTGTAAACAAAGAAAGCCACTCAGTTCCATTACGGAGCCGAGTGGCTTTTTGCGTTTAGGGTAATTTATTTACCTCTAGACCATACAGATTTCACAGTCTCAGTAGTCTGTTCAGCGAACTTAGCTAGAAGTTGCACCAAATCAGAAGAGTCTATTCTGCAGTTGTTGTTGAAATCAAAGTGCTGGAGAAAGTTGCTGTCTCCGCACTGAGCTCCCCAAGCGGTGAGGAACTCTAAAAGCGTGTTTACCATTTATTTAAATTTAAAAGTCCATAGCGTCAGATACTATGTCACCTAGTTGGTCATCGCTACGGCTAGCTAGGTATTCTTGTGTCGTGACTATGGAGCTGTGTTTTAACAGTTGTCTTATCGTATCTATATCTGTACCTTTACGCACCATGTAGGTCGCGAAGGCGGCACGGGCCGCGTGCCAACTCATGTGTGGCAAATCAAGCTCCTTAGCTACGTCCTTAAACACAGCATTGCCTCTTGAAGTAGCCCGCTTAATCTGTCTCCCTTCCTCATCCCGAGCAAGGTGTGATTCAATCAAGGGGAACAACCGAGCACCACTGTGTGCCGTCATCCATTTATTTGCAATGGCTTGTGCCTTGGGGTTAAGGGGTAAGCTAACTCGCTTGCCGTTCTTATGCATCTTGTACTCTATCTTCTTGCTTCCAATTACCTGTTCTTTGTATAATCTACAAATATCGCCAATACGAATACCAGCACAGTAAAAACTGAATAACCAAGCGTCAATGTAAACGTTCCTATCAGCATTCTCCTCTATATTTTTTACGTCCTCAATCATGATAGCTCGCTCAAACGTTGCGGACTTACGTATCTTGTACTTCTTGAAGGGGTTCTTCTCTAGTACGTCACGGTCTACTGCTTGCTGAATCGTCGACTTCAACGAACTCATAGTAGATGCTATCGTGTTCTGTTTATTCCCTGTTTGCCTCATAAAGTTCTCGAACCTATGTAGCCAATCAAGGTCTATATCTGTTAGTTCTACGTCGTATTCAAACTTTAGCACCTTATTCAGGTGGCTACGCAGCTTCCTCTGCGTGTTCCATGCGGTAGACTCAGACTCTCTATCGAGACGAGCTTCCCAAAATTCAATTAGTGTCATTTTTATCTGGTTAAGGGGACGGCACCACACCGCCCCCGATTCACCCAACGTAAATCAACCACTGATTCACATCTTAGTCTTCTCGTAGCTACGTCCAGCAAAGTATGCGCCGAAAGCAGTAAGAGAAAGAATTTCTAATAGGTTAATGTATTGTTCTTTGACTTCGAAGTCCCAAGTCCCGACAGAATCTACTATAGCAAGAATCGTGTAAAGCGACAGGAGAGCTATTAAGGTCATGGGACGGACTGTCTGGGACAATCTGTTGCCAGAATCATTATCTGACTTCCATCGCTCTGTAATGGCCTCCTGTGCAATCCTCTCGGCCTCATGTAGTGCATCATAGTAGGAAGAGTCTTTGGGGATATCGGTGTCTTTATCGACTAGGTTTTTAACGAATCCAATCACCCCAGAATCTGGAAGAGCATCCTTCGCTGCATCAAATATCTTGGGTGCCTTTTCCTTTAGCCAAGCACCGAGCTTTGTCTCTTTCAATGTTTTCTTTGATTCCATATAACCAATCTTCTACGTCGAAGCTAGGACAAGCCTTCGTTACCTTGGGTAGGTCACAGTGTCCCGTGATATAAGTTATATCTGGGTAGCGCGTCTGTAGCTCGACAATTAATTCATACATTGCAATCTTCTGAGCGTCGGTACGATTGTCCTCAGGCTCAAAGTCGCTGTTAAGTCCTCCAACATAGCATATTCCTACACTTGTCTTATTAAAACCTTTAGCATGCGCTCCTACGCGCTCTATAGGTCTCCCGTTCTGTATCTCACCATCTCTAGTGATTACGAAATGATAACCGATATCACTCCAGCCTCTCTCCAGAACATGCCAACCCCTTATTGTATTGGCCCCAATGTCCATTGTTGGTGTAGTCGCAGAGCAGTGTACTACAATTCTATCGATATTTCTC
>Ga0181410_1001052_pt1 | contig 11859 bp, 22 predicted proteins | sample 33SPOviralmetaG_FD_130112 | JGI IMG/M metagenome (GOLD analysis project Ga0181410, IMG submission 130112) | Marine viral communities from the oligotrophic San Pedro Time Series (SPOT) site, San Pedro Channel, CA, USA - 33 SPOT_SRF_2012-06-20 | ecosystem: Environmental > Aquatic > Marine > Strait... | reverse complement strand
ATCTAAAGATGGATTTATAGGTTCAAGTACTGTAGCTTACAAGAAAATGTATGCAAAAGTTGCAGGTCAGTTGCTACAAGGTAAGAAAGTATCTATAGAATACTTAAATATAAGTAAGTTATTGGAGGATAAACCAGTAGATAACAAAGCAAAAGACCACATGATTTTAGCTGATAGTGTATATGAAAAATTACAAGAGATTAATGGTGGTGTTATAGCATTAAATGCTAAGATTAAGGGTAGAATAATAAGCTAATGTTTAAAAGATTTAAAAGAAAAAGAAATTCTGATGGTACATTCAAAAAGGATGTAGTGTGGACGCCATGGAACGAAGCATGGAGTTATAAAATGAGTGAACAACTCAAAGATATGATTGAAAGAACCTCCTGGACATTTGTCGAAGCATTTATTGGTGCTTTAACAGTTGCTCCTTTAGTTGGTGTAGACGCTGAAGTACTTCAGTTAGCTGCATTAGCAGGTGGTGGTGCTGCACTTGCAGTAATCAAGACATATGCAAAGAAACAAATAACTGTTTCATCTGTAAGCAAATAAAAATATCTAAATAGTACATTAAGGTACTTTATCCTGTATACTTATATTGACAGGAGATAGTATTACACGTAAAAAACCTATCCCCAAAGAGTGGGGTAATAACTTTTACAAATCAGGATGGCAACCTGGACTTGAAGTCAACGAACAAACAGGTGTCGGAGAGATTACTCACGTAGGTACTGACCCAAATTACCGTAATAAGTTTGATGAAATCCTACGTAACTGGGGATTCGACCCCAATTTATACATGATAGAGGGTTCTGTTCGTGCATCATCATGGAATACACAGCTAAAAGGTGGAGATGTTGAAACATTTTACGCATTTAAAGGCGTTGTACGGAAAAAAAGTCCTGGACATGACAAGTATTTTCAAGAATTATTTAAACAAGCTAAGAAAAAACCCCCATTAAAACCTAAAACACACGGTGGTGACACTGCTTTCTTATTCTTTATGGCAGATTGGCAACTTGGAAAAAAAGATTACGGAGTTGAGAATACAATTAAACGTTATGACATAGCGTTGCAAGATGCAGTCAATAGAATTAAAGACTTACGTAAACTTGGTGTCAATATTAATGAGGTATATATGATAGGATTAGGTGACCTCACGGAAAACTGTACACCATTTTTTTACGAGAGCCAACCACACAATGTTTCTCTCTCCTTAATTGAACAATACGCATTAGCTAGGTCCATGATAATGAAAACTATTGATACCTTTCTACCTTTAGCTGACTCTCTTACACTTGCAGGAGTACCAGGTAATCATGGTGAAATGTCAAGGACAAGTAAAGGTCAAGTTGCTACATCTAGATTAGATAACTCAGACACAATGCACTTACAGATTTGCCAGGAGATTATGAACGCTAACACTAAAAGATATAAGAAAGTAAAGGTAGAAATACCTGATGGTTTTCATCAAGTCCTGAAAATAAAAGGTATAAATGTTGGTATGACACATGGACATATGAGTGGTGGTGGTTCTAATCCTGAAAATAAAATTGAGAATTGGTGGAAAGGACAGATGTATGGTCATCTACCTATGAAAGATGTAGAGTTGTTAGTCACAGGTCACTACCATCATTTTCGTAGTAAGCAACAAGGTAATCGTACTTGGTTTCAGTCGCCAAGTTTAGATAAAAGCATTGACTTTACTGCTAGGACAGGTATGTGGTCACACCCTGGTGTCTTATCTTTAACAGTAAATAAAAAAGGTTGGGATAACTTAAAGATATTATAAGTTAAACAGAATACATATTGTATTTAACTGTAAGCTCTGTACCTGCTTCTATATCCTCTTTTGTAAATAAATATCTTTTAACCTTACCCATAATCTCACAGTTAGGTGTATCGCTATGGTTAATGAAGCCACCGAGTGGTGTTCTTAATAAATTATTAGGTTCTCCAAACCATTGTACGTGTGTCATACCTAATCTTTCATAAGCAGGTATCTCTTTTAACGTGAACAAACCTAAACCCTCTACCTTACTGGGTTTAATAGTAAGGTAATTAGGTAAAGGTCTATACATTATTCTTCTTCTTTATCAGTAGGCATTCCACCAGCTAATCCTTTTTTTGGATATTGTTGTGAAATTTTTTCTAGTCTTGCAATAAGTTTATCGTAATCTTCTTTACCCATTACTCTTCTTCCATTTGTTTAGCAATCTTAATTGTGTTCTCGTTGTGGTCATTAACAAATTCATCCATTAACTCTGATACACGTTGTGGATTTACCTTAGTCATTACTAAAGTTTTTTCTACTCGTTGTCCTCCACATGCATTAGCTAATTTAATAGCCCACTTCTTTAGTTCTTTAGGTTCATCAAATATATTAGCCATTAGAAGCCGCCTTTCTCTGCTAATCTTTTTTGCTCTGCTGTACGTAAGATTGCATTACATACTATTTCTTTATGCAAGTATGGATTGTTGTCATCTCGTATCTTAATACGCTTGATACAAAAATCGTTATTATCCATATCCGTTGCGTAAGTTAAATGTTTTTCAATAGGACATGAACCATCAAAACTTTTCTTACATTTAGTATCTAACGGTGCAGATTTAGTGAAGTCATGGTTAGGAAACCTAATTTGCAATCGTTCAACTAAACCTTTTACATTTATGTTAGTGTTTTCTAATTCACTATCAGACATTACAACCACTCGCTTGGACAATCTGTATCTCCCCATGCTTTCCAACCACAACCATTCTTTTCTTTGTAGTCGCTACAAGTCCAACTAGGAATGTTTGCGTACTTTGTGTCCTCTTGCTTTTTGCTACGGTTATCCTCTATCCATTCTGCACTATTACATTCAGGGCAATTACGTGTGTTGTCCTGGACTTCACCAAACACTTCAGTTATTAAACCTGCATCTGTATCAGTTGACGTTGCAATCTTTTCAAACACATTTAAGAAAGTACTCATCTGTTCGTTATCCCAATCCTCTACTTCTTCGGGTAACTTATGCTCAGAAATAGATTGTGTGTATGCCTCTCGTTGAAAGTCAACACGTTTTTGTGGGTTACTTTCTATCCCTGTCATTACAACTTTCAGTTGTTGTGCAACAGATTTATCTGTCTTAGGTTTAGATACAACATCATCAGCTATCTCTTTAATAAGATTCTTTTGCTCATCAGTCATTTGATTTTCTTTCTTACGCATATCAACCTTAGTAACTTTAACTTTGTCCTCGTTGTTACCTACCTTAGACATCTCTTGTCTGCTTGGTCTTGGTGCTTTGCTCCCTTGATAGTTCCAATTAGCTAACGCTCTACCTATCGCACTTGTTTCACAGTTCTCTACCCATGCATCTTTGTTAGCGAAGCCACCTTGTCCTTTAGTTTCTTGTGCTATCCCTGTTGCTATACATTTGTATTGGTCATCAGTATTAACAAACACTTCTGCTTTAATAGTCACACAAGTACCATCATCAGTAATGTGTACAACATTGGTTTCTATTTTCCCACTTGGATTATCTTTCCAATATTGTTTAAGTCTTTCCTCTACTGTTTCGTAGTTTTCTAAATTAAAGTTAGGCATTGTTGTCCTCGCTCTCTAGTATCTTATAAACTCTTTGTCTTGATACTTTAAATAGGTTTGCTATCTTTTGTATTGATAGTTCCTTGCTCATCTCTTTCATAGTTACAGCTCTAGTTCTCCTAAAAACTTTTGTCTGTTCGTTCAAGCGTTCTTCCTCATCTAACAAAGAAGTTGTAACGCTAATCCATTTGTCCATTATAATCGTCCTCTCTTTCGTAGCCACATTCATCACATAAACCACGAGTATATTTATTTATTAATGTTCTTATATAAACCGATATTCCACCACACATGAAGCATGGTATTATTCTACCTTGAAAGTAAACAGATTTAAGGGGCATTTGTTACCAAATTTAATTCCCACTGCACTTTCTTTTCATCATAGGTATCAACTAATTCATGGTAGTGTTTCTTACCAACCTTAATTGTTTTAATATCCCACAAGTCTTGCCTTAAATTAAAGATGACTGCTGATATTCTTGGTATACCAAAGTCATAAACAAACTCACTTGTGCTTATCTTTTTGTCATCACTTGCTCTTGCAGTTTTAAGTAACCACTCTACTAATGGTCTTTGCTTACCATTAAAACTTGGTACTGCTTGTCCTCTAAAGTATTTGTAATCCATTTACTCCTCCTCCTTAAACATTTCCTGAAAACACTTTGCGTGTGTGCCTGTCATAATCTGTTCTCTGTCTGCTTTATTTTTGTAGAAAAATATATCTTGTATAAATCTACGTTGATTTCTTGGTGTCTGTGTGTATTCTATCCAATCTTTCTCATCTACCTTTACAATTCCAATGTTCTCACAACTAATGCAAGGTGGTGTCTTAACAAGGATTGGATTACTATATAGATAGGGCATTGTTATGCAACACCCTTATCCATATCAATAACTAACTCATTTACGTACATCATAAATGCTTTAGTGTCATCATCTGCATCTTTGTTTACGTACTCTGTAAACTCTTTACGAATGCTATCAATAGAAAACATTGAAGCCATTATAGAACCCTGTAGCTCCTCATTATCTTGTGTTAGGCAATCAACTAATCCGTTTTGCACAGCTCCTAACATCTTGACTTTGTCCTCTAACATTGCAATTCTTTTTTCTAATTCCTTACTCACTTTCGCCTCCTTTGTTTATTGGTTTGTCGTAGTTAGTATGTTTCCTACAAATTGTTATTGCTCCCTCTAAGGTTTCAATTTCTCTGTTCAATGTGTCATCAACATCTTTGTCTATGAGTTGTGTCTTAAACTCATTAAGGTCACTTAACCATACGTTAAGCTCGTGTATTGCAAGTAGTAATGGTGTGTCATTCATTACCACACACCATTATCAAATAGATACTTATTAATGTTCTTAGCTATACGTTTTGCTCCACGTTTGTTTGGCTCTATCTCGTTGTAGTAACAAGTAGTTGCCATGAAGTTACGTAGTTCTAAGACATCAAAGTTCTGTCCATTGTTCCTGCGTTGTTGGTCGTTAGCTAATCTGTATAATCTCTCGTTCCACATAGATAGAATTGCTTTTGCAATCTCATCTACACCTGCGAAACGTTGGGGATTAAACGCTAGGTTACCATCATAAGTTGTAAGTAATAGGAAGTTCCTACCATGTTTCTTACTTTCATGTAGCAATGTTTCGTATGCTAGTGATAGTTTGTTTAGTTCGTTGTTCATTACATTCATAACAACGTTCATATCCTTACTAACTTCAAGCATTGGTAGTTTTGCTAACAAGTCGTTACCACCTGCGCTTACAACAACAGTATCGCCATGCACTTTGTTTACATCTTTTATGCAATCATAAATTGTGTAACCGTCAAGACTAATATCATTAACACGTTTATGTGCTGTGTCTTTTATGTGCTTGGGTAATTGTTCTAATACATAGTCAACAGTTCCTAATCCTGTGCCTGTATAGTATTTACAATCTAAAACACTATCGCCTACAAACGTTATGTCTGCTTTAGTATTTACTTTTACTTGATTAAACGTGTATTGGTTATTAAATTCTAGTTGTGAAATCTCGTTGTCAATTCCACGACTATCAAACTGTTCATCAATATACCAATGGTTGTCTATATCATTTATTTCTTTTGACATATTTTCCTTTCTGTCAATATGTATTGTAGCATACTGTAAATATATATGTACAAAAAAAACTAGCTATCTTTCGGTAACGTATAACAAAGGGCATTTAAAAATACGTTCTTACTTAATAGCTAGTTTTTATTAGACCTTTTGATACTTGTCTAGGTATGACACACTTCTGTCAAGCAACCGATATGAGTTATAGACTTCGGTTAGTCTTGCTATATTAATAGCTTGTAACACACAAATACAACCAACTTCGTCAAGAGGTATGTTTACATATCAATGTGCTACAAGCTACCAACTTATCCAATAAGTTTCTTTATCGGTAGCTTATAATTAATCTAACATACTTGTAATTATATGTTGTCTTTTTATAATGTTTCTTTCTCCTCTATTTCTGTAATGGTGTAGTCTGGCACATCTGTGCATTCGCTCCACCACATTGTTACTTCGTCTTTTATATTTTCCTCTTGACATTCAAAATCAACATCAAATTCGAAACTTACTTTTAATTTAGGCATTGCTCTTTCCTTTCTTTCTAATTATTTTTTCTTTAAGTAATCTGTATCTAAAATCTAAAAGACTTGCTAACCAATTACTTATAGTTAATGCGCCTACAATGTAGACAGGCACGAGCAACCAAAAATATATTTCCCACTTATCCATTTATTTTTCTCCATATAACTTTTGTTTTGTACATAAAATTATGTATCAGTTTATATTTCCTTGGGTTTCTTATTTCTAATCGCACCATATACCAACAGTATTTTTGTATGATAGAATTTTTAATCTTATACATAGTTTCCTTTCCGTAGGTCAGGGTAGCAGGTTATAAATTAATTGTAAACAAGTGTTGCATATAATTATATTAGTGCTATCTTAGTAGTAACAAAGGAAAGGTTAAACAAATGACTAAAGGCAAAGTAAAAACCAATCAAGATATTAAATGCGTAGACCAAAAAGAACACGCAAAAGAAAACAAATATAATGGGTGGGCTAATTATGAAACATGGAATGTTTCACTATGGATAAATAACAATGAATTAATGTACGCATTGGCTAATGATGAAACTGTTAAAAATTACAGGGATTTCTGTTTACGTGCAATGGATTTTGGCGTTACTCAAACAGGTGATGGCGTAAAGTTTAACGATAGAAAAGTAAACTATATAGAAATTGATAACATGATAAAAGAAATTAGGGTAAGTTAATGACAATGAAACAAGAACAAACAGTAGCAGATAGAGATGAGCGACTAGCCAAAGCTAAACGTGATATTAAATTTGTTACAAAATCCTATGAGGAGCAAAGAGCAAAGTATAAGAAAGAACGTAAATCTTATTTAGATAGGATTGTACAATCAAGTGACAGTAAAACAATTAAGTATCTTATGCAGAAAATAGAACACGTTGATAACAATATAAAGATATGTGAAAAACAAATAAAGATACAGGAGTTATGCAAAGATATAGAGGAACACAGGCACGATAACTTCAAGATGAAAATAGGATTGATTACTTTGTAACAATAACCTAACAGAAACAAATCAAAGAAGGTCGCCATTCGTCAGGCGACTTTTCTTTTACTTGCAGTGCATCACACCTTCGCAAGTCCAGGATAATAACCAACCTTCAACCAATAGTATAAGTTAACCAACCATACCTAGTATTCAATCAAACAAGGTACACATCATGTAGTATGTTCTACAGATACACACACAATATATAGTATGTCTAGCAATATAGATTATGTCTATGTCAGGAAACAGGGATATTTGTGGGCTTTCACATAGGGGGGTTTAACGTGGGGGGCGCTCTATATATATGTAATATACGCTTAGAATATGCTGTTAAGTGTGGTACAAGATGTAGTGGTACAACATATAGTGGTGTACCGTACTGCTAGTAAAGGAAAGGTTTTTTTTAAATTAAGGTTAATTAATTAATATAGTAAACATAGCTAACCCTGTGTCATCCCTCCCAAACCGATAACAAACCATTTAATGACTTATTGTAATATATGAAGTAATGGGCTTTGACCCCAGTTAGAATGGTCCTGCTAGTCCACGGTAGTATACGTATTGAACAAGAATCCTTTTCTAAAAGCAGGAAGAACTCTCTGATTGTTTGTTAACTGTATCACATAAATTAATTAATTACAAGTTTCCCTATTTCAGGGCTATATGATATAGTTATTATGGGTTTTATGATTTATTCATTTGCCCTCCTTTCTGATTGAACGACCCACCCTCACGCAAGTGAGGGAGTCGTTATCAGTAAATAAAAATTTTTTTCTCCCTCCTTAAATTACAACAATAGATACAATGAATATACCTGGAAAATCCAGGGGCAGCGTATGAGGATACGCTTCTATTTATAATAAGAAAGAAAGGCAATTCATCTAAATAACAGTACTTGGTGTACGTGTGGTAGAAGGAATGTTTTTGTGGATTGTTATATTTTTCATAACAGTTTGGACAACTGTACGACAGAACCTCGCTTCGGCGGGGTTTTGTGATATAGTAACACTATGAAATATAAAGTAAAAAAGAAAAAAGTTTCTAAAGGAAAGAAAAAGAAAAAAGGTTACTAATGGCTACATACCAAGGTAAGTCAGTATCTTTAAATTCGCCTTCTGCAATAGGCAAGGGTGAACCTGGGTATGGTAGAAAGAAATCTAAAGTGTATGTCCAAAAGGGTGACAGAGTAGTTAAGGTAATGTTTGGTGACCCAAACATGAAAATACGAAAAGGTAATGCGGCAGCTCGTAAGAGTTTCCGTGCAAGACATAAATGCAGTACGGCGACTGACAAAACCACAGCAAGGTACTGGTCTTGCAAAGCATGGTAATTAACAACAAACAACAATTATCTAGTAAACTACCTAAGAAGTATCAACTAGCACCTAAAGCTAATCAGAAATGTAGTAACTGTAGTTTCTATGAACCTGCAGGTTACTGTACATTATGGAAGGCAACAGTGCAATCATTTGCATGGTGCGCAAAATGGAAAGGTGTCGTAGATGGCAGCTAAAAAAGGTTTATATCACAATATGAACAAAAGAAAAAAAGCAGGAACAAGTAGGTCTAAAAAGAAATCTACAATAAGTCCTAAAGCATATGCAAATATGAAAGCAGGATTTCCTAAAAAAAAGAAAACAACACGTAAGAAAAAATAATTGAGTATTACAATCCCCTGTCCAAGGTGTGGAGAGGTGTTGCTACCAAAGGACGACATGAAATGTAAGAATAAAGAATGCGATAAGTATGACAGATAAAAAACTATGTTACGCTGCAGGTTGTCACAGACCTCTACCACCTAGAGCAAAAAAATATTGTAGTCAACGTTGCTACAACAGAATTAATATGCAAAAGAAACGTGCTAAAAAAGCAGGTAAAGAGTGGTCACAAATTGATGATGTTTTAGAAATACCTAGTAAAAAAACTAACGTACAATCTCGTAGAGGACAAGTCTATCAAGACATTGTCGAATCAGGTTTAGCAGCAGATATACATACAGAAAAAATAACTATGCACGAAGTTGCAGAAATTATAGGCACAACACAAGGTGCAGTATCAATGGCTTACTCTGCTTATGTAGAAGATTTAAAAACTAAACAAGACCAAGACAAGTGGGCATTGCCACAAGTAGCACAAAAGTCTTTAGAAGATTTTGATGACTTTAGACAACGTTACTTTGAAACAGAACAAGGTATACCTTACGAAACAGCAGATTATCACAAGAGATGGATTCAATCTATTATGGATGCTATAGATAATGGTGGACAGCATATGATATTGTCACCACCACGTCATGGTAAGACAGACTTGTTAATTCACTTTGCTGTATGGCTTATTTGTAAAAATCCTAACATACGTATTTTATGGGTAGGTGGTAACGAAGAGATTGCAAAGAACGCTATAGGTTCTGTACTTGACCAACTTGAAAGTAACGAATTATTAATAGAAGAGATATGTGGACCTGGAGCAAAATTTAAACCTACATCACGTACTGGTAAGTCCTGGTCACAAAGTGGTTTTACTGTAGGAACAAGAACGGTTACAGGAATTAAAAGTCCGACTATGGTTGGTATTGGTAGAGGTGGTAAGATTTTATCACGTGACTGTGACATAATTATTGCTGATGACATTGAGGACCACACATCTACAATGCAACCTTCATCAAGAGAGAACACAAGAAGTTGGTGGACCACAACACTTTCTAGTCGTAAAGAGGAACATACTGCAATGGTAGTAATTGGTTCACGACAACACTATGACGATTTATATTCACATCTTTTAGAAAACGAAAGTTGGACGACAACTGTAGAAGAAGCACACGATACTGCTTGTACCCTACCTGATTGGAATGAAGATGACCATGTGGATTGTATGTTATGGAAAGGTAAACGTACATACAAATGGTTAATGGATAGAAAACGAGCAGCAGAAACAACTGGTGGTAGAGCTATATACGAAATGGTTTATCTAAACGTTGCAATGCCTGACGGATTATCTTTGTTTGACAGAGTAGAGATAGAGGAATGTCGTGACCAAAAAAGAGATATAGGACACGTACCACAAGGAACAAGACTTATAGCAGGATTAGACCCTGCTTCTACAGGTTATCAAGCTGCATTTCTATGGGCTTATGATGCTGCAGAAAATAAATTACACATGGTCGATATGGATAACAGCTTAGGTGGCGGTATTCCTGTAGCACTAGAAGTGATAAAAAGATGGTGGATGAAATACAATTTATCACATTGGGTTATAGAGGAAAACGGTTTTCAAAAAGCAATACGACAAGATAAAAGTATTAGAGAGTTTGCATCAGGTCATGGTATATTTTTAGAAGGACACGAAACATTTAAAAATAAATTTGACCCAATGTATGGTGTTACAGCTATGCGACCAATGTTTCAAGAAAAGAAAATTTCTTTGCCATATCTCAGCTTTGAAGCGCAAGAAAAGGTAAACTTATATACGAGTCAGTTAGTATATTTTAGTTCTGCAAAAAACAGAAGTAAAAGCGTAGGTACTAAGACTGATATTGTTATGGCTAGTTGGTTTCCAATGAGAGCAATTAGACGTATGCAAAAGGAACGTTTTGCTGAACTAGGATATGATTATAACCCTAGCTTTTCAGGGTACGAACCTAGTAACATGGATATAGATAATTGGAGATAGATGCCTTTAAATAGCGAACAAATAGGACAAAAAATTGATTACCTTAGAGCTATAAATCAAGAGGGGATGATAGACAGGTCTAGGATTCGTGACATTATGAATGGTGGCGAAGCTGCTGTAAAAGCATTACTTGGTGACAAGATGAATGTTGAGTACAACCAGTTACCTGCACCTAACTTATTTTTAACTGCACTAGAACGTTTTGCACAAAAACTAGGCAGAGCGCCTGACCTCAAAGTAGATTTACTTAATGATAATGATTCACAACGTGCTAAAAAGAAATCAGAAAAAGTAGAACGTATTGTTGCGTCATACGATAAATTTAGTTCTTTACACAAACAACTACCACAAGCTGCAAGATGGCTTCCAGGTTATGGTTTTGTAGTTTGGACACTAACACATAGAAGAGATAGAAATGGTAACGCATATCCGTATGCAGAGTTACAAGATTCTTTTAATTGTTATCCAGGTAACTTTGGTAATGACCAACAACCTAATGAATTAGGAATTATTAGACGAGTACCTCATGGAATACTTGCTGAACAATATCCTGAAGCTAAACAATATATTTATGCACAAAATGAAAAAGCACAAGAAAGTGCTTACTCAATATTAATAGAAACAACTGAAAGACAAGGTAGTTGGGCTAACTCAACTGGTCAAGGAAAAGTCGTTGTAGAGTACAGAGATAGTGAAGGTACGTATATTTTCCTACCTGAAAATAATAAGATTATAGATTTTATACCAAATATGCTTTCGTCAGGACCATGTTTTGTTGTAGCTAAACGTTATTCGTTTGACCAAATGCAAAGTCAGTTTCAACACATTACAGGACTTATGGCGAACATGGCAAAGATTAACATACTTGGAACTATTGCTATGGAAGATGCAGTGTTTACAGAAACAAACATTGTTGGAGAAATAGAATCAGGTAAATACAGAAAAGGTAGAGGAGCTGTAAACTATTTTGCTCCAGGTTCTTCT
>Ga0181410_1001050_pt1 | contig 11868 bp, 20 predicted proteins | sample 33SPOviralmetaG_FD_130112 | JGI IMG/M metagenome (GOLD analysis project Ga0181410, IMG submission 130112) | Marine viral communities from the oligotrophic San Pedro Time Series (SPOT) site, San Pedro Channel, CA, USA - 33 SPOT_SRF_2012-06-20 | ecosystem: Environmental > Aquatic > Marine > Strait... | reverse complement strand
TCTAGCGCCCACGTCGTAGGTCTGATGGCCGACAGAGTTTTTCCTTCGGGATTTCAGTAAACACCCCCCATTGATGGACGACATTAGCGCTCCATTCAATCTCTCTTCAACAAATCTCGAAACCTGCGGTTGTCGAGGCGCTGTATATACCGCATTGAAATACGGAATATTCAGCAAGCCATATAATAGTAGATTACAGATAGTTTCAGTTTTCTCGACTTTACGAGAGCATTTCATTACGATTATTCTAGCCGAATCATATTTCTTGGTCGGCATAAAGTGTCGGTAAATCTCGGTGAGATACGGACGCTCATGCAAAGAGAATGGCTGTCCGTTTATTGTACGGAAATACTGCGACCACCTATCCGGATAGATTGCTATATCCCTAGCCTGCTCGGGTGTCAGAGGCTCTACCATTCAATAGGTGCGTCATGGTGTTCTAATTTAGACCATTCGTCAACAGAAGCCTGTGCCTTAGCATAACTGTCGAATGTTTGAACAATCGTATTTGTCTCTAAGTCAATTTGCGCCCATACTCCCGGACGTAGTTCGATTGCCTTCATGTTCACGATATGTTCAATCTTCTGAATGATTGGCTGTGCGGTTTGATTGTTCCATGGTAGCCTGTAGTTCTTAGCACATACAGGTCCGTAGCCGTGAGCGGTTGACCTGTGGTCGTGAAGTCCTCTGCGACAGAATGTGCATTTGCCTGCAATCTTCCCCATCTCTGCCAACTTTGCGATTGGGTCAGTAGCGAAGTCGCGCATCTCATCGACAAAAGATTGAGATGTGTTTCGACTGTGATGATAATTTCCACTAGGAGAGATATGCCCAAGCGGACTTCTGCGTATTTTTGATTTTGCTACACCTTCGCTTCTCCAAACTTCTTCTACCATGAGATTGTCAGTTTTTGGTTCGTTCCTGTTGGAGTCATAAGCGCGGATAACATATTCACGGTCGTCAAAGAAAAGATTGACTGATGGAACTTTGAGTTTCCTTGTACCTGTATCGCCTGCCCTGTTGACAAGTTCGACAACTGCTTCGAAACCACCGACGCCATCTTCGACAGGAATCTGACCGATTTGCTTGTTTATTTGGTCAACGAATGTGTTAACCCATTTCATTTGTTTGTCGGAGATTCTACCTCGTGAATCCCAACCGTCCACCAAGGACGCGACGAATGATTGATTCTGTTTTGCTGATTTCCACTTTGTTGCACCGACTAAATGTCCGTAAGTTCTAAGGATAGCAATCTCGCGAGGTTCTGCGAGAGCGTGGCTGACAGTCTTTGTTCCTGTATGGTCGTTGTATATTTTCTCGACCCAATACAATTGTTTTGCACTCAAGCGCCCTTTGTTGTCGTAGTTTGCTACTAATGAAGAAGCGAAACCTTTGCTCTTGTCGGGTAAGTCTTGTAGGACTGTTCTTAGGTTGTTAACTGTGATTTCAATATCAGCGTCGCTCATGTTTAGTGGTAGGTCTTTTCAGTTATAAACCTTTCTATTGAGACTTTACAAACATTGAGAACTTAAGCCCATGGGTCAGAACGCTTCTCTGCCATAGCCGATTCTCGTACAACTCTTTCAGAAGCCCTTCTCTGTTCAACTGCTCTCCTTTCTTGAGTAGCATCCCAACGAACCTGCCCTGTTGATACGCAGGCAAGAATAACTGATTCAATCGCTGTATCGTTATGGTCTTTGAAATGGATTGCCCATTGGAATCCACGAGCAAACATACTAACATCTTGTACTGTATGAGTTTCCGGTGAAACAGTTCCGCTTTCTTTGATAACATTCCAAGCATCATCCTTGACCCATAGCGCACAAGCGCCACCTCGACTTCCGTAAAGAGCGCCGATTCTTTGGTCAGAACCACTCAATCCTATCGTCTCATACGAGACAGAGCCGGCCGTCTTCTTGAAGATGGTACAACCCATTGAAGTGAAGGCATCCTTCACTTTATTCCTTGTCAGTTTCTTAATTTGGTTTTTGTTTAATTTTTCAGTCATAGTCCTCGCCTGTGTCTGTTAACCTTCCGTCATAGTCCACCTTTATTAATACATAGGCTTCTGACCAAACTCCGTTATTAATGTTTTGACAGCATAATTCGCAGGCTGATTCGGGTTTCAGTGGCCGGTTCTTTAGAATGGCTCGATGACAGTTCGGACATTCATATCGGTGAAGTTTTCCATCTTCTCTCGCGGCAACTTCCAATGTTCGGACGAACTTGGCTCGCTGATGTTTGTAATCCTCAAAATGTTCCCACTCTTCCTCTATTGAGCGGAATAGGACGCCATGCCCTGCTCCCGGCCCTAGAACAAAGTGAATTAGTTCGTGGCGAACCAAACCCTTGAGCAAAATTGTTTGATTCCATTCGAAAGCACGAGGATGGATTTTCAAAGTTGGAATATCTCCAATACTTGCTGTCGCTAAAGTGCGTATCGCATCATCTCTAAGATATTCCATGCGAAGCCATGACGTTCCTATCGGAAGTCCACCGAACCGATTTGGTTCGCTTCTTTTCAATCGACGGTATATTTCTCTGACAGCCAAAAGGTGTTCAGTCCTCAACGGTCGCATCCCTGTTCACCAATTCGAAGTAATTGCCCACCCTTTTAATTGTGAGTTCCATTCCGGGGTTCATTGTCAAAAGACCTTCAATATATCTCCACGCCTTCGGCGTTCCCATCGCAATCCGGAACGGTTTACCAATTCTTAACCAATGATTCGCAACTTCGAGATTGCTCTCTGTCGAATATGTCGTTGCCTCAAACTCTTGGTCGTCGTGTTCATCACTCATTGTTTGAATCCCTCAATAAACTTCTGATAATCTTTAGAATCGGTTTTCCCGTAGGTTATGTCAAGCCCGAAGCCTCTCTCATGAAGGTGTTGAACCGCATGACCTAATCTTTCGATAATGTGAGCAGGTGGGTCGCAACCTTCGCCGTCAACATCGTATCTGAATACAATTGTGTAATGTCCCTTACTCATATTCTACCACCACTCTTGTTCCTATTGGTACTTTTATATGAATTGTTGGTATGTTCTTTGAATCGCTCTTTGGTTGCGGAGCAGTACCCGAAGGGTAGGATGGGTATAGATAATCGCGAGTCTTTTTGATTTTCTCAAGCCGACCTTGGTTTAGAGCGTCGCGTTCTTTCGGAGAAATGTATTTTGTATTGTCAATGTTGGATTTGAAGAACGAAGATGGTGCGGAAACTTTCTTTGGAATGGAAGCGCCTTCTTTTGTCGCTTTGTCGAAGTAATCTTTCGGTATTAGATTCTTGAAACTAGAAACAGGAGCATTGTTGTACATTCTCTCGAGTGGTATTTCCTTGTTGAACCAATGTGGGTGAACCCATGCTTTGCCTCGACTCTTTCTTGTCGAAGTTTGATAGCCTAGACTTTTTAGGAAATCACGAAGAGTCATCCATTGTGTATAAGTAAACTCAATTCCTAGTCGGTCTTGCATCTCACCTCTTCGAATGCCTTTCGTTCTTGCTTCAATAATTACATCTTGTATTTCATCGGTGTCGGTTAATCTATCCCCGAACCTAGTAGTTAGGACTCTCGTCATAATATTTCCTCAATAACCACCTTTATTAAGGTATTGGTTATCAATATTTCTTATCTCTCAAGAGTTAATCTGACTGCATTTGGTGTATCACTGTCGTAGTCTATCAACCAACCTGCCGGAGAATCTGCTTTTGACAGATTTTTGATTTCTATAGGATGAGTCTCAACATTAAATCCAAGATGTTCGAACATCGAGATAATATGCTGTGGAGTGGATATAATATCCATAGTCCAAGGTTTTTCCGCCATTTCATCTGTAGCAACCGTCCAACCCGTTTCGTGTTCTACTACAGTAATGCTCCACATAGGAATCAATACTTCCCCCACCTATTTCTATGCTTCCGGTGAAGCGGCCGTATATTCTGCTAACAGATTGAACGTAGCCGCATTCGCAGTGAGTACAATTATCAAGCCCGCACCAAAGTCAATTCCTTCGACAAAATCGAGATTGACATATCCCGCAGTTCCTAGCAAGAAAGTGTGAACTAGATTTGCTGATACTACATCGCCTGCAACTGTGCCGTTATACAGAGCAACTGTGGCCGCACCATTTGAGGTATGACCGTTGATTGAAAGTAATCGCGTTCCACCGAAAACGGTTAGGAAATTGTTAGCCGCTACGAGGGATGCTATCTTAGCCATGTCATACGGGGCGTCTGTCGGGGTTAATCAGTAAATCGGTTAAGTCCATCTTTCGTGTAATGGGTTCTTTCTACCTTGCTCTATCATATCCATAACGACCTGTGTGTAGTTCCAAGAGTTCTGATGGTATTGTGAAATCTCTATTATCTCTCGATGAATCCTGTCAATCGTTTCTTCGATTATGTCAATGTCTGCTCTGACTTCTTGGGCGGCCAATTGTTTCTTGCCTAGGTTCTTCCTACACTCCAACATCCAATTAGTCCAATCCTCATCTCGGTTTGGTTCGGGAACTATTTCCTTTTCTTTGTACAGAGATTCTAGTTCTTTGATTTCAACTCTCATGTCTTTGTATGTCAATCTCATCTTTCGCCCTTTGATGAAGTTTTGAATCACGATGGATGAAACTTTGTTCATTCTATCCCCGGTCGTTGAGGGAGTCAATGAGATAATCTCGGGTGCTTTCAAAGGAACATAGTCCGGCGTATTCACATACATAGCGTGTGAGAATTATCTTATGAATGTTTTGATTTCACACTCTTTTCAAAAAACATAGTGATTTCCACAAGTTTTTTCAAAAAATAAAATCGAACCTATTGACGTCAATTTTGAGAAATGATTCGAACACCGGGGGGTCTTACCACACACATAGTTCATCCATTCTATACTGTGTGTGTCCCATACCCCCCTCTAGTTCGTTTAATTAATTTATATTAGAAAAGATATTGATATATTATACATATTTTATGAGAGCAGTATCAAAAGAATTGGGAATCAGATATGGTACTCAAAAAACTTGGGGTGGGGTGTATAGTCTGCCAATCTGTCGCAGAATCGAAGTTTCAAGCCTGTCGTGATGGTATATATAAACATTGTGATTGAGAAACATTGAGAGTCTAATTAATTATTTAGGGTTTCGAACTTTGCTGTTCAAGACCCGAATTAATGTTGGGGACTTTTTGTCAGATGTTGTCAGATTAAGGGGGGTTTAGGAAAAAAAGTCCCGGGAATTGTTTTGCTAGGTACACTTGACTTAGTATATAAAGTGTTGACTTGACAATTATTTCCGGCGTCCGCTCATCGAAATCCTGTATATACTCAAGACTACTTAAACAAAACAAAATCCTAGCGAACTTGATTTGCCTATTGAAATCAATACACGTCCGTTAGCCCCCGGAAAAGATGTCATCAATGACAGTGGTATGTTTGACAATCAATTGAACTCAATAGGGTGGGTCTTACTCTTCCTCAAGTTCGACCACATCAATGATATTCTTTTCAGATTCTTTTTGGATTACATTTCTGAATTGGTCGAGTGGGTCGTAGCCGATGTTGATTTGAACTTGAGGCGCGGCTTCCTGTGCGCCGGTGAACTTATCCATTGACTCTTGAGCCTTGAGCAATCCACCCAACATGAAACTTGCCGAGTTCATCTTGCTCACTGAATCTGCTTGACTTACTGCTGACTCAATCAAACCTTCCATCCTCGCCATCATTCTCTTACGTCGAGTGTATGAGTCAAGTCGGAGATAGTCAACACTTCCCATTTCTGCTTTAGCCATGATGAAGTTCCTCATCCCCTCTGCTTCTTCTCTCGCACATCGAATAAGAGAAGTCCACTCTTGTCGAGATGGTTGAGACGAAATCCGCATAGAATTGACTTCATTTCTAATCGCAGTTTCTTTTCTTCCATCTATGAGAGCCAAAGCAACCCAACGGATTATCTGCTCGTCTTCTGAAATCGGTACAAGTGCGAACTCGTCAGATTCGTTTTCATTATCTTCGTCAACTGTTGATATGTCGTCAGTCATGTTATGCTCGGTATCAGATGTAGTAATTCACTTTTTCGGTTGCACCAATGCTCCCGCATGATTGTATCTAGTGAGTGAATCTTCTGTCATCGGGTCGTTGATTGGACGGTTCTCGAACGGCACATTTAGCCATCCTCTGACGTATGCTTCTTCTGTTTTCATGTTCCATAGACTGACTTCACCACGATGAGTTGAAGCGTATTCTTGTTTGACTAATGCACACTTTTCAAAGTACCCGGACTTCGATACGATGTTAGCCATTTCATTCCTTGTCGGTATTCTTTTCCATCTCTGTCCCATCTCATCCAACAACTGTCTCAATGTCAAAGGCTCATTCTCATTAGCGACAAAAACCCTACACGCCATCGAACAGGCTGTATCTGAATATCTGCTTTTTGACTTATGTCGGCTTCCCATAAACTTCCGTCATCGCCCACTAATATAACTGTTGCACCTAGACTTCCTTTCGAATAATTGCGAGACGATGTTTCATTTCTATTTCCGTACAATCCATCGTTAAGTGTTGCTCAAGTTCGAACCTAGTAGCGACCGGATGATAACACCAAGGACATTCAACTACGCTAAAGCGCAAGCGCTCCGCATTGAGTTCGTTCGTTGTTAATTGAATCATTATTTGTTGTTCATTAGTCAAATTGTTTCCAAGCATTTTCATCAAACTCCGAGGGGGAATCTGATGGGGTTGATGTTGGTTTATCAGTGTTGTCGAGAAGACCGGCTTCCTTGTACAAACCGTGAATTATCTGTATGAAATCCATGGCCTCTTCATCGGGGTTCTCGAACATCTCTTTCTCAATATCTTTCATAATCCGTTCATCTAGTGGAATGCCCAATTGAGCGAGAGTCATGAAGCGAGCCATCTTGTTCATTGGCTTCAACGAGTCAGCATACTCACAATGTCCTCGAACTTCTTCCGGCATAAGTGCATGAATGAAGATGCCTAGCCATGGCGCTTTTAATCCGCAACCCGGGCATTCATCTTCCTTCGACAGAGATTTGATTCGGCGTAATTGCCTACGTTGCATTCGTCGGCTTTTTCTTTGATTCATTCAACCACTTCTCCAAATTAACTCTGTCTTGTTCGTCAAGTTCTTTTCGCTTCTCATCGGTCAGCGCTTCGCATGATTGGCGATGATACCATTCTGTCATTTTCGGTGTCATTTTCACACTGTACTCTTTTTCACATAGCGGACATTTATCCATGGTTTTGCCTCGAACCCCACATACATAAACGAATCACCCCACCTATTCGTCTCGATAGTTGATTACTTTCGTCCCTGTCTCAAGCGTTTTTCTCGTTGCTTTTCCAAATAGCATTTTCCGCAAAACCGATTTGATGCTGACCAAATATGTCCCTTAGTGTTGAAGCCATTCAAGCGCACTTTGCATCTTAGACAGTGGGCAATCTTATTCTCTGCTATTCTGAAATCATCAGCAACTCTCTTCGCCATGATATAACACACCGTACTCGGCTTTTGAATCTCCCTCAAGGACGCGCTCCGCAGTCAACACCCATTCCGGACAGTCTTCTATTTGCTCGAGTTTCAAAGCGTGAACGAAATGAATAAGCGAAGCAATTTGCTCAAGTTCGAGAACGGTCATTGAAACGCCTGCCTCATCCTAGTCGGAACGACAATTGTCAAATTGCAGTTATCACAACAGATTCCATCTTTGACAGGAGCGGCGATATTACCGTAGCCGTTTATCACTTCTGAACAGAGACAGCATTTCACGCCCTGCACGATATAATCGTCAGTCATTTTAATCCCATTCCTTAGTCTTGAAAGTGCGAGCGATTCCGCCCACGAAGTTCTTTCTCTCAAGTTCAACCGCGTCCAATGCCGCGTCGATTAATTCTGCCGTAATGTAAAAGTTAGCGAATCTATCCAAGTTTATCAATTGTATCAATATCGAAAACTCTTCCACTGTTAATTCACCACATCGCGCCCAACCATCTTGAGTAAAGAGATGCCTCATTCTAAATTGCATTGTTCTTCCAAGTTCCATCTTAATCACCTGCAAGTTGTTCCCGCATACACTCTGTCAGATTTACAGTGATTGCACAAGTTCAAGATTTGAGCGTCTGCTCTGATTGGAGCGTGAACGTAGTGGGATGACAAATCATCTGCTGATGTTTGGTGCATTCCACCGCAGTCTTGACAGACGCAAGCCGGCATTTCAGTTTCCGGGTTGAAACTCATATTCTCTCACCTGTGAATCTGCATCGGTTTACTAGATTGTACCCGTTTGTTCTTAATGATTGAACAACTGAATCTTCCCAAGTCATGTTTGAAACTGAATGTGAGTAGCAAGCGTTTGACCATGTGTGGTCGCTGACTCTTGGCGCGTTGTGAACTCTCTCGTTGTGTGGTAATTGTTGAACTGTTTCAGTGAATAATGACCATATACATGACTCAACTGTTGTTTGGTCGCGAGCGATTACTGTTGAGTAATATTCGTTTGATAAAACATCAAGTGAATTGAAGTTAAATCCATTTTCTTGTGCTATTTGTTCTGTTCGGTGTAGTGTTGCGGTCATCTCGTCTCTCTCCTGTATTGTCGTAGGCATTACCCCCTATAAAGGTTTTGATATATCAATGTCCTGAACATCAATATTCCTTAATTTAGGGCAATCTCGAGAGAAGTTCCCGCTACAGTGTCGGTAATTACCTTCACCATCTCACCTGTTTCCGTATTTTCTAGGATTCCTTCGACAATTTCCGTCCTGTCTTCCCATGCAATTACTCTCCACGCCATCAATATAAGCGACTTATCAATAGTTTATTAATGTTGTGTAATTCGAAATATCAATAAAGCGATTCCCCTACGGTTGACCATGGCTCGTCCTCGTCGGAATTACAGAATCCGGAAGAATCTAGCCAAAATAATGTCTGATGGAGAGTGGAGAAGTGCCGCCGAAGTTGGACTTGAGATGTCAAAAGCAAAGTATAACTTCACTTCTCCAAATCAATTAGGTAGTTTATTGTCAAACACACCCGGGTTCATTACTCGAAAAGCGAGTGAGCGATGGCGTTTCGGCCTCGGACTTTACAAACTTGACAACCCGGGCGCATTCAACGAATGGATTGAAAGAAAGAAACCTTAGATATATCTCGGTCCTTCATACCATCCAACAAGAGAACGTCTCTCACCGGATTCAATCGGGCTGACCATGTGTTCATGATAACTGATGAAAGCCAACAAAGTTCCTCTCTTCATCATCATCTCGCTTGGCGGCTGTTCAAGATGTTTGAAAGCAAACTCTCCACCTTCGTATTCTTCCGGGTCGGATAACTGAACGACAAGACTGACCTTTCTCTGCGTATCTTTTTGGTCGTTGAACTCGACGTCGTGATGATAATGATAATGATGTCCCACTTCTTCATACTCTGTAAACTGCAAAGCAGGCAAGTGTGATAATCGCATTCCGAACTTCTCATTCGCTATTCGTGTGTATTCTCTAAGTCGGAGATGAATCCACCCGAAATCGGAATTGTCGTTCAACCAACGAATATTGGTTTTTCTCGTATCGTCAATTGTTCCGCCAAATGTTGACGCTTTGATTTGACCGACCTCTCGCGCTTGTTCAATTAACAAATCACATTCTTCTTCTGATAATACATTTTCAAACACTAACCATTGAGGATATTTAACCGCCATTTTATTCACCTTCACTCTCACCTATTCGGCTCAATATGCGAGCCAAATCATCTTCGTGAATATCATCTCTCCAAACCAAAACTTGTCTTCCCCAATCAAGGGATTTTTCCATCTGACCTAATTCGCCATATGCAATTGAAATCATGTCTCGAGTTTTCCAATCATAATCTGCCTGCATAAACATACAACCTTGTTCCCACTTCTCAACATCCATCATTTCAAGAACTTGTGCTTTGAAAGGTACACCGCCGCAACCTTCTGCTGTCGCCAATGCCCAAAATATCATGTCCGGTCTATTCGGATGTTTGTTAATCGCGTCAAGCCAAAAGTGAGGTTGTCCCATTATCAGAGCGTGTTCTCTTGCTGAAACTTCTACTTCACCCGGATAACCGCCCATCGTCATTCTCAATCTGAACCACATCGCGGCTTGGAATAAATCTCCACCATCTCTTGCCGAGTTCGCCATATAAAACGCATATCGCTTAACCATCATCGAATCATACTCTCCCGGTATCGCTCCCCCCATTTGTTGAAAGTCATCTGCATAAGTTTCCGGGCTACGCGGACGCGCTCCGCTGTCATCTGCGTGAGTGATTGTGAAACTTGTTTGTTCTTCTCGTTGATTACAATAAAGCCCTTCGTGTCGAACTCCTTTGTATCGACAATGAGTTTTGAAAAGCCATGGTCGAGATGCGATGAAAGTTCCATCATTTCTAAGAATCTTAGTATCAATTCCGTCTGTATCTTGGTCAAGTTTTTCAAAGTCCGGGAGCGTTCCTGTGAACAGGCTATCGGCGTCAATACGCAACACCCAATCTACTTCCATTTCCGCTAGGTACTCGATTGTCGCATTTAGTCCGTCGGCCGCACCATTCCATTCCGGGCAAATCCAAATCCCATCTTTTCCATTTTCTTCCATCCACTTTTCGCCAACTTCAAGGGTCGAATCTGTTGACCCCGAATAATTGATACAGAAGACGTCAAATGCGTCTTTTACAGTTTCAAGTGCGCGAACAATATTCTGTTGTTCGTCTTTTACAATCATAGCGAGTCCGATTTTCACAAAGATGCCTCAATGCACTCGCCTATCAATGTTGCCTTTAGAGCCAACAAGCGATGTTTATTTTCTCACCCGCTAATGATGCCCGTTATTTGGGAAGTCATCCCGTTGCCGTATGTGATTGTGATTGTTCCATTTCTAGTGTCAACTTCCCAATTCGAAATATCAGTGCTTACTTTGCCATCAAGGATTACAGAGATGCCACCGCCACCGCCACCGCTTCCACTCGGACCCGTCGGGCCGGTTGCTCCTGTAGGACCGGTTGCTCCTGTAGGACCGGTTGCTCCGGGTGAACCTGCACTTCCGTTGCTACCCGGCGGACCTGTCGCCCCTGTAGGACCCGTTGCCCCTGTGGGACCTGTTGCTCCACTCGGACCTGTTGCTCCCGGCGGACCGGCTGTCGCTCTCGAAACACCATGCGATTCTTCTAAATCTCCGTAGTCAAACCAAGATGGAACGGTCGGGAAAACACCGTCGTCATGAAATGACCCTTTGGTCGTTATGTTAGAAAGATTCTTCATGGCAGTTCTGAACGTCTCAAGTTCGGCTTTTTCCGAATCGCTAAGTAAATCATAATAATTCTCACCGTATGCGTTTTGTATTCTCTTCAACCATTCTTTTTGCGTTGACTTCAACGCCTTTTCTGCTGTTGCTGTATCTTTGAAGTTTCTCGACATATTATCAGTTCTCCCTCATCTCAAACAAAAATACCACTCTAACTCTTCCTATCTGATTTTGAGCATTATAACCTGTTGTTGTAGTTAGTCGGAGATTGAAATTATCACCCGCCACGAAATCTAAATCCGGGGTTGCTTCTCTTTGGAAAGCGACGTTGTTGCTTCCCGTTGCCGCCCATGTATATGTTGTAGCCAAGTCTGCACCGTTCTTTGTAATCTTGTGAGTGAAAACTGTCGAACCACTCTCTGTCCCGACGTTTCCTACAAACCAAATTATCTTCTTCAATCTACAATCGAACGGCAAAACAGTTCCCATGGCTTTCGTTGAAGAATCCGTGTTATCTATGTTGTTTATTCCACCACCAAAACCAAACTTCCAACCATTTCTTATGCTCGCTGAATAATATTGGTCGTTCCATTCTGCTGTA